>Ga0164243_10001714_pt1 | contig 36804 bp, 28 predicted proteins | sample OricompcompostOP_FD_108781 | JGI IMG/M metagenome (GOLD analysis project Ga0164243, IMG submission 108781) | Organic Plus compost microbial communities from Emeryville, California, USA - Original compost - Organic plus compost (OP) | ecosystem: Engineered > Solid waste > Mixed feedstock >...
CCTCGATGGACTCGAAGAGCGGCAATCCGACCGTACGGCCGGTCACGGCGACCCGGACCGGCGCCTGCGCCTTGCCGAGTTTGAGCCCGCGCTCCGCGCCGACCGCCTCCAGCGCCTCCTTGAGCGCGTCGGCACGCCAGGACGGCAGCGCCTCGAACGCGGCCGCGGCGGCACCGAGCAGGTCGGCGGCACCCTCCTTCATCGCCTTGGCCCACGCGGCCTCGTCGGTGGCCGGCTCGGGCAGGAAGAGGAAGTCCACGTTGGGCACGATCTCGCTGAGCACCGCCACCCGGGTCTGCGCCAGCGGGGCGACGGCCGCGAACGCCGCCGGGTCGAAATCCTCCGGCCGCCACGGCGGCGCGGGGATCGTCGCCGTGCCGGTCAGCCAGGGTTCGCACGCCGCGACGAACTCCTCCGGAGACAGGGCCCGGATGTACTCGCCGTTGAAGGCGCGCAGCTTCCGCTCGTCGAAGAACGCGGGGGAGGGGTTGACGTCCTCCAGCCGGAACTCCTCCTCGATCACCGACCAGGGCACGATCTCGCGGTCGCCGCTGGGTGCCCAACCGAGCAGCATCAGGTAGTTGCGCATGGCCGCGGCCAGGTAGCCCTCGTCGCGGTACGCCTCCAGCGCCACCTTGTCGCGCCGCTTCGACAGCTTCTGCCGCTTCTCGTTGACGACGACCGGCACGTGGGCCCAGATCGGCGGCTTGACGCCCAGCGCCTCCCACAGCAGCTGCTGCTTGGGGGTGTTGGGCAGGTGCTCCTCGGCCCGGATGACGTGGGTGATGCCCTGGCTGACGTCGTCGACGACGTTGGCGAGCAGGAACACCGGCGACCCGTCGGCGCGGGCGATGACGAAGTCCTCGATGAGCTTGTTCTCGAAGGTCGGCTCGCCGCGGATCAGGTCGACCACCCGGGTCTCGCCCTCGTCAGGGGTACGGAAGCGCAGGGCCCGCCCCTCGCCGGGCCCCAGGTTGCGGTCACGGCAGAAGCCGTCGTAGCCGGCGTACGCGTTCCCGGTGCGGGCCTGCACCATCTCCCGCGTGCAGTCGCAGTAGTACGCGCGGCCGGCCGTGTAGAGCCGGGTCGCGGCGGCGCGCTGCTCGTCGGCGTTGGCCGACTGGAAGTACGGACCCTCGTAGGTGCCCCGGGCGATGCCGATCCAGTCCAGCGCGGCGAGGATGCCCTCGGTCCACTCCGGGCGGTTGCGCGCGGCGTCGGTGTCCTCGATCCGCAGCACGAAGGCGCCGCCGTGCTGCTTGGCGTAGATCCAGTTCTGCAGCGCCGACCGAGCGCCGCCGACATGGAACATACCGGTCGGGGATGGGGCGAACCGCACGCGTACCGTCACGGGGTCAAGCCTACGGTCGGCCCTCGGGTGGTCCGCCACCAGGTTTACGGCACGGAGCGGATCTGGCGGACGAGCACCGTGCCCAGCACCGTGACGGCCGCCGTCGCCGCGTAGAGGGTCACATATCCGCCCAGGTGGACCACGATCAGCGCGGCGCCGAACGGGCCGAGCGCCTGCGGCGCCGCGTTCGCGATGTTGATCACGCCGAGGTCCTTGCCGCGGTCCCGCGCCGCCGGCAGGACCTGGGTGATCAAGGCCGCGTCGACCGCCAGGTACGCTCCGTAGCCGGCCCCGAGCAGCACCGCCGCCACGAGCGCGGCCGGCCAGACCGGCCAGACGGCGAGGATCAGCGCCGCCACCGCGATGATCATGCCGCTCCAGACCACGAAGACCTTCCGCTTGCCCGAGCGGTCCGAGAGCCGGCCCGCCACCACGGCGGTCGCCATCATCCCGGCCGTGTAGAGCAGGATCAGGACGAGCAGCCCGCCCTCGGGGTCGGCGTACCCGATGCCGTCCTCGAGGAAGTAGAGCAGGTAGAGCGTGCCCAGCGCGTTGCCGACCTGCACCAGGAACCGGGTGCCCCAGGCCCAGGCGAAGTCCGGGTGGCGCCGCGGGCTGATCCACATGCCGGCCACCAGCGCGCGCCAGGAGAACGGCGGCCGGTGCGCGCGCGGCAGCGGGTCGTCGGCGGTCAGCAGGGCGAACGGCAGCCCGAGCAGGAGGACGGCGACCGCCACCGCCGCGTACCCCGACCCGGTGCCGGTGAACAGCGTGGTCACCAGCACCGCGCCGACCACCAGCCCGAGCGCCTGCGGGATGCCGGCCCACCCGGACACCGCCCCGCGCTGGTCGACCGGCACGCGGTCGGGCAGGGCGGCGGTCAGCGCGGCCAGCATCGCGTTGAAGCAGATCTGCGCCGCCACCCAGGCGAGGGTGACGCCGAGGATCGTGCGCTGCTGGGCGAGGAGCAGCAGCGACACCGCGCCGAGGACCGCGCCGCCGACGGTCCAGACGTGGCGCCGGCCCAGCGGCCGCCCGCGCAGCGTGAGCACCGTGCGGTCGGAGAACGCGCCGGCCACCGGGTTGGCCACGATCGCGGCGACCGCGCCGAGCCCCATCGCCCAGGCGAGCATCGTCTCCTTGCGGTCGGGGGAGATCTCGGCCACCTGGTTGGGCAGCAGGATCTGGATCGGCGTGAAGAACGCCATCCACACACCGAGGTTGGCGGAGAAGAGCAGCGTGATCCAGCCGCGCCGGACCCGGACGGTGGGCTCGGCGAGCGCCGACGGCAGCGCGGACGCCTCCGGGTCAACCGTGGTCACGGATGCGCTCGCGCAACCAGGCGAAGGAGCTCTTGGGCGTACGGGCCTGCGTGGCGAAGTCGACGTGGACCAGCCCGAACCGCTTGGTGAACCCCTCGGCCCACTCCCAGTTGTCGAGCAGCGACCAGACGAAGTAGCCGCGCACGTCGACCCTCTCGGCCTTGGCGGCGTGCACGGCGGCGATGTGCGCGTCGAGGTAGGCGATCCGCCGCGGGTCGTCGCAGCGGCCGTCGGGCCCGACGACGTCGTCGTAGGCGCAGCCGCTCTCGGTGACGTAGATCGGCGGGAGGGCGGCGCCGTACCGGCCCTGGAGGAGGACGAGCAGCTCGCGGAGCCCGTCGGGGACGACGGGCCAGCCGAAGGCGGTGGTCGGGTAACCCTCGACGGGCACGAGGTCGAACGGCAGCGGGGTGCCGCCGTCCGGCGCGCGTACCCGGGCGGGGTTGTAGTAGTTGACGCCCAGCGCGTCGATCGGGGCCGCGATCACGTCGAGGTCGCCCTCCCGGACGACGGAGAGGTCGGCGGCACCCTCCGGGTAGCCCAGGCCGAAGAGCGGATCGGTGAAGACCCGGTTGTGCAGCGCGTCGTACGCGGTGGCGGCGGCGAGGTCGGCCGGCGAGTCGGAGGCGGGCCAGGCCGGCGCGTAGTTGTTGGTGATCGCCACCGGGCTGGCCGAGTGGTCCCGGATCGCGGCGACCGCGAGCCCGTGCCCGAGCAGCTGGTGGTGGGCGGCCCCGAAGGCGCCGAAGAGCAGCTGCTCGCCGGGGGCGTGCGTGCCCAGCGCGTACCCCAGGGACATGTGGACGAACGGCTCGTTGAGCGTGATCCAGAGGGCGACCCGGTCGCCGAGCCGCCCGGCGACCAGCGCGGCGTAGTCGCCGAGCCGGTGCGCGGTCTCCCGGACCAGCCACCCGCCGCGGTCCTGCAACGCCTGCGGCAGGTCCCAGTGATAGAGGGTGGCGACCGGGGCGATGCCGGCGTCGAGGAGGGCGTCGACCAGCCGCTCGTAGTGGTCGAGCCCCTCCGGGTTGGCGGGCCCGGAGCCGTCGGGCTGGACGCGGGGCCAGGCGACGGAGAACCGGTACGCGCCGACGCCGAGCTCGGCCATCAGCGCGATGTCGTCGGCGTAGCGGTGGTAGGAGTCGGTGGCGACCGCGCCGGTCGTGCCGTCGGCGATCCGCCCGGGCTGCGCGCTGAACGTGTCCCAGATCGACGGCCCGCGTCCACCGGCGTCGACCGCACCCTCGATCTGGTAGGCGGAGGTGGAGACGCCCCAGAGGAACCCGCCCGGCAGCTCCGCCATGTGGACCGTGCCCCCTCAATCGTGAGACTGGCTCGGACTGTAGTCGGCGCGGCGCTGGAGTTCGAGAGTTTCGCGGATCTTCGCGGGAAGCGGCGTGAAGGGCTGGATCAGGGGCCGCCCGTCGTCGCCCTCGGTCCAGGTGCCCCGGATCCACCCGTCCACGACGATGGTGGCGGAGATCCACCCCTGCGGCCGCGACACCTCCTGCTTGTGGCCGTCGGCGCCGATCTTCTCCAGTTGGCGCGTGCTGCCGGCGGTGTAGGGGTCGAAGGCGGGCAGGAGGGCGACGGCCGTCGGGGTCTTCTGCCTGAGGCCGTCGAGATGCGCGGTGGGGAAGGACGTCGTTTCCCCGTCGAGGTCGACGGCGGTGGTTTCCGGTCGCAGCCGTTCGAAGGACTTCTTGGCGCGCGCTGGCGCGAGGTCGAACCACCGGGCGAACTCGTCGGGCGTGGCGGGCCCGAAGACGCCGAGATAGTCGAGGGCGAGCTTGTCGACGGCGGCGTCGGTGTCGACGTCGTCCCACGGTCCGAGCCACTCCCGCGGGGCGACGAACGTGACGTTGCGTCCGCGCGGCGGCCCGGAGCAGAGCAGCCCACGGAACGCGGCCGGCTTGAGGACGGCCCCGAACCCCTGGGTGAGCGGCCCGCGCAGATCGTCGTGCCCCGTCCTGCGGATGATCGCGTCGGCGAGCTCCTCCCGGCTCAGGGGTGTGCCACCGAGCACGTCGGGCATCGCGGCGAGGATGTCGGCCATCTGCGCCTCGGTGACGCCGTGGTACTTGAGCCAGGAGTTCCGCGTCTCCCTGGTGCGGGTCGACATGGCCGCCACCCAGGCCGGATAGTCCTCGGTGGCGATCAGGTGCAGCGTGCCGCGCGCGGCCCAGGTCCGCACCAGGCGGCGCTGGGTGTAGAGGAGGTCGTCGAGGTCCGCGGCCTTCGCGGCCCGCAGCGCGATCGCCCTGACGGCCGAGGCGGCGAGCTGGGCGTGCACGCCGACGACCCGCCGCGCCACGGCAACGGGGTCCTTGGCCTTGTCCCGGCCGAGGAGGTGGCGGCGCATCCGCCAGCGGAGCACCTCGTCCCACGTGACGCGCGGGTTCATCGTTCCTGCCTTTCCCGGAATCCGCGCACCTTGGCGCGGTTGCCGCAGCGCTGCATCGAACACCACCGGCGTTGGGGGCCGCGCGAGGCGTCGAGGTAGATCAGGGAGCAGCTGTCGCCGGCGCACATCCGGATCCGGTCGCGGGTCGGCAGGCTGAAAGTGCGTACGGCGTCACGCGCGATCTCCGCGGTGAGGTGCGCGATGGTCAGCGGCTCGCGCCACGCCGGCCGCCCGTCGTCGCGGAGTACGGGCACCGGTGGCACGTGGCGTGCGTACCGGTTGAGGTGTGTGGGGTCCGGCGCGCCCACCGGTCGACGTCGCGAGGCTCGTGCAGCACCTCCAAGCGCGCTCGGAACCTTTCGCCTCCGGTCGTGCACGCCAACTCCAGACACAACGCCCCGGCGTCGAACTCGAACACCTGCCCATCGGGGTGCCGCATCTCCATGTAACCATCTTGGCCGGTTACGTGATGGCTGGGCACGGCCAGGGGGTTGCCGTGCCGGACCCACCCACCCTCGTCGCATCCCGGCTGGGCCCAGCGATTCGGGGCCCAGCCGGCGAAGCGTCCATACGGTCGAGGCCCTGACGGCGTATGTCGTCGGGCACCTGCGCGTGGGGAGCGTGCGCGAATTCCGTGGCCACTCGCGTCGGCGGACGGTCACAGGGTGACGACAGCGTCCTCGGCGAAGGTGAACAGGCCGGCGTCAAAGGTGATGGTCTTCAGCTTCGTGCCCTTCGGCACGTCGAAGTAGACGTTTGCCTTGACCGAGTTACCTGGGTTGATCTCGTCGAGAAAGCCCTGCGCGTCGTCGTTGCCGTAGATCCCGGCCTCGCCGTCGGCGTCGTAGGTCCGGCCCGCGGCGTCCTGTGCCGTCACAGTGCTGTCGGCGTGGAACGTGTGGGCACTCTTGGTGACGTTCTTGACCGTAATGTTGACCCTGCAGAAGGTGCCCTGCGCTTTGGTGTTCAGGTACGCGCTGCCCACCTGGGAAATTCCGCACTTCATGCTGTTGACCGTGAATTCCAGGTCGCCACCGCGTACCTTGTCGCCGATACCGAAGGTCTTCGGCTTGGCTGGTGCTGGAGCGGCAGTCGTCTTCGCCGGGGCGGGCGTCGCCGAACTCTTCGCCAGTTCCGGCGCTCCCGGGCTCTGGGCGGCGGTGCTGGGGTCAGCGGCGGGAACGTCGCCGCTGGCGGCGACGCCCTCGGTCTTCTTGTCGTCACCCGCCAGGCCGAGCACCACCGGCCCGCCGCAGCACAACACCACGAACACACCGACACCGACAAGCGTTGGCACCAACCAGGCGGGGCGCTTCTTGACGCCCGGCGGCGGGAACTGGCCCGGTCCTGGCGGCGGAAACTCTCCGGGATCTGGCGGCGGGTACTGGCCGGCTGGCACGTGGCGGAACTGCTCGGTGGGCGGCATCGACGGCTGGCCGGCCGGCGGGTTGTTCTGGGCAGGGTTATAGGGGGTCGTCATTGAGTGGTGATCTCCCAGATCTTTGATTCGCGCAGCCCGAAATTGCACGCAACATCGTCACGATGCCACGGTGCTCCCCGGAAAACAGTCGTCCGCGCAGCCCTGACCACACGCCGGTCAGCTCCGGGAAGTACCCGATCTTGACCGGGCAGTCAGACGTTGAGCCGATTCCCCTTCGACCAGTTGCTGACGCGTGCCGTGGTCGCCGTTCCGAACACTGACGCATCCGATCGAATATCGTGTTAAGGCTGGTCGGTGGCACACCGAAGGTAACCCAGCTGGCGGACGACAGACACACCGATAACGCGTTGCTGCGATCAATGCGTGAACGCCGCGGTCCTGCTCGGGACACCGAGGACTCTCGTACGGGCTCCGGACCATGAGCCGCGCGTCACTGTGCGCGGCGCGGCCCGTACCGGCTGATCGGCGCCTACCCCGTGCCGACCGTCGTGCGGCTCGTCCGCTGCGTGGCCACGAAGTGGCGCTACAGTAACGGCCCCGCGTGGACCCGGCCCGGCGTGCTGGACCGTGACAGCCGCGTCTGTGGCTACTTCGGCGGCCACGCCAGCACGGTCGACCACATCCTGCCCCGCTCTCGCGGCGGCCGGAACACCTGGACCAACACGATCGCAGCCTGTGACGGCTGTAACCAGCGCGAGGGCGATCGTACTCCGGCCGAGGCCGGGATGGTCCCGCAATTCGAGCCGACGGCCCCGTCGTGGGCGTCGCTCGCCCGGCGCTGACGCGCGGCCGGCGGTTCTCTCGCCCGCCGGTCGCCCGATGGGAGCTGATGTAACTGGCAGCATGGTTGCCTCTGAAGCAGCTCGTGGAGGTTCGAATCCTCCGCTCCCAGCGGAATGCCCTCGTAGCCCAATGGCAGAGGCGACGGTCTGAGGGACCGTGCAGTGCGCGTTCGAATCGCGCCGAGGGCACCACGCCGCCGTAGCTCCCTCTCGCCAAGCGGAGGATCCCTGGCGGTGGCTCCACGGGACACGTGCTGGTGCACAGGCTCGCTTTGCAAGCCTGGCGTGCGGGGTTCGGCTCCCCGGTACTCCACGCCAAGCCCGTGTAGCCCAATTGGCAGAGGCGTCCGGTTCAGCGCCGGAAGGTTGGGGTTCGAATCCCTCGGCGGGTACACATGCTCGGTCCGCAAGAACGGCCGAGCGGTCGAAGGCGCTGCCCTGCTAAGGCAGACCGGCACAGTCCGGCGCGGGTTCGGAATCCCGCTCCTTCCGCTGGTCTCGAGGTGGCTGTCGGAGCGTCGCCTGACAAGGCGAGGGCCGGTGGTACCCCGATCTGAAACCCTTGACTCTGGATGGCGTCATGATTGTGGGGTGAATCGGACCGACCGCCTCTACGCTCTGGTCGAAGAACTGCGTGCGGTGTCTCCCAGGCCGCGCAGCGCCCGATGGCTCGCGCAGCGGTTTGAGGTGTCGGTCCGGACCATCGAGCGCGATCTTCTCGCATTGCAGGAGTCGGGTGCGCCGATCTGGGCGGAGCCGGGCCGAACTGGCGGCTACGTCATCGACGCCACGGCGACCCTCGGGCCGACCGGGTTCACGCTCGACGAGGCGCTTGCTGTGCTGATCGGGCTGGGGACTCTCCGTCGCGGACCATTCCGGCAGTCGGCCGGGACGGCCCTTCGGAAGATCCTCGCAGTGATGCCGGACGAGGACGCTCGACGAGCCACGGTGCTCGCGTCGCGGGTGCACCTGCTTGAGCCGCCTGACGACGTACCGGTACTGCCGGCGTTCGCCACCGCGCTCCGAGCGGGTCGGGTAGTGCGGCTCCGCTACCGGGATCGTTCCGGGAGGGAAACGATGCGCGAGGTCGAACCGCTGGGGTCGATCGGCAAGGAGGGCGACTGGTTCCTCATCGCCTGGTGCCGGCTTCGAGAGGGTGTGCGCGCGTTTCGAGGCGACCGCATGCTCTCGGTAGAGCTGACCGACGAGCGACCGCCACCACGCACTCTCCGCCGGGAGGACATCGCCATCCAGTACGGCCAACTACGGTCCGTCGTCGACGACGATTGACGGGCAACGAGGCGGATCCGGGAAACACCGACAGGACGGTGTCGCGGAGGTCAGTCAGGCTGATCACACCAGATGGTCCCCGTTCCCAGGAGGCACTCCATGTCGTTCTCGTCCATCCGCATCATCACCGAAGACGTCGACCGGCTCGCCGTGTTCTACGAACGCGTCACCGGACGCCCTGCCGAGCGGCCGGCCCCCGTCTTCGCGCAATTCAGCGGACCTGGTGCAACCCTCGCAATCGCCAGCACAGCGACCGTCGCGATGCTCGGTGAGGCGATCTCCGCGCGCGCCAACCGATCGGTGTTTGTCGAGTTCGAGGTCGAAGACGTCGACGGCCAGTTCGCGCGACTGCAGCCCGACCCGGCGGACGTTGTTCTCGCACCGACGACGATGCCGTGGGGCAACCGGTCGGCGCTCGTCCGCGACCCCGATGGCAACGTCGTCAACCTCTTCAGCCGGCCCGCTGCCTGAATGACGGCGCTCCTCAAGTTCAGCATTGCTGCTCGCGTTCCCGGTGTCCAAGATCGTGCCCACATAGCCGTCCGGGCCCGATGGGGACGATCGTGTTCGGTTGCTTCAAGGCCGATCGCCTGAACCGGGAAGGCCGCGCCGCGGCCGGCGTCGAGGTGACCAAGCGGCAGTACAACGGCGCTTCCACCACGTGGCCGAGGAGCGGTACGGAGACCAGGACCTGCTCGTCACCCGGGAAGGGTGCGATCCGCGCCGGCCGCGGCGACCTGGGCATCATCCCGGGCTCGATGGGCACGGGCTCGTACATCGTCCGCGGCCTGCGCAACGAGGACGCCTACTGCTCGGCCTCGCACGGCGCCGGACGGCGCATGTCACGGGCGGCCGCGAAGCGCACCTTCACGGTGGACGACCTCGCCGCCCAGACGGCCGGGGTCGAGTGCCGCAAGGACGCCGGCGTCGTGGACGAGATCCCCGGCGCGTACAAGGACATCAGCCAGGTGATCGCCGACCAGTCCGACCTGGTCGAGGTGGTGGCCCACCTCAAGCAGGTCGTCTGCGTCAAAGGCTGACTGGCCCCACGAGGGGCGGGGAGAGGCTGGCCGGCGGACTCGCGAGCCCACCGGCCAAGTCGCCGCTCAGCCCCGGTTCGCCTGGACGTCGAGGACCCAGGTGACGCCGAACCTGTCCGTGAGCATGCCGAAGCCCGGCGTCCACGCGGACGCCGCCAGGGGCTCGATGACGGTGCCGCCGTCGGCGAGGGCGTTCCAGTAGCGGGTCACCTCGTCGAGGGTCTCCCCGCGGACGGACTGGAAGAACGTGCGGTCGGTGATCGTGGCGCCGTTCTCGCGGCGGGTCGAGCCCGCCGTCGCGCCGATGTCGGCGTCGTCCTGACCGGGAATGTCGTACGCCATGACCCGGAAACCCTCGGCGTTCTCCACCTGACCGAAGACGATCTTGTCAGCACCTGGCGCGTCCTTCGGCATACCGAAATCACCGTACGTGGCAGCGGTCAGCTCGCCGCCGGACACGCTCCGGTAGAACTCGAGCGCCTCCCGGGCCGTACCGCGGAAGTTCAGGTGGGTGGTGGTCTTGATCGCCATGATGTGTCTTTCTGCTCTGGTGTGTGACCGGCCGGTGCGCCGTCGAGAACGAGCGTGTCAGAAGAAGTCAGTTTCGGTCCGCTACCTGTGGAACGGTTGGACCATGATCGGAAGCACGTCCCGGATGCTCGCACTGCTGTCGCTCCTGCAGACCCGGCGGGACTGGCCGGGCAAGGTCCTGGCGGAGCGGTTGGACGTGACGCCGCGGACGGTCCGCCGCGACATCGACCGTCTCCGCGAGCTCGGATACCGCATCGAGGCGATCAAGGGACCCGATGGCGGTTACCGGCTTGGCGCGGGCTCGGAGCTGCCGCCGCTGCTGTTCGACGACGCGCAGGCCGTAGCGGTGGCGGTCGCGCTGCGAAGCGCCCCTCTGGTCGGCGTGGACATCGAGGAGGCGGCGCTGCGGGCCTTCGCGACGGTCCGGCAGGTGATGCCGTCTCGGCTCCGGCATCGGATCGACGGCATCACCTTCACCGGCGAGCGGACCGGTTCGCGCGTGGAGCCAGCGGTGCTCGAGGCCGTCAGCGCCGCTGTCCGGGAACGGCGCACCCTGCGGTTCGATCACGGAGGGAAGGATGGTCCGCCGCGGCGAGCGGAGCCGCACGCCGTTGTCGCGAGAAAGGGCCGGTGGTACCTGATCGCGTGGGACCTCGACAGGGACGACTGGCGGATCTTCCGCTTGGACAAGATCACCCCTCGTACACCGACGGGGCCAGTGTTCACCCCTCGTCCCCTGCCGGCGGCCGACGCGATCTCCTTCCTCGCGGCGCGGTCCAAGGGGTCGGACGGTGCGGACCGGTGGCCCTGCACGGGTGAGATCGTCGTCGACCTACCGGCGCGGGACGTCGCTTTGTGGATCGGTGACGGGCACTTCGAAGAGCTGACCCCGACCTCCTGCCGACTGGTCATCGGGTCGTGGTCGTGGACCGGGCTTCTCGCGTACGTGATCCGTTGGGACGCACCCTTCACCATCGTCGGCCCTGAGCCGCTGATCGCGGCGGCGCGAACGCTTGCCGCCCGCGTCGGCGCCGCCGCCGACATCTCCTCGAAGTGAGGGGCGGATGCGAGCCCGCGCGGGCCGGCCCCCGAAGAGGCCGACCCGCGCGCTCTCACGCGGCGGCGCGGTCCTCCCGGGAGCGCCGACGCAGTCGCGTCTGCTGGATGGCGGGAGGCCGGTATCCGACATCCAGCACGCCGATGTCCTCCCCGGGCGGGGCGATCTCGTCGATGCGGTCCAGGACATCGTCGTCCAGGAGCGTGTCCGCCCCCGCGAGCACGTCTTCGAGCTGCTCGATCGTGCGCGGCCCGATGATCGCGGACGTGACCTGCGGGTGCGCTACGACGAACGCGGGTTCTCCTCACGGTGACCGGACGACGAGGACGTCTCGCCGCCCTGCGGGCGTGCCGATCAGCCGCCGGCGCGCGTACGCCGATCCTCACAACGGAAGAGGACAGTGACAGTCCTCCGCGAGATCATCTGTCGGTGCGCAGGCCGGCGAGGTGGATCCGGACGAAGCGGCGCCAGGCGGGCGGCTCCTTATCCGGTGACGCGGCGATGACGGCGCGGGTCGCGACGATGAGTGCTTTGATGTCATCGCCGGTCGTGCCAGGGGCGAGGACTCCCGCCTCGACAGCTTTCCGGGTGAGCTGCTCGACCTTCTCCGTTGTCCGGCGGCTCACGTCGTCAATCGCGACCCGTTGCGCCAAGGCGGCTGCGTAGCGTCGCTTCTCGGTGTGGAAAACCCCGACGAAGTCGATGAAGCGTTCCAGTCCGCGAGCGGGGTCGGGATCTGCCAGCGCATCCGCGGCCGCTTCGTCCACCTCCTCGACAACGAGTCGCGCGATGGCGTCGAGAAGGTCCTCCTTGCCGGCGAACCTGCGGTAGATCGTGCCGACGCCGAGGCCGGCGCGGGAGGCGATGGACTCCATGCTCGCCTGCGGCCCCTGCTCGGCGAAGACGGCCCGCGCCGCGTCGATGATGATCGCGTCGTTGCGCAGCGCGTCACGGCGCGGACGACGGCGTGCGTCGGAGGCAGGGGACGGCATGGCCCCAGCATACCGAAACGGAACCCGGCTTCACCTTCGTGCTAACCTGAATCCAGATTCCGCTTCGACGAGAGGGTTCCTGATGCGGACCACAACCGGCTGGCAGAGCCTGGACCCGGGCACCAACAAGCTGACGCGCGTCAGCATCAAGCGCCGGGACCTGCGTCCCGACGACATCGCCGTCCGAATCGACTACTGCGGTGTGTGCCACAGCGACCTGCACCGCATTCACGGGATGCTCGGCGAGACGCACCTCGTACCCGGACATGAAGCGACCGGCGTCGTGACCGCCGTCGGCTCCGCGGTCACGGGATTCGCCGTCGGGGAGCGGGTGGCCATCGGCACGATCGTCGACTCCTGCGGTGCGTGCGCCATGTGCCTGGCCGGGCAGGAGAACTACTGCGACAACCGTCCGACCACGACCTACGGCGGCACCGACCGCATCGACGGCTCGACCACGATGGGCGCCTACAGCCGCGAGTACGTGCTCCGCGAGACGTTCGCGTTCCACCTGCCCGGCGGGCTCGACCCGGCCGCCGCGGCGCCGCTCATGTGCGCCGGCGTGAGCGTTTGGGAACCGATGCGCGCCGCCGGCGTCGGCCGCGGAAGCCGGGTCGCCGTAGCCGGTCTCGGCGGGCTCGGGCACCTCGCGGTGAAGTTCGCCGCCGCGCTGGGGGCCGAGGTCACCGTCCTCAGCCGCAGCGCCGCGAAGGAGCGGGACGCCCGGGCCCTGGGTGCCGCCGGACTGCTGGTCACCAGCGACGAGGCGCAGGTCGCCGCGGCGCGAGGCCGGTTCGAGTTCATCGCCGACACCATCCCCGATGACCACGACCTCACCTCACTGATCAGCATGGTGGGCCTGGACGGCACCCTGTGCGTCCTCGGCAATCCCCTCCAGGCAGGACCGCAGCTGCTGGCTCTCGGCACCGGCCGCAAGAAGCTGACCTCCTCGGGTACCGGAGGGCGGCGGCACACCGCCGAGATGCTCGCGTTCTGCGCCGAGCACGGCATCACGGCCGATGTCGAGATCCTGCCCTCCGGCGCGGTCGAAACCGCGCTGAACCGACTGGCCGCCGGAGACGTCCGCTACCGGTTCGTCCTCGACATGTCCGACCTCGACAGCCCGCACCTGTGAGTTCCTCGTTCGCCGCGGTCTCCCGCGGGACCGGCCGCCGGGTGGACGGCTGTGTCAGCTCGACCCATCGCGCGCGCGGCGGCATCGCGTCGGCTTGCTTTGCGTCAGGGGTGGTGGTGGCCGGTGGGCGCGGCAGGGTTCGAACCTGCGACCCCTCGCTTGTAAGGCGAGTGCTCTTCCGCTGAGCTACGCGCCCCGGACCGGGCGAAGCTTACCTGACCTCCAGGGAGGCGATGGCTTTCAGCCAGGTCTCGGTGTCGCGGGATTGGCCCGGCGGCAGGTGTTCCGCGAAGGTGATCTCGCCGGCCGGCGAGATCAGGAACGTGCCGCGGTCGGCGACGCCGGCCGACTCGTTGAAGACGCCGTAGGACGACGCGACCGCGCCGTGGGGCCAGAAGTCGGACAGCATCGGGAACGTCCAGGACTCGCGGTCGAGCCAGACCTTGTGGCTGTACGGCGAGTCCACGCTGACCGTCAGCACCTGGACACGCTCGTTCTGGAGCTCGTCCAGCGAGCGCTGGATCGCGGCCATCTCGCCGCCGCATGTGCCGGTGAAGGCCAGGGGATAGAAGACCAGCAGGACAGCGCGCTGCCCGCGGTACGACGAGAGTCGTACCTCCTGGTTGTTCTGGTCTTTGAGGCTGAAGTCCGGCGCCTGCGCGCCGACGGGCAGCACGGCGCGCTACTTCTTGCGCGCGCCGCGGGGCACCACGAGGCGTGCCGCGCTCCAGTCCTTGCCGGCGTTGACCGTGGAGGTCTGCTGCAGGCCCGCGGTCGGCGCCAGCTCCGTGATCTCGCTCGGCTCGACGTGGCCCTCGCGGCCGGCCTTCGGCGTCAGCAGCCAGACCACGCCGTTGCCCGCCAGGGGGCCGAGGGTTTCGACAAGGATCTCGAAAAGATCACCGTCGCCGTCGCGATACCACAGCAGCACCGCGTCGACGACCTCGTCGGTGTCCTCGTCGAGCAACTCGCCACAGCGGTCGGTCAGGGCGTCGCGGAGATCTTCGTCGACGTCGTCGTCGTACCCCATCTCCATGACCACCATCCCCGGCTCGATGCCGAACCGGTCCGCCAGACTGCGTACGCCGTCAGCGGCCTGACCAGCGGTCGCGCTCACTGTTACCTGCCTCCATTCGATCACCGCGGTTCCCGCGCGTTGCGGTTCCCGCAAAGTCCACACAGTTGCCGGCCCGCGCGCAAGTGGCGCACCGACCGATCCGGCCTCGAATTTTCCGCCGGCACCCGGACTTTTCGGGTCCCCCGCGAAACTTACCGTGCCAGGAGCGCGTGAGCACCCTGAGTGATGGCATCCTCCCCGACCAGGACTTCTTTGGCGGCGGGGCCCAGGGGGACGAAGGAGTCGACGGCGGCTATCCGACTCACAGACCCGACATATCCGGCGTCGACCAGGGCGGCGAGCACGCCCTCGCCGACCCCGCCGGAGCGGCGGGTCTCGTCGACGACCAGCACCCGGCCGGTCGCGGAGGCCTCGCGGATGACGTCGGCGACCGGCAGCGGGGCGAGCCAGCGCAGGTCGACGACCCGCGCTCCGACGCCCTCCTCGACCAGGCGGGCGGCGACCCGCAGCGACATCCGTACCCCGTTGCCGAAGGTGATGATCGTCAGGTCCTCGGCGGAGCCCACGGTGTAGACGCGGGCCCGGCCCACCGGCACGTGCGCCTCCGCCCAGGACGCCGGCCCCAGGTACGGCGCCAGCCACTCGTTGTCGCCGTCTTCGTAGAGGTCGCGGGTGTGGTAGAGCGCGATCGGCTCGACGAACGCGCAGACCGTGCCGTCGACCGCCGCCGACGCGAGGCACGTGCGCAGCATCGGCGCCGCGTCGTCGGCCCGGGCCGGGACGGCCACCACCAGGCCGGGGATGTCGCGGAGCACCGCCACCGAGTTGTCGTTGTGGAAGTGTCCGCCGAAGCCCTCCTGGTACGCGAACCCGGCCATCCGCACGACCATGGGGTTGCGGTACGCGCCGCGCGAGAAGAACCGCATCGTCGCCGCCTCGCCGCGCAGCTGGTCCTCGGCGTTGTGCACGTACGCGAGGTACTGGATCTCGGGCACCGGCAGCATCCCGGCCAGCCCGGCGCCGAGCGCGAGCCCGAGGATGGACGTCTCGTCGAGCAGCGTGTCGAAGACCCGGGTCACGCCGAACCTGTCCCGCAGCCCCTTGGTCACCCCGTACACCCCGCCCTTGCCGGCGACGTCCTGGCCGAAGACGGCCATGGTGGGGTACGCGACCAGCGCGTCGGCGAGCGTCGCATTGATCGTCTGCGCGAGGGTGAGCGGGCCGCCGTCCTCGGGCAGCCGCCCGCCGAACACCTCCTCGCGCGCCGCGGCCAGCCCGGAGAGGTCGCCGACCGCGCGCGCCACCCGCGCCGGGCGGCGCGGCGCCAGCGTGGAGACCACCTCGGCGGCGCTGGCCAGCTTCGGCTCGGCGAGCACCTCCTCGGCGATCTTGCGGACCTCCCAGCCGACCTCGTCGTAGCGGGCGACCACCTCCTCGGGGGTCGACAGGCCCGCCTCGACGAGCAGCCGGGCGGTGGCCACGAGCGGGTCGAGGGCGACGTCGTGGTCGATCTCCGCGGCCGGGCGGTACGCGACCTCGGCGTCCGCGCCGGCGTGCCCCATCAGCCGTACGGTCGACAGGTGCAGCACCGCCGGCCGGCGGGTCCGGCGCACGTGGGCGGCCGCCTCCGCCGCGGTGGTGTACGCGCCGACCAGGTCGTCGCCGGCCGCGGCGAAGTAGCGCAGCCCGGGCCTCGACCGCAGCGCCTTCTCCACCCAACCGGCCGGCGAGCGGACGCTGATCCCGATGCCGTTGTCCTCGCAGACGAACAGCACGGGCAGCCGGAGCCCGGTGTGGTCGATCCAGCCCGTGGTGTTGAACGCGGCGGTCGCGCTGGCGTGGTTGATGGAAGCGTCGCCGAACGAGCAGACCACGATCGCGTCGTCCGGCCACGGCGCCGGCTCGTCCGTACCGTTCCTGACCTTGCGGAGGCGTTCGATCGCGAAGGCGGCGCCGACCGCGCGCGGCAGGTGCGACGCGATCGTCGACGTGGTGGGGATCACCGCGAGCGCGGCGCTGCCGAAGACCTTGTGCCGCCCGCCGGCGATCGGGTCGAGGGCGGAGGCGACGACGCCGCGCAGCACGTCGCGGGCGGCGTCGGCGATGCCGGCCAGGGGGTCGTCGCCGGCGGCCCGCGCGGCGCGCGCGCAGTAGAACGCGCCGGAGCGGTAGTGCAGGAAGGCCGGATCGCTGTCCCGGAGCGCGGCGGCGACGGCCGCGTTGCCCTCGTGCCCGGACGAGCCGATCGTGTAGAAGCCCTCGTCGAAGGTGCGCAGCCACCGCGCCGCGAGGTCGAGGTGGCGGCTGGTCAGCTGCGCCTCGAAGAGGGTACGGGCGAGATCGGCGGACATCGCGTCGCCCAGACCCGCGTCACCGGGGGTCAGCCCGCCGACCGCCGCCCGGAACCGCTCGTCGAGATCTTGCGGCGTGGTCACGCGGAACAGCATGACCGAACCGCGCCGCCGACGGCCACTCTGACGCCTTTATGACGCTTAGACTTGGCCCGGTGCGCAGTGAGGTGATCACCGTCGAGACCGGCGGCCGGCCCGTGGTCCGCGACATCACGGCCGAGGCGCAGGAGTTCGTCTCCGGCGAGGGCGACGGGCTGCTGCACGTGTTCGTGCCGCACGCGACGGCCGGCATCGCGATCATCGAGACGGGTGCCGGCTCCGACGACGACCTGCTGACCGCGATCGACGGGTTCCTCCCTACCGACCAGCGATGGCGCCACCGGCACGGCTCCCCGGGCCACGGCCGCGACCACGTGGTGCCGGCGTTCGTCGCGCCGTACGCGTCGCTGCCGGTGCTGCGCGGCCGGCTCGCGCTGGGCACCTGGCAGTCGGTGTGCCTGGTCGACACGAACGGCGACAACGCCGTCCGCCAGGTCCGCTTCTCGTTCCTGCCAGGATAAGAAACACGCTGTTACCGGCGGGTATCTGTGTCGCGCATCGCGTATGGCGGGGCGGGACGTGACGCCGGGGAGCGAAACGGGGCAGGATGGCGTTGGAGAGGTATCCCACACCCGGGAGACTGGCTCCGAACATGTCAGTCGTCCCCACAACCTGAGGAATGCCTGTGGCTACGGAACGCAAGCGCCCGGTGATCAGCGACGGCCTGCCGAGCCAGCTTCCGGACATCGACCCCGAGGAAACCGCCGAATGGGTCGAGTCGCTCGACGGAGTCATCGACGCGGGTGGCACGAAGCGCGCGCGGTACGTGATGTTGCGGCTGCTCGAACGGGCACGCGAGCGCAACGTCGGCGTGCCGCCGCTGACCACCACCGACTACATCAACACGATCCCGTCCGAGCGTGAGCCCTGGTTCCCGGGTGACGAATACGTCGAACGCCGCATCCGGGCCTACATCCGGTGGAACGCCGCGATGCTGGTCCACCGGGCCCAGCGGCCCGAGATCGGCGTCGGCGGTCACATCTCGACGTACGCGAGCGCGGCGGCGCTCTACGAGGTCGGCTTCAACCACTTCTTCCGGGGCAAGAACCACCCCGGCGGCGGCGACCAGATCTTCTACCAGGGCCACGCGTCGCCCGGCATGTACGCCCGCGCGTACCTGGAGGGTCGCCTCTCCGAGGACCGGCTCGACGGTTTCCGGCAGGAGCTGTCCCACGCGGGGCTCGGCGGCGGGCTGCCGTCGTACCCGCATCCGCGGCTGATGCCCGACTTCTGGGAGTTCCCGACGGTGTCGATGGGCATCGGCGGCCTCAACGCGATCTACCAGGCCCGGTTCAACCGCTACCTGCACCACCGCGGCATCAAGGACACGTCCGACCAGCACGTATGGGCGTTCCTCGGCGACGGTGAGATGGACGAGCCGGAGACGCTCGGCGCGATCGGCGTCGCGGCGCGCGAGGAGCTCGACAACCTCACCTTCGTGATCAACTGCAACCTGCAGCGCCTCGACGGGCCGGTCCGCGGCAACGGCAAGGTCATCCAGGAGCTGGAGGCGTTCTTCCGCGGCGCCGGCTGGAACGTGATCAAGGTGATCTGGGGCCGCGAGTGGGACCCGCTGCTCGCCGCCGACGCCGACGGCGCGCTGGTCAACCTCATGAACACCACGCCGGACGGCGACTACCAGACCTACAAGGCGGAGTCCGGGGCGTACGTCCGGGAGCACTTCTTCGGTCGCGACCCGCGCACGCGCAAGATGGTCGAGCACATGACCGACGAGGAGATCTGGAACCTCAAGCGCGGCGGCCACGACTACCGCAAGATCTACGCGGCGTACAAGGCGGCCACCGAGCACACCGGCCAGCCGACGGTCATCCTGGCCAAGACGATCAAGGGCTGGACGCTCGGCTCGCAGTTCGAGGCGCGCAACGCGACGCACCAGATGAAGAAGCTGACGCTCAACGACCTCAAGACGTTCCGCGACCGGCTCTACCTGGACATCCCGGACAGCGCGCTGGAGGAGAACCCGTACCTGCCGCCGTACTACCGGCCCGACGAGAAGTCGGACGAGATGGCGTACCTGCACGAGCGGCGTCAGGCCCTCGGCGGCTACCTGCCGGCCCGCAACACGACGACGATCCCGCTGCAGATCCCCGGCAGCGAGCGGTTCGCCGACGTCAAGCGCGGGTCGGGCAAGCAGAAGGTCGCGACCACCATGGCCTTCGTACGCCTGCTCAAGGATCTGATGAAGGACCGCGAGTTCGGCAAGCGGTGGGTGCCGATCATCCCCGACGAGGCCCGCACGTTCGGCATGGACTCGCTGTTCCCGACGCAGAAGATCTACTCGCCGCACGGGCAGAACTACACGCCGGTCGACCGGGAGCTGTTCCTGTCGTACAAGGAGTCGACCGCCGGCCAGATCCTGCACGAGGGCATCAACGAGGCCGGTTCGGTGGCGTCGTTCACGGCCGCCGGCACGTCGTACGCCACGCACGGCCAGCCGATGATCCCGCTCTACATCTTCTACTCGATGTTCGGGTTCCAGCGGACCGGCGACGGCTTCTGGGCGGCGGCCGACCAGATGACCCGCGGTTTCGTGCTCGGCGCGACCGCGGGCCGCACGACGCTCAACGGCGAGGGCCTGCAGCACGAGGACGGCCACTCCCACCTGCTGGCCGCCACCAACCCGGCGGTCGTGGCGTGGGACCCGGCGTTCGCGTTCGAGATCGCGCACATCGTGGAGCGCGGCCTGCACCGGATGTACGGGCCGGACGCGGAGAACGTCTTCTACTACCTCACCGTCTACAACGAGCCGATCCTGCAGCCCACGGAGCCGGCGAACCTGGACGTCGAGGGCCTGCTGCGCGGCATGTACCGCTACGCGCCGGCGCCGTCCGGTGAGGTCGGCGCGACGATCCTGGCGTCGGGCACGGGCATGCAGTGGGCCCTCAAGGCCCAGCAGTTGCTGGCCCAGGACTGGGGTGTGGCGGCCGACGTGTGGTCGGTGACGTCGTGGACGGAGCTGCGTCGCGAGGCCGTCGAGACGGAGGAGCACAACCTGCTCAACCCGGGCGGCGAGCAGCGGGTGCCGTACGTGCGTCGCAAGCTGGCGGAGGCGCGGGGTCCGGTGGTCGCGGTCAGCGACTTCATGCGGGCCGTGCCGGACCTGATCTCGCGCTGGGTGCCGGGGGACTACACGTCGCTGGGCACGGACGGCTTCGGCCTGTCGGACACCCGGCACGCGCTGCGCCGCCACTTCCACGTGGACGCGGAGTCGATCGCGGTGGCGACGCTGCGGCAGCTGGCGATGCGCGGGGAGATCCCGGCGTCGGTGCCGGCGGAGGCGGCGAAGAAGTACGCCATCGACGACGTGACCGCGGCCCCGGTCGGCGAGACCGGCGGCGACTCCTAACCGATCCCGCCGCAAAGGGCGTCCCCGGTCCGCCGGGGACGCCCTTTCACGCTGTGCGGCCATCGCCAGCAGCACGGCGACCGCGCCGCGTCACGCCGTTCGCGGGCGGCTGCGGCCCCGGTTCGCCTCACGTGCCGGCAGCCACCACGGTGCGCCACGGGTCCGGCCACTCCCACCTGCTGGCCGCCACCAACCCGGCGGTCGTGGCGCGGGACCCGGCGTTCGCGTTCGGGATCGCGCACCTTGTGGAGCGCGGTCTGCACCGGATGGACGGGCCGGAGGCGGAGCATGGCCCAGGACTGGAATGTGGCAACCGACGTGTGGTCGGTGACGTCGTCGACGGAGCTGCGTCGCGAGGTGGTCGCGGTCAGCGACTACCTGATCTCGCGCTGGGTGCCGGGGGACCACACATCGCTGGGCTGCGCAACAGCCCTGCGTCACAGCACGTCCTCGTCAGGCACAACTCCCGGTGGCTCAAGCCGGAGACACCGTCAGATCCAACACCCTTGTCGGCTTCCGGAATTGGGGACGGAAACCCATGCTGCGCAGGCAGTCACGGGTGAATACCCGGGCTCCAACACCTGGACCGTAGTCCAGGATGGACTCTGGGGGCCTGGTGCCCACGGCAGTTCTCAATGTGTGCGGCCAGTCGATCGGGTCGCACACCGCTGCACGGAGACAGTCAGCGAGAAGATCACCGTTCGATTGCAGGTTTCTGGGCTCGCCACCGCCGTACACGGGTACCCGCAGCTGACTGCCTACGAAGTTGTATTCGAGGAAGGATCGGTCGGCTTCCATCATTGTCGGCAGGGAATGGAGCGCGCTCGTGTGGAATGGCACCGTACAAGGCAAGTCCGACCACCGTGCACGGTGCCCTTCGAGGAGTTCGCGGTGAGCAGCGCGGAAATCGCCGAGCGCCTCCGGCGATCCGGCGAGTACGAGTGACCGCGCCGAGTTGACGATGGCCACCTCAACCGCTCCACCGGCCCTGCGGTATTCCGCTGACGCGTCGCGGATGATGGTCGGCTCGATGCCGACGATCAAGGCCATCATGGAAATCGTGGACGTCGCCGCTTCGACGGGCAGAGGTGCGCACTGCTGTGCGCGGATCATCAGAACCGTCGTCATGGTGATCGAAGCCCGGCTAGCCCGCAGAAAGTCGCGTCGATCGGTAACCAGCAAGCTGCCGACAACGGCACTGAGCAGCCCCAGGCTGTAGCCGAGGGCGAGAGACGGTTGAAGCTGATGGTGCGATGGTTCGACGTCGACGCGATGCGGAGCCAGGGCACAGAGCTGGCTCACATGGGTCGCCACGCCGTCCACTACGGAATTGGCCCATTCGTGAGCCGGCGGCTCCGTGTCGCTGGACAGCCACCGCCGCAAGGGCAGGCCGTACGGGAGCGTTTCGCGTAGCACGTTCGCGCCAACATGATCCAGAGCGGCCTGCACAGCCTCGCATGCCATCCGCATGAACCGGACGTTCTCCGGCTGTCGGGCGAGAGCCCTCAACAAGTGCAGGGGAGAACGGTTTCCGCCGGCGAGCCCGTCGAAGAGCATGACGTGTGACATCAAGCCACCTCCTGTGTGGAGGAACAGGCGGTCGCCTGCCACGCGGCCGGATCGGACGGATCCGCGGGATAGGCTGCGCACATCACGTAGCGTCGCGGAGTGACCGCTGTGTGACGGTCGGCAAGCATGGCCATACATCGTCGGTGGGCGTCGGCGGGAGTGGCAACGTCGTCGGTCGCCACGACATAGGCGACCAAGGGTTCGCCGTTCACTTCGTCGAACACCGCGGCGCGACGCGGCGCGAGTGCGGCGTCCAGAAGCTCCTGAACCTCGGCCACCTCGACCCAGCCGGATTCGAGGAGCACCCATCCCGGGCCGTACCGGATCGGCTCCAGTGCGATCGCTTGCCGGATTTGCGCCGGGCTCAGATCACCGGCCCGGGAGCTCAGCAGAAGTCGTTCGACGGCGAGGAGAATGGCTTGGGCGTCGTGGACCGGGAGCCGGCCCGCATCGCCGGTCCACAGTCTCAGGGACACTCGCTCGCTGATGTCGTAAAGGTCGAACCGAATGAGCGCGGAGGTCGGTGGCATCGGCTGCACGTCGATCCGGGTGGGTCCATGCGGCGCGGGCGACTCAGCGGCCGGCGAACCCTCCACCACGGTGCTGTTGAAGAGCGGTTCCTTCTGGAATCGCATACCGCGTTCGAAGCCGATCCGCTCGCCCTCCTCGATCATCCGGTCGATGTCCCACATGCCGTACCGGCTGGCATCCACCACAGCGGCCCAGGTTCTGGCCACGAGTTGATCGAACGTGGCACCTCTGGTGTCGACTGCGGCGACGGTGGCCTGCACAAGGGTGCCCACGTAGTCGACGAGACGAGGGTCGAACCGATTTCCGGACAAGATGGGGACGATGATCTCGTGGCGGCCGGTGCGCTGGGCCAAGACCGCGCACAGCGCGGCAAGGACGACGCTCGACCGGCTCACCCTCGTCCGTGCGGACACAGCGGACAGAGCGATCGCGGCTTCTGGAGAGTGCAGAGTGGCCGACATCGAGCCGGTCTGCGTAGTTTTGGGGGCTGGATACTGACTGTGCGGCAGGCGCGAGAACATCTGGGCCCATCGGCGCAGTGAGTTCTCCGCGAGGTGGGCCATCGGTCCGGTCGACTCGAGTACGGCCTGGTCGATGGGCTGATGACGGCGATTCCCACCCGACCGCACGTTCGGATTCCGGAACAGGTCCGTCAGCTCAGCGCGGACGATCCGCAGAGCGGCGTCGTCGACGACGAGGTGGCTGAACCCGGCGACGCACGCGACCACAGTGTTGTGTCGCACCGCGAGCGCGATCCGCATCGGCAACTGTCCCGGCTCGTAGGAGCCGTCGTCGCGAAGACGAGCGCCGACGGCGGCGGCGAGCGTGTCCGGGTCAGCGGACTCGTCACCGACGATGTAGACGTCCAGCGGCAACACCCCTGAACCCAGCACACGCTGCTGTGGCACCGGCGTGAGATCGAAGACCGTACGGAGTCCCTCGTGCCGGGCGAGCAGCACGCCGACAGCGCTCATGATCTCCGGCAGCCGGGCTCCCGTCGGCACCGGGACGGCACAGCCGAGCGTCGCGTAGTGCGGCTCAGGCCCGGATGTCATCCACTGCAGGATGTTGCGCTGGCCCAGCGTGAGGTCGCCGGTTCGCTCACGGAGTCCGTGGAAGTGCAGAGGGACCGACTGCACCCGACGGAGCTCCATTGCTGTTCTCCTCCATCGAAGTTGATCTCCCACGAGACCTGACCACAGCATGATCGAACTCGCAACCCGCGAGCCAGGATGCGCAACCGAAGGTTTATGGATCGGTTACCAAATCTTGACTTCTCCAACGTGCCGATCGTGATGGAAGATCACCGTGGCGAGCGGCAGTCTGTCGCTCCGATGGAGGCTCCGATGCGTTGTCTCATGTTCCCCGGACAGGGCTCCCAGCGGGCCGGGATGGGCGGCGACCTGTTCGTACGCTTTCCCGAGCTGACCGCCACGGCGAACGACGTGCTCGGATACGCCATAGAAGAGTCCTGTGTGGAGGATCGCCGGCTCGCCGATACCCGTTACGCCCAGCCGGCGATCTTCGTCGTGAACGCGCTCGCGGCCCACCGGCATCTCGCGGACAGCCCCGAACCTTACGAGTTCTTCGCCGGTCACAGCCTCGGTGAGTACAACGCCCTGGTCGCTGCCGGAGTCCTCGACTTTCGATCGGCGCTCGAACTGGTTTCCGCACGGGGACGACTCATGTCCCGGATCCGCGTCGGAGGCATGGCAGCCGTCCTCGGCCTGACCGCTGAAGAGATCGAGCAGACACTGCGGCACGCCGGCTGCACCGGAGTGTTCCTCGCCAACTACAACTCCGACCGTCAGATCGTCGTCGCCGGCCACGACGCCGAACTGACGGTGGCCACCGCGGCCCTGCGCCGGGCGGGTGCCGCACAGGTGGCACCGCTGGCCGTGAGCGGTCCATTCCACACACCACTGATGGCTCCCGCCGTCGAGCCTTTCCGGAAGACACTGAGCCGATACGAGTTCCGCGACGGAAAGTCAGTGGTGATCTCCAGCGTGACGGGCAAACCATTCCAACCAGAATTCGCTGTGGATCTGCTGAGCAGGCAGATATCGAGTCCGGTCGCATGGACGAACGTCGTCCGGACGCTGCGCGCCGCGGGAGTGACGCGGTTCGACGAGGTCAACGGGACGATCCTCAGCGGGCTCATGCGAGACACGAGCTAGTGCACACGATCGCTTAACTCGTCCCGTCACACGTTCTCCATCCAGGTTCGCAGAACTCGGCCTGGTCCTCAGCTCATGGGAAGTGACAGATGATTCGCCCGATTGCCGTCATCGGCATGTCCGTGGAAGTTCCGGACGCGCGGGATATCCATGCCCTCTGGGACATCGTTCGGGACGGCCGCAATCTCACCCGCCCGTTTCCGGAAGGGCGGCGCCGTAATGTGGACGAGTACTTTCAACATTTCACTTCCACTGCGGTGACGGAAATGCCGGAGACCGAAGTGACCTATCACGACGGCGCCTACCTGGACCGCATCGACGGCATCGACGCCAAGTTCTTCGGGATGACGCCGAAGCAAGCCAGTACCACCGATCCTCATCTGCGTCTGCTGCTCAGGAACATGTATCGCGCTATCGAGGACGCTGGCTATGCCAGCCGGATCCGGGGCACCCGCACCGGCGTGTACGTGGGATTCGCGGCGAACCCCGGAAATTCCTACTTCGAGTACTTCAGCAGAATCGACCCGTCACTGGGCCAGATGGCACTGGTCGGCAACGTGCCGACGATGATGGCCAACCGGCTGTCACGTTTTCTGGATCTCCACGGTCCGAGCATGGTGGTCGACAGCGCCTGTTCCGCGTCCCTCGTGGCGGTGCATCAGGCGAAGAACGCCCTTCTGATGGGCGACTGCGATATGGCGGTGGTCGCCGGAGCCCGGATCGCCATGTCCCCGGTGAACCACGCCTACACCCGAATCGGGATCGAATCCTCCGACGGTATGACCCGGACACTGGACGTTCGCGCCGACGGCGCCGGGACGGGCGAGGGTGCCGGAGCGATCGTTCTCAAACTCCTGGACCGCGCGATCAGCGACGGCGACCAGGTCTACGCCGTGATCCGGGGAAGCGCGGTCAACCATGACGGGGGCCGCGGCGGCATCACCAGTCCCGACCCGGACGCACAGGCCGAGTTGCTCCTGGCGGCCTGGGAGAACGCCGGTGTGGATCCCGCCACACTCGGCTACATCGAACTGCACGGAACCGCGACGCCGGTAGGCGACCCGATCGAATTCGACGGACTCCGCAAGGCATTCGCACATTTTACTGATCGCAAACAGTTCTGCTACGCCGGCTCCATAAAAGCCAATATCGGACACCTCTACGAGAGTTCCGGGGTGTTGGGCCTGATAAACGCGGTTCTTGCGATGCGGAACGGCACCATCCCGCCGCTTGCCAACTTCGTTTCCCCCAACCCCGCGATCGATCTCGCCAGCGGGCCGATCCGGATCGCCACCGAGCCTCAGAAATGGGACTCCGGCGACGGTCCCCGCCGGTGCGGTGTAAGCGCGTTCGGGCTCGGCGGCACAAACTGTCACGTCGTCCTCGAGGAATACGTGGCAGCTGACGCTGGCGGCGAAAAGACTTCGGGCACCCACCTGTTCACGATCAGCGCCCAAACCGAGGCGTCGCTGAGGCGACTGGCCGACCGTTTCGTGGAGTACATCGATTCCGGTGCACTGGCCGACGCCGACATCGAAGACGTCTGCCACACGAGCAACCTGGCGCGCACGTCCCATCCGCATCGGCTCGCGCTGGGCGTCTCCAGCGTCGCGGACCTGCGCGAGAAACTCGCGGGCCTTTCGGCACCGTGGTTCCCCGTGTACTCGACCGTGGCCGACTGGGCGAGCGGCCCCGCGTTCGAACCGGACGGGTCGTGGCACGAACTGGCGAAATCGTTCGTCGAGGGCGGTCCGGTGCCTGCCGAAGCGCACCATGGTCGCCAGCGGCGACGGGTGGTGAGTCTTCCGTTGTACGAGTTCGAGGACGAGCCCTTCTTCGTGCCCTTCCCGAACTCGTGGCGAAAGCGCCGCACCGCACCGCCGGAAACGCCAGGCTCGCTCACGCACCGCATCGAGTTCGTGGAGGTTCCCGCCGCCGGCATTCCCCACAAACCGGTGAAGGCCCTCGCGCTCATCGATACGGCCACCGCCGCCGAGGAGATCGTGTCGGCGAGCCTGCCCGAGGCGGACATGTTGCGCTTGGAGACCGACTTCGTCACCACGGAGGACGATCTCGAGCGTATCGCCGACCTCGTCGCGGATCAGGGCTACACCCATCTGGTGTTCGCGCTGGCGTTCGAGGACCAGCCGGCAGCCGATGTCGCGGAGCTCGACCGGCGACTGCACAAGAACCTCTTCGGGTTGTTCCTTCTGGCGAAGGGACTGGCAGCGGCCGGTGCGTACGTGTCGCTGGCCGTGCTCACTCGCACCGCACTGGCGGCCGTCCCGGGCGACCGGGTCGTAGGCGAGAACTCGACGCTCGCGGGCCTGGCGAAGGGCATCGCACGGGAGAACACCTCGGTGCCCTGCGTACTTGTGGACATCGATCCCAGCACGCCGCCCGACGCGGTGCGCGCCGCCCTGCTGTCCGACGAGGGCGGGACGATCGTGCTCCGAGGCGAGCGGCGATACCGCGAGCTGTTCAGCGAACTCCCGAGCGAAGAGCTGGGCGGTGAGGCCGACTATCTCAAGCCGGGCGGGACCTATCTCATCACCGGAGGGACCGGAGCCCTCGGGCTGGCCACCGCACACGCCTTCGCGGCACGGCAGCGGGGTGTCAATCTCGTCCTCCTCAGCCGATCGGGACCGGCTGCCGCCATCGGTGACATTGCCGAAAAGATCACTGATCTTGGCGCGCACCTGTATGTGGAGCAGGCGGACGCGGGCGATCCAGATTCGTTGACACGGGCTGTGAAAGACATCCAGCACCGCTTCGGGCGAATTGATGGCATTGTCCATGCGGCTGGTATCGGCGGGGGCGGCATCATCGCTTTCCGCGAGCTGTCCGAGGTGGAGACCGTGGTGCGGCCCAAGGTGGTCGGCGCGTTCGTTCTCGATCAGCTCACCCGGCACGATCGGCCGGACTTCATCGTGCACTACTCGTCATCCTCAGCGACCTTCCCGGCCCCGGGCCTGGCCGACTATGCCGCGGCGAACTACTTCCTGGACAACATGGCTCGCGCCGATGCCGATCCTGAGTGCCACGTCATCGCAATGGACTGGCATGCCTGGCGGGATATCGGCATGGGCGTGACGTACGGCATCAATCACGACAGTGTCCTGCGGGCGTTGCCGACGGAGGAGGCGCTGGAGGTTCTGGACCAGAGTCTCCGGTCCCGGCAGTCACGCGTGTTCGTCGGCCAGGTTCACTATGACGGCGGCATGGCTCCACTGCTCGAAAGCTTCTCGACGCCTCTGGATCCGGCGATCCGGAAGCGCATTCAGAGGGCAGCAGAGGAGCACAACAGGCTGAACGAGGTCGGTGTGGACCATGTGCAGACCCTCAAATCCATCGACGTACGCCTCACCGGACGGCCCGACGGCGAGTACAGCAGCGACGAACTCCTGGTGGCGCGCTGCTGGGCGAACGTCTTCGGTTACGACGAGATCGACGTCGACGCTGACTTCTTCGACCTCGGCGGGGACTCGATCATGGGCATCTCGCTGGTCAACGACATCAACTCTGTCCTCGAGGTACAGATCGAAGCATTCGACCTGATCAGTGAGCGCACGATCAGTCGGCTGGCTCGCCACGTCGCACGCGTTCGGGCGGCACCGCGTGAGTGACATGACCCGTGGTCCCGCCGTGCGGCAGATTTTCGCGTTCGGTCTGCCGCTCGCCGGGGCAAGCGTGATCAACCAGATCTACCAGCTTGTCGAAGGTGCGCTCGTCGGACGGTACGTCGGGATCACCGCGTTGGCGGCGGTTGGCGTGAGCCAGCCGCTGTTCCAACTGGTCCATGGCGCCTTCATGGGAATCGCTGCCGCCTTCTCCCTGCGGGTGGCGAAGTTCGTCGGCGCGGGGCGTACCCGTGAGCTTCGTACCACCGCTTCCGCCCTCGTCCTCGCCACCATCGCGTGCGCCGTGCTCGGCGCGGTCGGGATGGCGACTTTCGCCGAATCGGCAGTCGGGGTGATGGGAGTGGAGGGCGAAGTAGCACAGGACTGCGTCACGTTCCTACGCGCTGTCTCCATCGGGCTGCCGTCGATGTTCGGAACAGTGGCGCTGGCCGGCCTCCTCAGAGGGCTGGGCGATTCCCGGGACGCCGCCCTGTTGACCAGTGCCGCTGCTCTCGGCAACATCGCGATTTGTTGGTTCTTCGTGGGAATGCTCGATCTCGGCCTCACCGGCGCGGCTTTGACCTCGGCGGTGGTCCACTCCGGCGTCCTGCTGTGTGCTCTGGTATTGCTCCGCCGGAGGATTTTCCCTCTCCTCACGCTCAGTTCGATGCGGGGGCCAGTAGCTCGCGAAATACGCACGACGATGGGCATCGCCCTGCCGATGTCCTGCCAATATGTCGCCCTGGCGGTGGGCGTCATGGCGGTGGTGTGGATCGTCTATCCATTGGGACCGTCGTTCATAGCCGCGATGACCGTCGTAGGCCGGCTCGAGGTCTTCGCGTCGCTGATCTTCCTGGAGATCTCCGCGGGCTTGGCCGTGTTCACCGCCCAGAACCTGGGAGCCGGCCGCGAGGACCGCGTCCGACGGGCACTGGGTCGGGTCACGGCCGTGACCTGCGGCTTGGCGTTGGCCGTGTCGACCGTGGTGCTGATATTCGCGTCCCCGATCGCCGCGCTTTTCACCGACGACACCGTCGTACGTGAGCTCACCACGACGTACATCCACGTCACGTATCCGTTCTTCGTCTTGTATGTGGCATCGGTGGTGATCCACGGATGTTTCAACGGCGCAGCACGGACGACGGTGCCACTTGCCTGCACGCTGGCTTCATTCTTGACCCTTCTGCCTTCCGCATTCCTGCTCCGCGGCGTCATCGGCGCGACCGGCGTCATGTGGTCCGTGGTGTTCGGCTGGTCGGTGAGTATCGCCTTCACCGCGCTCGCCATACCGTGGCTTTTATGGCCTGTTTTGCGGTCCGGCGGCAGGGGCGTGCAAAAGAATCCGATCGTGTCCGGCGCCTAGTCAACCTGCCTCGTCGATTCGACGCCCGTTACCACAAAGGACTCACGAGTCATGACTGATGCGCTTTTCCTTGGGTGCGCCATCTCCCAGGCCCTCACGTCGATCCTCCTCATCTCGCGTACCCGGCGACCTGGCTGGCTCGCCTTGTTGTTGCTCGTAACAGGCTTTTTCGTCACCGTGGCGATGTCCGGATTCTCGCTGTACGCGTCAGCGGGCTGGCTCGCATTTCAAGCGATCGCCGCGGTGACAGTCGTGCGTGGCGCCGCACTGAGCGGCATCGGGAACGTCCTCCAGGCCTCGACCTTGATCGCCGCGGGACTCGCAACGCTGGTGTGGCAGTTCACCTTCGCGGCCACGGCTGAAGTCGGCGCGATGACCGCCACGATGCTGTGGATCATATGCGTTCTCAGCACGTTGCAGTTCCCTTCCGCCGTGCTGGAGACGCTGTTGTACTACGACGTCTTCTGGCAGCGCGACTCCGGCGGGGGCCGGCCGACGACGCAGGCGGTGGACAAGCCTATGGTTTCGGTGCACGTGTGCACCTACGCCGAACCGCCAGAATTGGTCATGGCGACGCTCGACGCGCTGAATCGGATGAGCTATCCGGCGTTCGAGGTCCTCGTCATCGACAACAACACGAAGGACGAAGCTCTGTGGCGGCCCGTGGAACGCCATTGTCAGCTGCTCGGACCCCGCTTCCGTTTCTTCCACATCGATGAATTGCCGGGAGGCAAGGCGGCCGCCCTGAACTTTGGCTTGGCGCACACGAGTGCCGACGCGGATCTGGTAGCCCTCGTGGATGCCGACTACATCGTGGAGCCGGACTTCCTGGACCGGCTCGAGCCGTACCTGCGTGATCCGAAGGTGGCATTCGCGCAGACTCGCCACGACTATCGGGACTCGGCGGACAACGGCTTCAAGGAAGCGGCCTACGGCGAGTATCGCATTCTGTTCACCACGTACATGAGAGCACGAATGCGCTGGGGAAGCCCGATCGCCGTAGGCACGATGGTCTTGTTCAGGCGCGAAGCGCTGGAGAAGGTCGGCGGGTGGGCGGAGTTTTGCGTCAGCGAGGACTCGGAAGTGGCGATTCGCTTGTCCGCCCACGGTTACCGAGGAATCTATCTGCCGATCACGCTGGGTCGCGGTGTCATGCCGGAAACATTCGGCGACTATCGCAGGCAACGCACCCGGTGGACGTTCGGGCCTACGCAGGAAGTCCGCCGGAACTGGCGGCTCTGGCCGGTGCTTCCCCCACGGCAGCGCTTCCTTTACGCCTTTCACGGACTGCGGGAACTCTCCTTCGGGATGGGAACTCTGCTCGAGATTCCGGCGATCGCCGTTGTCGTCATCTCGTTGGCGGCCACGAAGTCGAGTGCGGCCGTGCCTTGGCCAGCCCTCGTCGCATACGGGCTCATATTGTCGTCGCGTGGCTTCGCCTGGTCGATTCTTCTGCGGCGTGAAGCGGCCGACAGTACGAGACAGGCGATCGGTGCGGCTGTTTGCAGGCTCGCACTCACCTACGCACGTGCGCGAGCCGGGGTGCGAGGATGGTTCACGCCGGACATGCCCTTCTACCGCACTCCGAAGTTCAAGTCCACCGCGAGCTGGGTCCGCGCGTTGAAGGGCACGAAGGCCGAACTCTCCGTGACGGCGGCAGTGGTCGTCGCCGTTGCCGTGCCCATCGCCGTGACAGGGGTACCGGGTTCGCTCTTCGGACTGATGGCCGCGGTTCTCCTCATCCGATCCGTACCCTTCGCCCTCGCGCCAGCGGTCGCCTTGTACGCCGAGCGGTGGAACCAGCGCACAGCGCGAGAGGAAAGTGAAGTGAGTGAGTCGGGCTCTTCGCGGTTGACCGGGGGTGCGCGGCTGGAGTCGACCGGGGCGTAAGTGAAAGGAAGGGCCCCTTCCTAACGCCCAGGCGTTAGGAAGGGGCCCTTCCTTTCGCGTGGATGACGGCCGGAAGTTCGTCGCCCCAGCCGCGGGGCCTCTTGGCGGCGTCCTGCCCGTCCGCGATCACGCTGTCCAGCCGGACGCTGAACTCGCTCGGATTGTCGCGGTAGCAAGGTCGTCGGCGGTACGCGGCGGATATGGTGGTTTCCGCGTGGGGCCTGGCCCACGGCGTTTCACTGTGTGGATGGCGGGGATTGGCGCGGCCCGCGAGCTGGCCCGTTCCGCGCAGGGCACGAAGCGGAACGTGCTCGGTGTGCTCGTGGACGCCGTTGACTACGACGACGCGGTGGAGCGTGTGCTGGAGGCGGCGCGTGCTCGACGGCCGTTCGGCGTGACCGCGCTGGCGGTGCACGGTGTCATGAGCGGCGTGATGGACCCGGTCCAGCGGGTCCGGATCAACGGCCTGGATCTGGTGACGGCGGACGGCCAGCCCGTGCGGTGGGCCCTCAACGTGTTGCACGGTGCCGGATTGCGCGATTGGGTGAGTGGCCCGGAGCTGGTGTTGCGGCTGCTGCCCCGGATGGCGGCGGAGGGCCTGCCGGTCTATCTGTACGGCTCCACGCCCCAGACACTGGAGTCGCTGGCCCTGGCCCTGCCGCGGCTCGTGCCGGGCCTCGTAATCGCCGGCGCCGAGCCGTCCGGGTTCCGCACGGCCGCGCCGGGCGACCTCGGGGAGATCGCCGCGCGGATCCGGCGGTCCGGAGCGCGTGCCGTGCTCGTCGGGCTCGGCTGCCCGCGCCAGGAGGTCTTCGTGTCCGCGATGCGTCCGCTGCTCGACGTGCCGCTGCTGGCCGTCGGCGCCGCGTTCGACTACCACGCGGGGCGGTTGCGCCGTGCGCCGCTCTGGATGCGGCGCCGCGGACTGTCCTGGTTGTGGCGGCTGGCCCAGCAGCCACGCCGCCTGTGGCGGCGCTACCTGCTGCTCAATCCCGCGTATCTGGCGGGGTTCGCGGCCCAGGTGCTGCGACTGTGGCGGCCGGACCCGTGGCCGGTCCGGCGGATGAGCGCGCCGGAGGCCGTTCCGGTGTGAGCCGACCGGGGGGCCGGCATGTCGACGAATCGGGGAGGCGACATGTGCGGGATTGCGGGAATCGTGTTCGCCGACGGCGACGCGGTGGTGGGCCGGGATGTGTTGCGCGCGCAGTCGGCGACGCTGCGGCACCGCGGGCCGGACGACGACGGCGTCTACGCCCGGCACAACGCCGGGCTGGTGGTGCGCCGGCTGGCGGTGATGGATCCGGCCGCCGGGCGGCAGCCGGTGCGCAGCGAGGACGGTGCCGTCCACGCGGTGTTCAACGGCGAGATCTACAACCGCGACCGGCTGCGCGACCTCCTCGTCCGGGACGGTCACCGGTTCGCCTCGCGGTGCGACTCCGAGGTGATCCCGCACCTGTACGAGAAGTACGGCCTCGACTTCCCCGTACACCTGGAGGGGATGTTCGCGATCGCGCTGTGGGACGAGGCGCGGCGCCGCCTCGTCCTCGTCCGCGACCGGCTCGGGATCAAGCCGCTGTACTACGCGGTCCAGGACGGCCGGATCGCGTTCGGCTCCGAGATCAAGGCGTTGCTCGCGGCCGGCTTCAAGACCACCGTGGACCCGCAGGCCGTCAGCGACTTCCTGTCGTTGATGTACGTTCCCGGCAGCCGCAGCATCTTCGCGCAGGTCCGCAAGCTGTCGCCGGCGTCGACGTTGACGTGGCAGGAGGGCCGGCACACGGTCAAGCCGTACTGGACGCTGGTCGACCGTCCGCAACGGACCGGTTTGTCGTCCCGGCAGGCCCAGGGGATGCTGCGCGAGCTGGTGACCGAGAGCGTGGCGGGGCAGCTGGACGCCGACGTGTCCGTCGGGTTCTTCCTCAGCGGCGGCATGGACTCCGCCGCGGTCGTCGCCGCGGCCCGCGCGGCCCGGCCGGACGCCGAGTTGACGACGTTCTCCGTCGGCTTCGACGACCGCTCCTACGACGAGCGGAGGGCGGCCGCCACGGTCGCGCGGCGGTTCGACTGCGCGCACATCGAGACGGTGGTGCGGCCGCGGGCCGACGACGTCCTCGACGGACTGCTCGCCGCGTTCGACGAACCGTTCGCGGATCCCTCGATGGTGCCCACCTACTACCTCTCGCGGTTGGCCCGGCAGCACGTGACCGTGGCGCTGAGCGGGGACGGCGGCGACGAGCTGCTGGCGGGCTACCTGACGTACGCGGCCGACCGGTTGGCTGGGCACTACCGCTGGCTGCCGCGGGCGTTGACGGCCGGGGTGCTTCCCGCGCTGGTGGGGCTGATGCCCGACTCGGACCGGCGGATGCCGTGGCAGTTCAAGGCCCGGCGGTTCGTCGAGAATGCCCTGGAAAACCCGGGACGCCGCCACTACCTGTGGCGAGTGGTGCTGCGCGAGGAGCGCAAGGCGCGGCTGATCCACCCGGACCTGCTCATGGACCTCACCGACACCTACGCCAGCCACGAGCCGCACTACCACGCGGGACGCTCGTTCGACCCGCTGACCCGGTTCCAGTACACCGACACGAAGGTCTACCTGGCCGACGACGTCCTCGCGAAGGTCGACCGGGCCAGCATGGCGCACTCGCTGGAGGTCCGCGTACCGCTGCTGGCCACGCCGCTGGTCGAGTTCGCGTTCTCGCTGCCGGGCCGGCTGAAGATGCCGGGCTACCGGCCGAAGCGGCTGCTGCGCCGCGCCTACGCCGACGTGCTGCCGGCGCGCACGACCCACGCGCCGAAGCGCGGCTTCAACGCGCCGCTCGCCGCCTGGCTGAGAAACGAGTACCGGCCGCTGCTCGACGCCTACCTCGGCCGGTCGATGCTCGACCGGCAGGGCTTCCTGCGGTTCGAGGAGGTCGTCCGGCTGCGGCAGCGGCACCTCGCCGGGGTCGCCGACCACAGCCGGGAGCTGTGGGCCGTGCTGATGCTGAGCATGTGGGCCGAGAAGCACGGCGCGTACCGATGACCGGCGACCCGACCACCGAACCGGAGGGCGGATGTCATGGACCTGCCGCTGATTCTCGCCTCCTTCCTCGTCACCCTGATGCTTCTCCTCGCGGCCGGCCACCGCGCGTCGCCGCGCGGCCGGTCCGTCACGTGGCGCACGCTGTTCTTCGTCGCGACCGCGCTGATGATCGGCCTGTGGTGCGGTGCGTACGTCGCGGGCCTGGCGACCGCGTGGTGCGCCGCGGGTGTGGTCCTCGGGTCGCTCCTGGGCGGGATCGCCGCCACCGCGGCCCACACGGGCCTGGTCGAGGACCAGTCGGCTCCCACGGCGGACGTGCAGGACAAGATCCTGGCGTTCCACCTGGATCCCGACCTGCGCTACCCCGAGGAGCCCGCGGCCAAGCGGATATTCGATGTCGTCGTGGCCGGTGTCGGCCTCGTCGTCACCCTTCCGCTGTGGTTCGTGGTGGCGGTGCTGGTCTGGCTGGAGGATCCCGGTCCGGTCTTCTTCGTCAAGTACTCGGTGGCGTGTCAGGGCGTGACGTTCCGGCAGTTCAAGTTCCGCAGTATGCGGCACCGGGCCGAGTCGCTGACCGGACCGGTCCGCTCCTACCCGGGTGATCCGCGGGTCCTGCGCGTCGGACGGTGGCTGCGGCGCTGGCACCTCGACGAGCTTCCCGAACTCGTCAACGTGGTCCTCGGGTCGATGAGCCTGGTCGGCCCCCGCCCGCTGCGCAGCGTCCTGGTCCAGCGCTACCTGGAGGAGATCCCCGGGTACGCGGAGCGGCACACGGTCAAGCCGGGCCTGGCGTGCATCGCCCAGATCGAGCGCTACCGGCTCACCCCGGAGGACCGGCTGCGCAAGGACCGGGCCTACATCCGGCAGATGGGCCTGCGCACCGATCTGGTGCTGCTCGGCCGCGCGGTCGCCACGACGGTGCGCGGCCAGCGCGACCGCGACGAGACGCGGACGGCCGACGCGGCCGGTCGCGGCAGGGCCGCCGAGGCGCCGGAGGCCCGCCAGCACGTCTCGTCCCGGCACGACTTCTACCTCGACGTGCTCGACGAACTGCTCCGGACGGGGGTGATGCACACCGACATGGACATCCTCGTGGTCTGCGGCGGCGAACTCGACCGCGCGGTGCTGGCCGCGTGCGGGTTCCGCCGGGTGGTCATCTCGAACATCGAACCGGACGGCGATCCCGCGCGCTTCGCGCCGTACTCCTGGGCCTACCAGGACGCCGAGGACCTGACGTATCCCGACGGCTGGTTCGACTTCTGCCTGGTCCACTCCGGGCTGCACCACTGCTACTCACCGCACCGGGCGATGCTGGAGATGTACCGGGTGTCGCGCGCCGGACTGCTGCTCTTCGAGCCGTACGACAATCTCCTCACCCGCGTGGGCGTCAAGCTGCGGTTCGGCCAGGAGTACGAGCACGCGGGCGTCTACTGCAACCAGTGCGACCGGGGAGGCGTGGCCAACACTCCCATTCCGAACTACGTCTACCGGTGGACCCAGCGCGAGATCGTCAAGACAATCCACTGTGGAGCGCCGTACGCGCGCCACCACATCCGCTTCATCCACAAGATGCGCATCCCGTGGACCCAGCTGCGCGAGCGCCGCAGCCGCCTGCTCTACCACGCCGTGCGGCTGGCGCAGCCGGCGCTGAAGGTCGTCGAGGCGTGCGCGCCACGGCAGAGCAACAACTTCGCCGCGCTGGTGCTCAAGCCGGATCTTCCCGGCGCGCTCCATCCGTGGCTGCGCCAGGAGGGCGACGGGGTCAGGCTGGACACCGACTGGGTGAGCGCACGCTACGGCCGCTCCTCGGACCCGTGACGCCGGCCGGCGAAGGAAGGGCCCCTTCCTAACGTTTTCTGTATAGGAAGGGGCCCTTCCTAACGCCGTGCCGGGGCCGTCGCTCGCGCCGCGCATCGACGGCGCGCTCGCCGGCCGGTCGCCGGCGCAGGCTGGCGAAGATGTCGTCGGTGGGCGGCTGCCCGGGGGAGCGGCCGGCCTCCACGTACCATTCGCGGCCGACCACCGCGGCGAACAGCGGCCCGGGCAGGCGGCTGAGGAGGGTGACCGTACGCGGTCCCCGCCCGCCCTCGGCCTGGCTGGCGTGGGCCCGCAGCGCCGCGCGTTTGCGGTCCAGGAACGGCCGGACGTCGATCGTGTGGGTGATCGCCGCGTGCCGGGTGAAGATCGCGGAGCCGCCGCCGAGGGGTGGTCGGGGAAGCAGCGGCCCGGTCAGGCGGAGCAGGGCCAGCATAGGCCGGAGCGGCCGGCGGTCGACCGTGGCTTCCAGCAGGACGGGTGTGCCGGCCAGCCGGGCGGCCGCGGTCGCGACGCGGTGCAGGTGGACGTGGTCGGGGTGGCCGTACCCGCCGTGCCGGTCGTAGCTGGTGAGGAC
>Ga0164243_10001715_pt1 | contig 36786 bp, 46 predicted proteins | sample OricompcompostOP_FD_108781 | JGI IMG/M metagenome (GOLD analysis project Ga0164243, IMG submission 108781) | Organic Plus compost microbial communities from Emeryville, California, USA - Original compost - Organic plus compost (OP) | ecosystem: Engineered > Solid waste > Mixed feedstock >...
ACCTACCGCTGGCTCAAGAAGAACGCCGCGCTCGCCAATCGTGGAGGGAAGAAGTGAGCGACAAGATTCGGAACCTCGTGCGGTGGGAGTCCACCGACGCGCTCGCCCTTGTCGAGCAGCTTCGAGAGAAGGTCATCGACGCGCAGAAGCGCGGGCTCACCATCGGTGTTGTGACGTGCTTCATTCACGCCGCTGAAGACGGCCGTGCGTATGAGGTCGGCGTCTCCACACTCCCGGTGGAAGTGTCGTTTTGGGCGGCGAAGGAAATCGCCAAGAAGGTCGAAGAGCTGCAAGCGAGGGGCGCATGAGCACTGTTTCCCACTTGATTCGTCAGATCAGGGCGCTCCCCTACTCCGACATGATGATGGTCGCCAACGAGATTCGCGACCGCATCCACGGGCTGACCGAGCACCGCATTGAAGCCGTCGTGCTCGCCGATATTCTCAGCAGGCTTCAGGAAAGCGAAGTCCCGATCTCCGAGCAGACTGCCGAGGAAGAGAAGGTCCTCAAGGAAATCTTCCGCATCAAGCGGACCATCTCCGTCTCCAAGCAGGGACCGGGGTGGGCTATTGACATCCCAACCGTGCCGGGCTCGCAGGTGCTCGGCAAGGAACTTCGGGGCATGTTCCCGATGATGTTGGATCAAATCATCACCTTGCACGTTCTGACTAAGAAGTAAAGAGGCACACATGGCACGCGAAAACGCACCGACTCCGGCAGGTCTCGCTCATCATTACACGCACGTCGTGGTTGCGCTCAACGAGACGCGCAAGGGCTCGCCCGAAGGCGAGACCACGCAGGCGATCGACAACACCATCAAGGGTGTTTGCGGCCTCATCGATGTCCTCGTCGCCAAGGAGCACAAGGATCAGGCCGACGTGGGAGCGCACTGATGGACCTTCACGCGCGCATCCGGGCAGCACAGATCAACGCGGGTGAGATGGCTGTGTGTCACGACCTGCACGAACGCGAGCTGCGTGATCCGCAGTCCTGCCCGGTGTGCGCGGAGAAGTTCAAGCAGGCGACGCTCGACACTTCGACGAATCCGATTGCCATCACGCTCGAAGACAAGCTCGGCGCGATGGTCTGGTATCTCGAAGAGATTCGCCGCTGCCGTCGTAGTGCGGACCCGATCGCTTTCGAAAGCTACCTCGACGATCCCGAGGTCGCGCGCTGGCTCGACCAGCTCAACAAGAAGGGTCGTATCAAGAACACAAGGTTCACTGGCAAGTAACCTCGTGAGGTAGACATGGCAAGGCAGACGATTGGCGGTCCACGCAGGCATGTGATCCTGTCGAAGCCGCAAGACGAAAAGCTCGTGAAGCTGGCTAAAAAGACCGGCCTCACGCCTTCGGAGCATATCCGACGCGCGATCGACACGTACTTTCGCGCGCTGGAACTGGCTGAGAAGAGGGTGTCATGACGAACGTGAATCAAGTGTGGGGGACATGTATCGGCGCAGCAGTCGCCGCGCTCAAAGCGGGGCATCGTGTCAGGCGTGCCGGCTGGAACGGCAAGGGTATGTGGCTGTCGCTGACGCCGGGCAATGTCATTCCGGCGCACAATTTCTGGTCGCCACACAATCGCGACTTCGCGGAAACGCGCCACGACAAGCACGCCGAAGTTTTGCCGTATGTGACCATGAAGACGGCGGACGACAAGATCGTGCCGTGGCTGTGCTCACAGACCGATCTGCTGGCGACTGATTGGGAGGTTCTGCCGCAATGAGCCAACGTGATCCGGAACAGAGGCGCGACGATGAAATCCTTCGTCGCTTGATGGTGGCGTTCTTCCTTCACGCGAAGATCAGCTCCGGCAAGTTCGGAATGGTCGATCAGGAAGTGAAGTTCGCGCGCGAGTTGGCGAATGCAGCCATGAAGGAACCCAAGGGATGAAAATCAGTGTGCTTGATTCCGGCTTTGTCCGGCTAGTCGATGCGATGGGCACCGACTTGTCCGTCGTGCGTGCAGCACGTGTTTCCTACGACGCCGACTGGCGGGCAGGCTCAGACACCGGCTCCGACGAGCGGCTGATCGCGTATCTCATGGAGCACAAGCACTCCACGCCGTTCGAGGCTGTGTGTTTCACCTTCGAGGTCAAGGCACCGATCTTCATCTTCCGTCAGTGGCACCGCCATCGCACGTGGAGTTACAACGAAGTGTCGGCGCGGTACACCGAGCTGGACGAGGGCTACTACCTGCCGTCGCCGGACAAAATCGGCCTGCAGTCCAAGACCAACAAGCAGGTGCGCGACATCCCGATCGAGGGGCAGCCCACCGACGCGCAGGTCAAGGCCGCACACCTGATCGGCACGACGTGTGAGGCGGCGTTCAGCTCCTACAAGGCGCTGCTCGAAGCAGGCGTGCCGCGTGAGATCGCGCGCAGCGTCCTGCCGGTGGCGACGTATTCACGGATGTTTGCGACGGTGAACCTGCACAACCTGATGCACTTCCTTCGCCTGCGGATGCACTCGCACGCGCAGTGGGAGATCAGGCAGTATGCGAATGCGCTTTGCGATCTCGCGGGCTCGATCTGTCCCGTAACGATTCGCGAGTTCCGCAAGAGCCTCGAATAAAAAGAGCCCCGCAGGTGCGGGGCTACAAGTTCGAGTCAAGGAACACAAAGGCGGGGGTCAATGTAGCACGATGAACACGTATCCGAAAGTCGTGGACGAGAATCGCACTCTCGACGCGGTGCTTGCAGGCAAGTCGATCACACGGTACGGCGACGGAGAATTCCGGCTCGCAATGGGCGGCGCGAAGAACGTGTCGCAAATCGCGGACCCGACTTTGAAGCGCGAGCTGTGTGAAATCCTTGTTACACCACAGACGTTCTGTCTGGTCGCTATTCCAGACATGAATCCTCAGTCTCCGAAGTGGTGGTTTTGGGGGAAGTATCAAAACAAGTACCCTCGCATGCTCAGCGATCAGTTGACCTACTACTCGCAGTTCATCACACGACCGGACTCGGCTCCAGCAATCGATGTTCCTGAGTTCTACGATCGCATGGAGAATCTGTGGCGCGATCAGGAAGTCGTGCTCGTGCGGGGTTCCGAGCGCTCGCTTGTCGAGGGCCGGGAGCCCATGAGCAGCGCCAGACTAGTTCACACGGTCATGTGCGCGCGACGCGATGCGTATGCCGAGATTGATCGTGTCGAGAAAGACGTTCTCGCACTAAACGTCAATCGTGTGCTGCTTTGCGCAGGCGCGATGGCAACTGTGTTGGCGTATCGGCTCGCGAAGAAGGGGCTGCACGCGATCGACCTCGGGCACATTGGCTATCTCTGGAGGTTATATAAAAACCTCAAAGGAGTGTTCATGTAGGTCCACAACCAAAGGAGAAGTAAGGTGATCCGGTGATCGAGGCGGTGCCGTTTCAAGTGTAGCGCCCATAGAGGCGAGGAAGACTTCCTCGCCTCTTTTCTGGAGTAGAGCATGCAAGCCGTAAACAACAAGCAGATGCAGCAGCCGCAAATCGCGTTCCATGAACCCTCCGGCCTCTGGTGGCCGACCGACTGCAATCCCGACGCCGGCTTCGAGTACATGATCCGTCGCGTGACGGACATCGACCTTGCCATTCGCCACTGCCGGAAGACGGCGGTCGCGGTGCAGGCCGGAGGCAATATCGGCATGTGGCCGCTGCGCCTCGCGAAGTTCTTCTCGACCGTCCACACCTTCGAGCCGGTGCCGGTCATCTACGGCGCTCTGTGCACGAATGTCAGGGGCGTCCCCGGCATCATCGCGCACAACAAGTTGTTGTCCAACAAAAAGGGCGAGATCATCCCATTCAGCATTCGATCGGGAGGCGTTTCCCGCGTGGTTGGGGAAGTGTCTGAGGCCAATAGCTCATTCACATCCACAACGATCGATGCACTGGAGCTGCCTGCCTGCGATGCGCTCTTCCTCGACGTGGAAGGGCACGAGCTGGCCGCTCTGGAGGGCGCGGCGCGGACGATTCAGCAGTTCAGGCCCGTCATCACGGTCGAAGTGTGGGAGGCGAACGCGACCATGTACCAACACTTCTTCGACGGACTTCGCTACGAGCGCGTGGCGAAGGTGCATGGCGACTACATTTTTGCCCCACGCTGAAGGAGAAGACGATGATGCCAACACGTGACGGTGAGATCGAGAAGTACGCCGGGCTCTACAAGAGCGAGCGCTACCGGATGGGCGAAGAGCGGAAGCGCAACAGCAGCGACGCTCTTCGTGAGTTCAAGGCGCAGCATCAGAGTTATCTCGATGTCGGTGCCGGACGCGGCGAAATGCTCGACTTCGCCGTCACGTTAGGCTTCACACAGGTGATGGGGACTGAAGTAGTCCCCGCTCTCCTGAAAAACCCTCGAATGCGTCAGGCGGAAGCGCATGCACTGCCGTTCAAGACGGCTACATGGGATGTGGTGAGTTGCTTCGATGTATTGGAGCATCTTGTTCCCGCAGACGTAACCCCTGCGATCGACGAGCTGTTCCGTGTAGCACGGCATGTCGTGATCGTCTCCGCCGCCTCTGATTCGCAGCGGGTCGGCGGTGTCGAACATCATATTTCGAGACGCCCACTTCCTGAGTGGGAGAAGCTGATCGTCTCGCGTGGTGTTGGCTGGCGCTTCGCCGGATCACGCCCCTGCCGGAAAGGTTCGTTGATCTGGCAGTTCACAAAATGATCATCGACAAGAAACACTTTGCGTATCTCGTCAACCAACACGGGAGGGTTGCACATGAGCGCGACGACTTTGCCCGCTGGAAGCAAGCATATGAAGCCTCGCTTCTGGCGCAGTATCTTAGCGTCCAGTCTGTTCTTCCTTCTCAGTGTGGCAGCGTTCTTGATATCGGCAGTGGCTTGGGGGGGATTGATATTCATCTGTCTCGCCATTACGGCAGTCAAGCCCATGTTTGCCTCTTAGACGGTGACAATAACGACCCCGAAGTGAAGTGGAGCTTCGAGCCACACAACAGCATGGCGGTGGCGTTCGACTTCCTTCACAAGAACGGTGTGACGAATGTCAGCAGCGTCGGGCCGGGCCAGCTCAACACGCGCGCGAAGGGGGAGTTCGATCTCGTCGTGAGCTTCGCTGCGTACGCATTTCACATTCATCCGGGGAATTATCTTGCTGACCTGAAACATGTGTGCCATGCGAACACCGTGTTGATCTTCGATGTTCGCCGTACGAAGGTGGATTGGCTGCGCGATCTCGTCGATGCGTTCGGCGTCCCGAAAGTCATCGAGAAAGCAGAAAAGTACACGAGGGTGGCGTTCCGTGCGTGATGTGATTGTTCTCGGCGGGGGTGCGTCGGTCATGCAATACAATCTGCGTGACCTCGAACATCGTGGGTATTTGATCGCAGTGAACGATGCGGCGCTCTATACCAAGTGCCACATCGCATTCACGATGGATCGCTTATGGCTTGAAGGTCGGCAGCTCATGCTGAAGGTGCTTCAGCCGCCCGAAGTCTGGTATCGCAAGGGAACGCCGAAGAATTTCGAGCCTCCGTACACGTGGAACGCGTATACGCACGATGAAGGCTACCCCACGCTGATGACCAAAGAGCATGGCAAGCTCAACGGCAGTAACTCTGGCACTTGTGCTGTGAATCGCGCTTTCCAGTTGCGGCCGGAGCGTGTGTTCCTGCTCGGCTTCGACATGCAGCGTGGCCCGAAGAGTGAGAAGCACTGGTATCCCGATTATCCGTGGGCAGCCGACGAGAAGAGCGGCACGAAGCGCGGTACGTATAACGAGTGGTCACAAGAATTCGCCGACATCGCGATGCAGTTCAGCCGCGAAAACATCGAAGTGTTCAACGTGAATCATAGGAGTCTGATCGAAGCGTTCCCTGTGATCAGCTTCGACGAGTTTGTGAGGATGACGAAATGAGCGAGATCACTCCCTGCCGGTTCATCTACCCGTACTACAACAATCCGCAGATGCTGAAGATGCAGGTGGAGAACTGGAGCCGCTTCGAAGGCGCGCTCCGTGACGCCATCCGCATCATCGTGATCGATGATCACTCGAAAGTGTCGCCCGTGCCGATCTTGGAGAAGTGCAAGGCGGCGGTTCACTGCTACCGGCTCGCGACCGACTGGCCGTGGAACATGCACGAGGCGCGCAACATCGGCGCGAAGGTCGCATCGAAGCCGAGCGAGAACTACTGGATGTTCATGAGCGACATCGACATCATGATCACGCCCGAGATGGCGTACACGATGCTCACGAAGAAGCTCGATCCGGGCCGGCACTACACCTTCGAGCGCGTCTTCGCTCCCGAGATGAAGGAGCGCAAGGTTCATCCCAACACGTTCCTTGTGAAGCACAACGTGTTCTGGCAGGTGAACGGGTATGACCTCGACCTCACACCGATCGGTGGCGGAGGCTACGGCGGCGACAACCAATTCATGCGGCAGCTCGGTGCGATTGCGCCGCGTGTTCATATGGAGGAAGTCGTGCTGATCGGGTATGGCCGTCGCGAGCGCAGCGGCGAGCCCGTCATCCCCGATGCTGACACGAAAGACCTCGATCGCGAGTTCTGGCATCGCAAGTATGTCGAGGCGCTTCACCGCAAGAAGAAGTCAGGGGACATGCGCTCGCTTGCCCCCATTCGTACTGCTTACACGAGGACCCTGTGATGCTCGACGTGATCTGCTGGCTGTGGCGTCCGACACGGACCTACCGATCGCAGTTCTCGCCGCGACACGTGAACGCTCTTCGCGAGATGGTGGCGCGACATTATCCGCACCCGCATCGTTTCTCGTGCATCACGGATCAGACTGAAGGATTTGATCCCGAGGTTCGTATCCTTCCGCTGTGGGACGATCATCGCTCGCGGCAATCGATCTACGGGCCTGACACTCCCGCCTGCTATCCGCGCCTGAAGGCATTCTCGAAAGAGATGCGCGAGTTCATCGGCCCGAGGTTCATTTCCCTCGACCTCGATGTCTGCATCGTTCGTGATGTGACTCCGATCTTCAACCGCACCGAAGACTTCCTCATTTGGGGCGTGCGCGGCCGGCGCACTCCGTGGAACGGCTCGATGTGGATGATGAACGCAGGCGCGCGTGAGCACGTGTGGACGCGCTTCAACGACAATCCCGAGAAAGCAGTCTCGCGTGCGCGCGGCGCTGGATTCTACGGCTCGGATCAGGCGTGGATGAACTACGTGCTCGGCCCGAACGAGAACTGCTGGAGCGATGCGGACGGTGTGTACTCGTTTCGCATGAACATCAAGCCGAATCGCGGGCATCTACCCAACGATGCGCGCATCGTGTTCTTCGAGGGTCATTACGATCCGTGGAATCCAGTCACGCAGCAGCACTGCCCGTGGCTCAAGGATCACTACCCGCTGCTCAGGTCCAACCAGCAGCACTCGGTGCCGGACGCCGCTGTCGAGGCCGCGAGTCCATCATGACCTTGCCGGTGTAGTTCGCGTTCGTTGAGAGGGCCATGTACTGCAAGCAGTCAACGATGTCGGACCACGGATGCGTTTTCTCAGGCTTCTCTTCCAGCTCAAGATTCTGCTTGCGCTTGTATCGGTAGTGAAACTTCATTGCCTGTACAAGCGTCGGGCAGTTCCCGCCGTCGATGAGCAACATCGGCCCGCCGTCGATCTGGCGAAGGAGCAGTTGCTCCACCGCACGGATGCGTGGCTCAAGATCATTCGTGGGGGCTCCATATACCTTGAACCCCAACCGCTTGAGAGCGTCGAAGGGCGATTCTTCCGTAACCTGTCCCTTATCCTTGCCCGTAGGGTCTGCGACCATGAACGACCCAAGCCCGGTGAAATGATTGAACATCAGTGGGCGCAGAGTGCTGGTTGCAAACTGTTCGATGCCCATGTCTACGGAAGTGGCTTCGTTGAAGATGAGCAGACGACCGCGATTATCCACTTGGCCTATGAGTGCGGCGGGAGTGCGGCCGAAATCCTGCCCGATCATCAGCGGCAGGCTTGGAATTGGCTTGAGCGGGTTGTACGTGACATGGAAGTCAGGCTTGAAGCTCGCCCGAAATACGGCCTGCCCCGAGAGGGACTTTCCGTATTTGGCGTGTACGTGGACATCTACCCAATCCGGGTTGTTGGATGCAATCAGGTCCTCGTAGTAACCGGGGGGAAGCCGCCCCGGTTCTTTGTTCTCCGCAGCGGGGTCCATACCTCCGGGCTGCTTGAAGAGCTTCCAAGTGGGCGGGCGCTCGATCTCTAGCTTGTTGTACCACTCAGAGTCTTCGTCGGGCGGGTTCGACTCGCCGATCACTCCATGCCATGCGTTGCCTTTCACGCCGATCGGCACGTAACGGCCGCAGCGACCGAGCAGTGCTTCCACCACACGAATTGGAATCTCACGAAACTCGCTGACCCATCCGCCTGTGATGTTCAGCGAGAGCAGGCGCTGTTGATCTTCCGGCTTGTCGAGCGGGATGAGCATCCAGTCGGACTCGATGCGGCCCTGCGTTGGGTGGCTGAAGCGAAACTGTACCGTGGAATCAGTCACACGATACGTCATTGCTGGCGACAGCCACTTGCGAATGTCTTCGAGGATCGTTTGACGGAGCTGTTGGGCGGTGTTTCGCACGACAACGAAGCGGGTCCGCCTCACGTTGTTCGCGTCGGGGAATTCCATCATCGCCCGGCGCATCAGCTCCATGATGCAGCCGGTGGTTTTGCCCGATCCGTAAGGCCCGATGATCAATCGGACCTTCGAGTTGTCGAGCATGAAGTCTGTGATCGTCTTCGGCGCGTCGTAGTTGATGATGTTATTCATCGTCGTCCACCGGAGCGGGCAGGTTCTTTCCGTCGATCACCAGCTTCTCGCGACCGCCGAGATTGATGTTCAGTGTGAACCTGCCACCTGCCGGTGCGCCACCTTCGCCCTGCTTGGCGGTGCGCCCCGCGAGCTGCGCAAGCAGCTTGCCGGCATCGATGCGCGCCTGCGCAGGCACGTCGGGATTGTGGATCATCGAGTCGTACGCCGGGATGGCGTCTTCGAGCACGATGTCCGCCTTCTTCTGGATGCGATTGCCTGCATTCAGGTCGCCGCGCAGCTCGCGAACCGCCTCCGCCAGCATGCGCCGAAACACCGGGGAAGCCTTCAGAACATCCCACTGCGCTTGGGAAATTCCGTAGCGCTCACGGACAGATGCAGCATCCGACAGCCCTGCCGCCAGCTCGGCCGCGATATGGGCATTGAGTGAGGAAAGATCGAGACTTGCGTCAGCTCCGGGGAGCTGGACGGCCGTTGAAGTCTTCCGGGTTGCCGGAGCACTCATTCGGTAATCCTGTGGTGTAGATTGACGACACGACTGCCAAATAGTATATCCTCGCCGGAAAATCAAGGAGTTCCCTGTGACCCCAACAGCCATTCCGATTCCCTCGCGGCACGGCATGCTCCGTGTCGTCTCGAATCAGGAGATGATGGCTCAGGAACAGCAGGCCGCGAAGGACGCCGAGGCGTCTACCTCCGAGCCAGTCATCTCCGAGCTGGCGAGTCATATTCTCAAGCGCAAGATGGAGATGCGGAACTTCCGCAACGCGGAGGGCATCGCGCAGCGCTTGATCGACGCACTCCGCACGTACAAGGGCCAGTACGATCCGGCCAAGCTCGCGGAGATCAAGAAGTTCGGCGGCAGTGAGGTCTACGCTCGCATCACGAGTACCAAATGTCGCGGAGCTACAGCTCTGCTGCGAGATGTGTATCTCGGCGCGGAGCGACCGTGGGATATCGATCCCACACCTGTGCCAACAGTTCCCGACAACATTTACCAAGCGATCGATGAGCTGGTGAATGTAGAAGTTTCAACCCTCCAGCAAGCAGGCGAGACCGTGGATCAGCAGATGATCGCGGATCGCGTGCAGATGCTTCGCAAGGCAGCCGAGAAGGCGTCGAAGAAGCAGGCGGAGGAAGAGGCCGATCGCGCCGCGCAGCAGGTCGATGACATGCTCGTCGAGGGCGGCTTCTACGATGCGCTCGCCGAGTTCCTGATCGACCTCCCGATCTTCCCCTACGCTTGCATCAAAGGCCCGGTCGTGCGCCGCGAGCCGCAATTGAAGTGGGTCAACGGGCAGGCGCAGCTCGAACAGATTCCGAAGATGTTCTGGTATCGCGTGAGCCCCTTCGATCTCTACTGGTCGCCGGGTGCCGCGAATGTGCATCAGGCCGAGTTCATCGAGCGCATTCGTCTCACGCGCGCAGACCTACTCGCCGTGCGCGGCTTGCCGGGCTACGACGATGCAGCGATCGATGAAGTGCTCGCGCGCTACCACGATCACGGCTTTCGCGAGTGGTGGGATGTCGTCGATCAGGAGCGTGCGCGACTCGAAGATCGAGAGATGTGGCCGCGTTACGATGCTGGCTCGCTGATCGACACCGCCGAATACCACGGCAGCGTGAGCGGGCGCACACTGCGCGAGTGGGGCATGTCGGAAGCGGATGTGCCCGACCCGTTGCAGGAGTACAAGATTCAGGCGTGGCTCATCGATCGATTCGTCATCAAAGCGCAGATCAATCCTTCGCCGCGCCAGCGCGCTCCGTACTACATCAGCAACTTCGAGAAGATTCCCGGCACGATGGCAGGGTATGGTCTGCATGACCTGCTCGACGACATCCAGTCAGTCGGAAATGCTGCGATTCGCAGCCTCGTGAACAATCTCTCCATCGCGAGCGGCCCGCAGGTCGTGATCAACGATCAGGTGTTGCAGCCGGGCGAAGACGACAACCTGTATCCGTGGAAGCGCTGGCATGTGTCGTTCGATCCGATGATCACCGGCACGTCGAAGCCGATCGATTTCTTCCAGCCCAACTCGAACACGCAGGAGCTGATGGCCGTTTACGAGAAGTTCTCGTTGATGGCTGATGAAGTCTCCGCGATCCCGCGCTACATGACGGGCAACGAGCGCGTCGGCGGTGCCGGGCGTACTGCGTCGGGACTCGCGATGCTGATGGGCAATGCGGCGAAGACGCTCCAGAACGTCGCCGCTTCAATCGATCGCGATGTGATGCGCCCGATGCTCGAAGGGCTCTACGACATGATCATGCTCACGATGCCCGGCATGTTCCGAGGCGACGAACAGATTGTCGTGAAGGGTGTGAACTACGCCGTGAAGCGTGAGCAGGATCGCATGCGCCAGCTCGAATTCCTCCAGCTCACCGGCAACCCGCTCGACATGCAGATCGTCGGCATGGAAGGCCGCGCGAACGTGATTCGCTCCGTCGCTTCGAATCTCGGACTCGATCATGAACGCGTGGTGCCGGACGACGAGACGTTGCGTGCGCAACAGCAGGCCATGCAGATGCAGGCCCAAGCGCAAGCACAGGCGCAGGGTACGGGGCAAGGCCCGAACGGGAACCAGCCGCGCCCGCAGGAAGGTCGCGCCGGCCCGGAGGCTGCGCGCGAGCAGGTCGAGGGCCAGATGTCGAACAACGCGACGGGCCGTCCGGGGATGCGCGCAGGTGGATAGGAACCATACAGCGCCGTTTACCAAACGTGGGCCACGCGCAGCTCGCGCGGCCAACCGGGACGCACTCGCGCTTGTGGAAACCGAGTGTGAAAAGTACGTCCGCGAGAAGATGAAGCCCGAGCTGGTTCGGGCGGCGCGGCAGGCTCAGGCCGGATTCAGACGCCAGACGGGGAGGTGATATGCGCAGGACACACAAGTATGCAGACGGCGGGAAGGTCGTAAAAGACCACACGACTCCCAAGAAGCCGGTAGCTCCCAAGCAGCCGAAGCCTGCCGATCTCGGCACGGGCATGGCCGCGAAGGCTGCCGACACGCTCGCCAACAAGCGGAAGAAGCAGATGGAAGACTTGGGCTTGTAGCTTCGTCCAAGTTTTTGCTATACGCTTTCAGAAGCTACACCACACGTGTAGGAGACTGTGATGAGCATCAGCGGCAAGTTTCTAGGAGACACGAAGGGCAACCGCGATCTCCACTGCAACCTGAGCACGGGCTCGGGCGGTGGCAGCGGTGAGTCCCATTCGGGCTCCCCGTCGGGGAAGTTCCTCGGCGAAACGAAGGGCAACCGCGATCTGCCGATCAACCGCTCCAGCGGTACGGGCGGCGGCGCGGGCGGCAAGTACAAGGCGGGCGGAGCGAACTGATGAAGCAGGGACCCACAATCGGGCGCGTGGTGCTTTACACGCTCGTTGGTACCGAAGCGGACATCAATGGTGCCCGTCAGTTTCCGGCGATCGTCGTGAAAGCGTGGAGCGCCGATTGTGTGAACCTGCGCGTCTTCGCCGATGACGACAAGCCGCCGCTTCATCGTACGAGCGTGTGCGAGCGCGGCCCGCACAACGAACAGTACGGCGGCTATTGGGAATGGCCGGTGAGGATTCCGACATGAGCAAGAAGACGCAGCGGGTCGTGACGACGAAAAATTTGTCCGGCCTCGGCGGCGTCTACGACGTGTCATTCGGTGACGCGCCGCCCGAACGCCGCGAACAGGGTGACTACAGCAAGGCGGGCATCTCGCACGCAGAGTCGGATACGTTCGACGACTACCGCGAGAAGCAGGAGCGCTGGAACAAGAGCTTCGGAACGCTGTGAAGGTCACACCGAAAATCGCTGAAGCGCTAGTGAACCTGCGGGGCAACCGCGACTTCACAACCGTATTGGAGGGTCTGAAGGAACACGAGCAAGAAGAGACACAGCGCTGCGTGGACGGCGAAGGAGCGATTCAGCTCCGCGCGTCCGGTGCCGTGAAGGCACTGAAGTGGTGGCGCGACGCCTTCGAGCAGGCTCCCAAGGACTTCGAGAAATTCAAGAACCAACCTCAGCAGGGTAAGTGAGAACACGCATGAGCGCTCTCCCGAAAGCAGTCCGCGCACAGGTCGAGAAGGCCAATCAGATCGCCGAGCAGTATTACAAGGGCGTGCAGCAGCCTCCGGCTGGTGATCCGCCTGCGAATCCTCCGGCTGGTGATCCGCCTGCGAATCCTCCGGCTGGTGATCCGCCTGCGAATCCTCCGGCTGCATCGGGCGAGCCGCCCGCGAATCCTCCGGCCGCGAATCCTCCGGCCGCGAATCCGCCGCAGGAAGGGTGGGAGCAGAAGTACAAAGTCCTGCAAGGCAAGTACAACGCGGAAGTGCCGCGCTTGCAGCGTCAGGTCCAAGAACAGACTGAGCAGCTTCGTGATATGCGGCAGCAACTGACCGCGACACAGAATCTGCTTGCCTCGCTTAGCGCACAGCGGGAGTCTGCGCCCGCTGCGTCTACGCCGGCCACGCCGCCGGCCGCGACGAAGCTCGTTAAAGACGAGGAAGTCAGGGAGTTCGGAGCAGACTTGATCGATGTCATGCGGCGCGTGGTGCGCGAAGAGCACGCCACTCTGTTGCCGGAGATCGATCGTCGCGTCGCTCCCATTGCACAGCGTGTCGATCAGGTGGCGCAAGTCACTCAGCAGGTCGGCGCACGTGTAGCGCAGAACGATCAGCAGTCAGTGCTCTCCATGTTGGCTTCGGCAGTGCCGAACTGGCAGGAGCTGAACGAGGACCCCGGTTTTCTGGAATGGCTCGATCAAGTCGATCCGTTCTCCGGGCAGCAGCGCGGAGCACTGTTGAAACAGGCGTACAAGGCCCACGATGGTTCCCGCGTCGTGGCGTTCTTCTCGGGCTACCTGAAGGAACACGCGGCTGTAAATCCACCGTCTGCTCCTGCTCCCGCCGCTGCCGCCGCTTCTGCGCCGGCACCACAGCGGAAGCTGGAACAGTTCGTGGCCCCCGGCACACCGAAGACCGGGGCGGCAAGCACTCAAGATGGGTCCGGTAAGCGGGTTTGGACACGCGCCGAAATCGGCAAGTTCTACGCCGATCTTCAAGCAGGCCGCTTCAAGGGCAGTGCGGAAGAGCGGAAGAAGATCGAGGCCGACATCTTCGCAGCTCAGCGCGAAGGGCGCATTCGCTAACCGTTCTCTGAAGGAGTACAAGCCATGTCGTTTCCAGTAGGCGCACCGTGGGCGGGCAGTACCCCGAACCCGGCGTACGCTGGCATCTTCATTCCCGAAATCTGGTCGGGGAAGCTGCTGGAGAAGTTCTACGCCGCCACGATCCTCGCGGCCATCGCGAACACCGACTACGAAGGTGAGATCAAGAACAAGGGTGACACGGTTCACATCCGCACGCGCCCGACCATCACGATCGCGGACTACGAGACCGATCAGGACCTCGTGATCCAGCGTCCGTCGAGCAACATGATCGATCTCACGATCGATCAGGCGAAGTATTTCAACCTCGCGCTCGACGACGTGATGGAAGTCCAGTCGGACCTCGACCTCATGAGCATGTGGGCCGAGGATGCGTCCGAGCAGATGAAGATCGCCGTCGATACCGATGTGCTCGCCTATCTCGGCACCACGTCGGACATCCACGCTGCCAACCGTGGCAACACGGCCGGCGCAATCTCGGCGAACATTCGGTTGGGTACGTCGGCTTCCCCGTTGTACATCAACAAGACGGAACAGGGCACCGGCGACGGTTCTTCGACTTCCAACGATCAGTCCGTCATTGACTTCATCGTCAACGCTGGTCAGGTGCTCGACGAGCAGAACATCCCCGAAACGGGTCGCTGGATGGCGATTCCGGCGTGGATGGCCGCGATGATCAAGAAGTCGGACCTGAAGGACGCCTCCCTCGCGGGCGACGGTACTTCGATCCTGCGCAACGGTCGTCTCGGCATGATCGATCGGTTCACGCTGTATCTGTCGAACCTGCTGCCCACGTTGGACTCGGCCGTGGATACCACGTCCGTGTTCTTCGGCACGAAGGCGGCGCTCACGTTCGCAGCACAGTTCACCAAGATGGAGACGATCCGCTCCGAGCGGTCGTTCTCCAACCTGCTCCGTGGCCTTCAGGTCTACGGATTCCGGGTGGTGAACGGTGTCGCGATCGGTCGCGCTGTCGTCGCACGGGGCTGATCCCCTGTGATCTTACTCCCGCTGGTCTAACGGCCAGCGGGAGTTCTTGACGGGGGCAGCATGGCGAAGACATGGCAAGACGTAATCGATGAAGCCCGTGTCATTTTGCAGGATACCGACAGCCCGTTCCGGTACAGCAACACGGTCCTTCTCGCGAAACTGAATCGTGGGCTGCAAGAGCTTGCGCGCTTGCGGCCGGATGCGTTTTGGGACTTCTTCGACTCCGACGACATCGTAGTCCCTGAGATCGTCGTCTTCGATGTCGATCCCGACGACGAGCCACAGCAGTTCAATCCAGAAGAAGACGGGCAGATCGCGCTCACCGAAGAATTCAACATCCCGATGATGTTCTATACACCGCTGGTGTATTGGGTGTCGTCGAGCGCGGAGCTGGTTGACGACGAGTTCACCAACGACGGGCGCGTGATGGCGCTCCAGAATCAATTCAAGACGATGGTGGTGTCGCTGTGAGCACGAGCAATATCACCGTAGAAGGCTCGGGGAACGAGTGTGATGTGAAGCTCGATACGTGGCTTCGCGACATGCTTCCCGTGACGCCCGGCTGCTTGCCGAAGGTGCGCAAACGAGCGCTCATCCTCGCCTGCCGCGAGTTCTTCGAGCAGAGTGCGACGTGGCGCGTGACGATCGGCCCGAAGAAGCTCGTCGCCTTCAAGAAGCGCTACTACCTCTCGCCATACGATGCGTACGCCAACGTCGTGCGCGTGCTGAGCGTTGAGTACGATGGCATCCCGCTGCGCCCGCTTGCGCGTCGTCCGGCCGGGCGCGAGCCGGAGGCGCGCAACCCGACGCACTACTACCTCGAAGGCCCGGATCAGGTCCGCTTGTGGCCGCAGTCGAACATCGACCAAGAGGCGATGCTGACGTTCTTCGTCGCACTCACTCCGAAGCAGTCGGTCACGCACTTGCCGCGCATCGCTGCCAGCCACTACTACGACGCGATCTACGATGGAGCCGTTGGGCGACTGTTTTCTCAGCCTGCGAAAGCCTACTCCGATCCGATGCGGGCGCAGTACCACTTGAATCGTTTCCGCGCAGCGATCGGAAAGTACGCGGCGCAGGCGAAGGGCGGTTTCGCAGGGGCACCTTCGTGGTCGTATCCGAAGTTCGGGAAGTGAGCGGTGCAGAGCCAACTCTATCCATACGCTCGCGAGTTGTTCGCGACACAGCAGCTTAGCTGGATCACTGGTGTCTGGCGCGGGCTGCTGTTGCCCATTAGTTACGTCCCCAACTTCTCCAACCAGTTCCTGAGCAACATCACGCCCGGCGTGCGTGTCGCCATCTCAGAAGAGATCGGCGGCAAAACGGCCACGAATGGCATTTGCTCGGGGAATCATGTGAGGTTCCCCCTGCTGTTCGACAACCGCTTCATCTCGCAGGCGATCATCTTTCGAGATACAGGTGACGAGGCTACTTCGCCACTTGTCGCGTATATCGGAGACGATGACCTCGTGAATGATCCGTTCCAAGCGCTCGGGCTGGATTACTACATCTACCCGAACATCGTGGAAGGGGGATTCTTCCGGCTATGAGTGGTCCTGTTCTCATCGAGCTGACCGGCGACATCTTCGGAGGCCCTTCGGTCAACAGCATCGTCATCAACGGCACGCAGGGGATCATGGGGCTGTTCGTCCAGCCAGCTGCCGACAGCGATGTGTTTCTGCTGACAATCGCAGGCAAGCTCAACCTGAAAGAGAAAGTGTGTGGCGTGCGCGATGGCACAGCGCGTAAGCCGAAGCGCTCCGCCACCCTCGTGCCAGTTTGCGACAAGGTGAAGCCATGATTCTCGGACGCTACGTACAGCAGCCCGGCGAGCGCCGCAAGCGCGGCATCGACTACCACGACTTTCTCGAACCGGGAGAGATCATCACGAACGTCACGGCGGCGGTTTCGCCGACGACTGACACTCCGCTCGTCGTCAGCGGGGTCGTCATCGACCCGGATGGCACTGAGTTCGCCTACTTCGTGTCTGGCGGCGAGAACGGCGTCTCGTACAGCGTCGAGTTCACACTCACGACCAACGGCAGTCAGACCAAGCAGGATACCGTTGAGTTCGACATCGAAGAGGACGAATAAATGGCAAAGCAGCTCTTCGGCAACAACGCGAGCGCGCTGCTTGCCGCTTCAATCTCTGACTCCGATCTGACCATTCAGGTGGCGAACGGCTTCGGGCAGCTCTTCCCGAATCCCGGTGCGGACGAATACTTCCTCGTCACGCTGGAGAATGACAACGGCGATATCGAAGTCGTGCGAGTCACGCAGCGTGCGGTCGACCTCTTCACGGTGCCGGTTGGCGGACGTGGGCAGGAAGGTACGAGCGCACAGGCGTGGACCAACGGTCAGGCGCGTGTCGAGTTGCGCCTCACACGCGGCACGATGGAGACGTTTATCCAGCGCGGCGGCGACGCGATGGAAGGCGATCTCAACATGGATGGGAACGACCTCATCGACGCCAAGCTCACTGGAGCTAGCACGCAAATTCTCGCGGGCGAGATCGTCGATGTCCCTCTGCGCGGCAATGCAGGCGACAGCTCGAACGAAGTGCGCGTGCCGACCGATGGCACACGTGCGACTGCTGGCGGAGCGCGAATTCTTACAGAGAACGATGTTTCGGATGTGAGGGCACTTGTATACGAAGTCGGCATGATCATGGATTGGTATGGAGTGGCTGCCAACTGTCCGGCTGGTTGGGCTATCTGTAACGGTAGTAACGGTACACCCGATCTCAGGAACCAGTTTATTCGAGGGGCTTCAGTCGATGGTGATATTGGTGCCGGTGGTGGGGCTGCAAGTGTTACGACTAGCGCTAATGGGGGGCACGACCATAGTGGAGTGACGGGCGGTCATGCACTGACTGAAGCCGAAAACGGTCCTCACACGCACAGCTCAGCGGGACAGATCACGCTTCCGTTTTCTAACGACGACAACTCGCAAAAACCTGCTACAGCGATTGAGGGTTCCAGCGAGCAGTTGAATGGGACCGTTACGCTCACCGCGACTTTTACTGTTGGGAGTTCCGGTTCCGGTACGGAACACACGCACCCAATTACAGCGGCGGATGCACACACGCACACGGTTGATACCGTCCCGCCATTTAAATACCTCTATAAGATCATGTATATAGGTCCGTAACATGTCGTTTGACCAGCGCCAACACCTGTTTGCGAACAATGCGTCGTCGCGGCTGCTCAATGATATCAGCCCGCTACAGACCAGCATCCAGTTGTTGCCCGGCGAAGGAGACCGCTTCCCCTCGCCGGGGCTGAATCAGATTTTCAAGATCACCGTCATGGACTACGTGACTGGTGATCGCGAGATCATGCACTGTACGGCGCGCTCGGGAGATGTGCTCACAGTCGAGCGCGGACGCGAGGACACGGTTGCGCACGCTTTCGTCGCCAACACGCTCGTCCAGCTTCGGATCACAGCGGAGACCCTGCACTACCTCCAGTGGTTGCTCGAAGAGGATTCGTGATGGCTGAGACCCGCGAATTCCAGTTCAGCAACATCGGCGAGTCAGAGCTGTTTGCTCCGATCACCGACTCGCAGACGAACATTGTCGTGCTCACTGGCGACGAGTTCCCTGATCCGAACTATGGTGCAGTCGTGTCACTCGTGCTGCGAGATGATGCGAACAACAAGTTCGAGATCATGTACATGGTTGACCGTATCGGCAACGCATGTCAGGTCGAGCGCGGCAAAGAGGGGACTACTCCGCAATCGTGGCCGGCAGGCACGGTTGTTCGCAACTCGGTGACGGCTGGCTTCTTCGAGAAGCTGGCAGCACTGCCGGGTACGCGCTTCCGTACCTCGAAGCCATACCCGTATATCTTTACGGATGAGATCAATTCGGGCGGTGACTTAATTCGCGCCGAGAAGTCCATCAATATCGGCGGGCTTGGTAGCGCAGGGGACGGGACACCAGACTCACTCAGCATGGGCGGACAGCCGCTCGATGGCACACTCGATACGTTGTTGCTTACATATCTGAACTGGCCGCACGAAGACCTTGATGTCAGCGGTGCGATCCTTTCGGGTGAGATCGACTCCGTGCTTGTTACTTACAGCAACTACCCCGCCGAAGCACTGGATGTTGGCGGCGCGATCCTCACAGGCGGCGTACTCGATGCGGTCCTCGTTACCTACGGCAACTACCAGCCTGAGTCGATGGATGTCGGCGGGGCGATTCTTTCTGGAGTATTGACATGAACATTTGGGTGCCTCGTACCAAGATCATCGAGCCAAAGAAGGAGCTGGTCCTCGCGACGCCTATCAAGGGGTTCTTCCGTATGGAAGTGTATCGACCTGATGGGCGCAAGCGCGTAGACACTGGCTTCTTCCCGAACCTTGTACTCGATCAGGGCCTCGACTTCATCGGGACGACAGGGAACTGGCTCGCCGCTTGCCGTGTCGGCACTGGCAATACAGCTCCGGCGAATGGGCAAACCAACCTCATTTCTCATGTTGCAGGTACTAGCACATCTCAGGCGACCAACTCAGGTGCGCAGGGTTCCGAGCCCTACTATGGCTGGTTTACGCGGACTTATCGTTTCGCGCAGGGTGCGGCGGCGGGCAACCTTGCAGAAGTTGGCGTGGGTATTTCGACAGCGAACGACTCGAATTTGTTCAGCCGCGCGCTGATTCTCGACGGTTCGCTGAATCCAACGACGCTCACAGTGCTTTCGGATGAGTTCCTTGATGTGACGTACGAACTGCGTGCATATCCGCCGACGAGTGATGTGCTCGGCACAATTGCGGTCAGTAGCGTCAATTATGACTTCACCGCACGCGCGTCCAACGTTACATCTTCTAGTGAATGGTCGCCGAGTGGATTCACAGGCGGTAGCGCCGGTACTAGCTCTGTCGTTGCATATTCGGGTGCGATCGGTGCGATTACTTCTACGCCGGGCGGCACGGGTGCGAGCACGACTCCATCGAATGCCGCTTACAGCAATAGCACATACCGGCGTGATTTCACGGCGACGTGGGGGCTGAACGAAGCCAACTTTGGTGTTGGTGGGATTACTGCGTTCCGCACACGCATGGGCTGTGGCTCGATGCAGTACGGTATCTCGCCGGGCATCCCGAAGGATAGCACCAAAACTCTGGCGATGACTTTCCGCCATACGTGGGCGCGTCACTAAGATGGCGCTCCCCGATAACACCCTATCTTCCAGCACTGCGCATACGGATTTTGAGTTCCCGCGCAGTGTATGGAAGGTTGCGACCAACGACTTCGAGAGCGGAGCAGATGCGCTCGCCGATCCGTCAGCGGGATTCTTCGCGAAGCTGTGGACCGCGCGTATCAACGACGCAGGCACACAGATTTTGCTGAGTGCGGAGGGTGTTCCTGAAACAGTTCAGATCACGGACACGGACATCACTGAAGTGAGCCTGACGTTCGATCAGCAGATGCGGCCGTTCATTGCGTATGTCGCTGGCGGCGTGGCGAAGTATCGGTGGTTCGACCCACTGATCCCCGGCTTTACGACGACTTCGCTTGCCGCAGGTGTGACGAACCCACGCTGCTGCCTCGACGACAAACGTCCGCTTGGGCTACCTAACAGTGACATCATTCTTGCGTACATGCGCGCGGATTCTCTGTGCATGCGGATGCAGAGGGACCGCTACGGAATCGAGTATACGCTCGCCCCGATGCCCGGCTTTGAGCTAGTTCAGATCGGCATGAATCGTGGCGGGCGCTTCCAATTTCAGGTGCGACCATGACGGCACTCAAGCTCGAAGGGTTCATGGGGCTCGTGCCCCGCGTGTCGAATCGGCTCTTGCCGAACATGTGTGCAACGACTGCGCGCAACACCAAACTCCTGTCAGGAGAGGCGCGTGGCTTTCGCATTCCGCGTGAGCGGAAAGACCTCACCGACGAATATTTTACCGTTCGCAGGGTCTACCGCATCCCCTTCATGGAGTACGGCGAAGAGGAAGAGTTCTGGTTGGCGTTCGACACGCGCGACATCGACATCGTTCGCTCCCCGCTCGTGAACGATGCGCACAACCGTTACTATTGGGCGGGCGAGGGCGCACCGAAGTACAACACGTTTGATCGCCTGCGTAATGGCGAACCCGAGTTTCTTCTTGGCGTGCCGACTCCGACGATTGCGCCCTCCGTGGCTCCGCCTGTGGGCGGCGACAGCACGCGCGCGTATGTCTACACCTTCGTGAGTGATTATGGCGAAGAAGGCGCACCGTCGCCGCCGTCCGCTGTACTTTCTGGTGCATTCGGTACGTGGAACTTGAGCGGGATGCAGACGATGGTCCCCGACTCATCGCAGCGGAACATCACGAAGAAGCGCATCTATCGCACCGTGCCCGGCAACACTTCGACGTTGTTCTTCTTCGTCGCAGAGATCGGCATCGGCGAAGCGAACTTTGCGGATAACATGACTGACGACACGGTTGCACAGAACAACGTGTTGGAGTCCACCTCATATCAGCCGCCGCCATCGACGCTCGAAGGCTTCGTCGCCATGCCCAACGGATACCTCGTCGGGTGGGTCGGTCGCCGGCTGCTTTTCAGTGAGCCGTATCGTCCGCACGCATGGCCGCCGGAATACGAGATCGGAGTGGAGTTTGAGATCGTCGGTCTCGCAGTGTGGGGCAACACGCTCATCGTCGGCACCAAGTCGAATCCATACATCGGCATGGGTACATCGCCGGCCGCGTTTACGACGCAGAAAACGGATGCAGTCATGCCCTGCCTGTCTCGGCGGGGCATGGTCTCCACCGATGCAGGCGTGTACTATCCGTCGATCAACGGGCTCGTACTCGTAAATTCGCCGGCCCCACAGATCGTCACACAGGACCTGATGACGAAAGAGGAATGGCTGCGCCGATACAACCCGAAGAAAATCTTCGCTGCCAGCTACGGCATGCAGTACATCGCCTTCAACGGTCCAAGCTTCGGATTCATCTTCAATCCGACTGAGCCTGCTTCTCGCCTCGTCGAGCTGGATCGCTTCAGCCACGTGGAGGGAATCGAGACTGACCGCTACGACGGCACCGTGTTCCTCATCTACGAAGATCGTGTGTGGGAGTGGGACCCCGAAGCGAGCGACCGTCTGTATTGGCGCTGGAAGTCGAAAGAGTTCCATCTCCCGAAGCCGCTCAACTTCGGCGCGCTGAAGATCAAGTTCAACGATGAAGACGAGGATGTCACGACCGATGTCCTCGAATACTACCTGCCGTACAACGAAGCGCGGTTTGCGGTGGGCTCGCTGAACACGCTCAATGGGCACGCGCTCTGCGGCGTCGAGCGAAAAGGGTCTGTGCCCGGCTGGACTGAGCCCGAGAATCGCATGCCGCTTGGCGGTTCGCCGCTCTATCCGATCGCGTTTCTGAGCACGAGTGTATCGAGTGTGCGCTTCACGATGTTCGCGAACGGCGAGATCGTATTCGACACGATCGTGCAGGATCAGAACATGGTGCGCTTGCCGACTGGCTTCAAGCGCGACGTGTATCAGTTCGAGCTGGTGAGCAACACCGAAGTCTACTCCGTCTCGATCGCGCAGACCGGGAAGGAATTGGCGAGCTTGTAATGGCACTCACACTCAAAGCGAATCGCCGTTATCCATCGGTGCCTGTTGTCACCGATGACCCAAAGAACCACACGCAGGTTCTGATGGCGGTGAAGGAAGCGTTGGACACCGGGCAGCGCCGGACGGGCGACATTCTCAACTCGTTCATCCGCGTGCAGGACCTGATCGACCTCGGCTTGATCACGATCGAGGGCAACACGAACGCCATCGTCGGTGCGGATTTATCGGAGATCGCAAATATCGGCGACCTCTCCAGCGCTGCCGCTGGTGACTTCCTGCGCTTTGATGGCAGCGTGTGGGTGAACGATCAGCTTGCGCTCGCCGACATCACGCAGGCGATGGTGACTCAGCATCAGGCTGCGCTCTCCATCGCCGCTGCGCAGATCAGCAACCCGAGCGCACTGAAGCCAGTGGTTGCACGTGGCTGCACATTCGTGTCTCCAGTAGCGCTGGACGCGCTCGCGACGCCGAACGTCGATGTCTATATCCCGTTCGCTGGCACCATTGTCGGCGTAGCGCTGCTCACCATCGGCGGGCCGGGATCGTGTGTGGTGGACATCTGGAAGGACAGTTACGCGAACTTCCCGCCATCGAACGCCGACTCGATTACAGGAGCAACGCCGCCGACGATCACGGCTGCGCAGAAGTACATCGATACGACGCTCACCGGCTGGACGACTGCGATTGCCGCTGGCGACATCATTCGTTTCAGTCTTGACTCGACCAGCAACTTCACGTCCATTTTTGTGATCCTGCTGATTCAGCCGTCGTGAGGGCAACATGGCAACGAACAACTACAGCACGGTTATAGAACACTCCAGCGACGCGACGTTTCGCGCGTGGGGTTCGGCGCTTTCTGCCGCCCTCGCCGCAGTCGGTCTGACTCAGACTTCGGATACCGGCCAGATCGACTGGGCGACGGTCACGCGCCCCGGCACGAACACGGCGGCGGGCTACGAAATCTGGCGCTTCAACGACACGCTGCAAGCGACTGCGCCGATCTTCATCAAGATCGAGTACGGTACTGGTTCACTTGCGTTCGCGCCGCAAGCATGGCTCACAGTCGGTACGGGGTCTGACGGCTCCGGCACGATTACTGGTCAGTCTTCCACTCGCTCTACGTGGATGCGCAATAACAACATTGCCTCGACTGTAACGCCGTACCCAACCTACGTCTGCTACAACGCGACGGAAGGGTTCTTGGGCATCATGTTCAAGATGGGCACTCCGGCGGCCGATACATTCGGGCATGGCTTTATGGCTGTGGCTCGTTCTGTTGATCAGGATGACGGAGACACTAACGGCGATGGGTGTGTCGTTTATGCCGGCAGTCCTTCGTCCGGCATGGCGGCTTCACAGTCGATTCGCTTCACCGCGACGGCTGCGACCTACCCGAGTAACATTGCGTACGCTCTTGTACCGAACAACCAGACGGCCTCTCTGGTGGGTAGCGACAATCAAGCATACCTGCACTTCATGGTGAACCCACAGGTGCTGGTCGTGAAGCAGCTTTGCACCATCGTGGCGGCTGAAGTCCCTCTCGGCAATACGTTCACGGCAACGCTCGTTGCAGACGCCCTCACTTACATCAGTGGAGGGCAGAGCGCTTCGCCGGGTAACGTCGCGAATGTGTCTCCGGCGTGGACTATCGCGATGCTGTGGGAGTAAGCGATGGCTTGGCTCACACCGCCTGCTCCTGTGTACAACGCGCACACGATGGGGCTCAACCTCGGGCAGACCAACATGGGGTATACGCAGGTACAGACCCCCGCCCCTGCGCATCAGGCCCATCTGTTTCCCAACTCAGTTACGCAGGGGGAGTGGCCTCTCAACACGCTCGTCGTTCCGATCGGCGGTGGCGGTGGCGCAGGTGCTGCCCCCGTAGGATATGCAACATGAACGAGGAACAACTCGCACAGGCTACGCTGGAGTTCCTTCAGCGCGCACCACTCGAAGGGCGAGAAGCCGAGACGATGGTTTTGTGCAAGCAATGGGTGCGCAAGAAGCTCCAGAAGCTCCCCCCGCCGTTTGACAATCCATCGTCGCAAGTTGCTGACACGAGTGGGAAATGATATATGGGCGGGAACAAACCGGAGCTTCGCAGCCAATGACCCCGTTCGATCGCGCACTTAGCCACACGCTCGGGATCGAAGGCGGCTTCTCGGACGACGCCGCTGACTCGGGCGGGGCCACACGTTTCGGCATTACCGAAGCGGTGGCACGAGAGTTCGGCTACCGGGGCGAGATGTCCGCACTGCCGCTTGAGTTTGCACAGCAGGTGTACCGAGCGAAGTATTGGGACCTCCTGCATCTCGACCTGATCGCGGCGCTCTCCGAACGTGTGGCAACCGAGCTGTTCGACACCGCCGTCAACACGGGCGTGTCCTTCGCAGGCAAGTCCCTCCAGCGCGCCCTGAACGTGCTCAACCGCGAGCAAGCTGATTACGCTGACATCGAAGTCGATGGGCTCATTGGTCCGGCGACGATCCGCGCGCTGCGCTCGTTCCTCATGAAGCGCGGCAACGAGGGCATCGTGGTTCTCTTCGCGATGCTCAACTCACTCCAAGGCGCGTTCTACATCGACCTCGCCGAGCGCCGCTCGAAGGACGAGAAGTTCGTCTACGGCTGGTTCAAGCAGAGGGTGGTGGTATGAACATCTGGACGGACTTGGTGAAAGGTGTCGCTGGCCCTGTTGCGGACTTTTTTGTTCGTCGGCAGGAGATCAAGGCACAGAAGCTCCAGATGGAAAGTCAGGAGCGAATCAAGATGCACGAGCTGAACATGGCGCAGCTCGATCGTCAGATTCAACTTCAGCGGGAAGGGCTGACCGCTGATGCGAATTGGGAGATGGAGTTCGCCAGGCAGGCGGCTTCATCGTGGAAAGACGAATATACCCTTATCGTCGTCTCGATTCCGGCAGTGCTGAGTTTTGTCCCCGGTTGCGATGTCTACGTGGCGAGGGGGTTCGAAGCCCTCAGCAAGACACCGCTCTGGTATCAGGGCATGCTCATCACACTGTTCTTCGCGACGGTGGGCATTCGGTATTGGCGGCGCACGCAATACGACACTGAATGACACCGGGCGAGGAACATCATGATGGAGTACATCGAGAAAGCAGTAGCAGGTGCCAAGAATCTGATCCCTCCCGCCGATGGCGCATCCGAGAAACACGTGAAGCGCTGGCGGATGTGGATCGCAGCGGCGACCTTTCTCAACGCACTCGGACTGTCCGCGCACATCGCACTCGCGTGCGGGTTCGCGGCACCGTTTTATTCGGGCTTCGCGCAAGCCGGTGAGTTGGCGGCGTTGAAGACCGAGTTGCAGTCGCGGCGAGTGAAGGAGTTGAACACGCTGCTGCTGGACACGAAGGCGAAGCAGTGCAGTTCGAGCGGCGACGCTTGGCGCATCTACTACAACGCCTACAACGATCTGCGATCGGAATACTTTCAGCTTACGAAGCGAGAGTTCCCCGATACGCCTTGCGACAACTTCAAGGGGTAAATGCAATGGGCAAGTTTGTGAGGACGAATGCGAAGAGCACTCGACATTGACGAGCAAGATCATCAACCGCAAGCCGAACGGAAAGCCGTACTGAAGCGGGACTTCTTCGTGCAGGAGCCCGCGATGGTCCTGCACAAGTTCCTGTACGACCGCATCGGTCTGCCGTGGAGCGTGGACTTTCGCGCGCTCGGTCGAGTCGTCGATGGCAAGCTCATCGGAGTGGTGGGGTACGAAGGATTCAATGGCAAGTCGTGTCGCATGCACATGGCGGGAGAACCGGGATGGATCAATCGCGAGTTCGTGCGACTCGCGTTCCGCTATCCATTCCACATTCTCGACTTGCCGATGGTGTTCGGAGTGGTGCCTAGCGGAAACACCACAGCGTTGGAGATCGATCGTCGGCTCGGCTTCAAAGAGCTGCTGAAGGTCGATGGAGCACACCCCGATGGTGCGCTCCACTTTCTACAACTGAAACGAGAAGATTGGCTGGAGTCGAAGTATGGGAAGCAAAGCGCCCGATCCGCCTGACCTTGGGCCATTGGCCGAAGGGTCTGCCGAGTCAGCGCGTATTGCGCAAGAGACTGCATTGGAGCAGCTTGCGTGGGCGCGTGAGCAGGATAGTCTCAACCGACAGTTACTCGATCGTGTGCTCGCTTCGCAAGAAGAAGTGCAGGACGAGACGCTGGCGAACGCGCGCCGCGACCGCGAGCGCTACGAAGACATCTACCAGCCGCTCGAAGACAATCTCGTTCAGGAGTTCCAGAACTACGACACGCCGGAGCGCCGTCAGGAAGAACGGGGCCGTGCGATTGCCGATGTCAACACGAGCTTCGATGCAGCTCGGCGCAACGCACTTCAGCGGCTGGAATCCTACGGCGTCGATCCAAGCCAGACCCGCAACGCTGCGCTCGATATCGGCATGCGTACACAGCAAGCCGCTGCCGCTGCCGGTGCCGCCTCCGCTGCCGATCGTGCGACGGAACAGACGGGCCGCGCACTGCGCGCCGAAGCGCTCAACATCGGCAAGGGCTATCCGTCGAACGTCGCAGGCTCGTACGGTCAGTCGATCGCCGCTGGCAACTCGATGGTCGGCAATGCGAACCAGACAACGGCCACCAGCGGCAACGCGATGCAGGGGGCAGGCGGCTACCTGAACACTGCGATCTCTGGCTTCGGTCAGGGTGCCAACATCATGTCGCAGGGCTACCAGAACCAGATGCAGCAGTACAACGCGAACCAGCAATCGTCGACGGGCGCACTCGCTGCGATCGGTGGACTGGCTGGTATGTTCATGGCAGATGGCGGATCGCCGAAGCGTAAGGCCCTCACGCTCGACAACGACACCGGCGAAGTGGTGTATGAGTCGCAGCCGGGCCTCATCGACTATGGCGAGGGCGATGGCTCCGGCATCGACGATCAGGTGCCGATCATGGCTTCGACGGAGGAATACATCATCCCCGCCGACGTTGTGCGAGCGAAGGGCGTAGAGTTCTTCGACAAGCTCGTCGCGAAATACCACACGCCTGCTGAAGAGCAGCGCGAGGACATGCACACGCAGAACGTGCGCGAGGGCAAGGCGCTCAACCCCACGCCGAAAGCAAACGGCGGCTTCGCAGGTGCGATGGGTCGCGCGATGACGCCGACGATCAAGCGCGGCATTCAGCAGGCGAACCCGCGTCCTGTGATGAACGTGAACCCGGCGCTGATGCGCGGTGCACCGCGCCAGCCACAGCGTCGTGCACTGATGTACTAAGGACAAGAACATGGCCGACTACTCGCAACTCGTGAAGGGCTTCCAGCAGGGCTCCGATTGGGCGCAGCGTTTCCGCGCCAATCGGCAGCTCGAGCGTGCGCGCGATCAGGCGCTGGAGCGCGGCGAGTACGATCTCGAATCTCAGCGCGCCTTCCGCAAGACGACGAATCCCGATGCGGCCGAAGTGTTGGGAGAGGATTACGCCGCTGGCAACTCCGACTGGAGCGGCCAGCTCGAAGACCCGTTCGCCTACAAGCTCTTCGACTGGTTCAAGAAGAAGTTCAGCAAGAAGGGCGGCAAGCGCAAGGCGCTTGATCTCGGCGGTGATAGTGAGTACCAGTCGTCGAATCCCGGCGACAGCGGCGACACCGAAGAGGAAGAGATCAGTGAAGCGCAGACCTTCCCCTACGATCCCGGCTACGCAGACGGCGGCACCATCGCGAAGACGATGGAAGATGCGCGCGGCTCCACGCAAGCCTTCGCATCTCAGGCTTCGGCTGTTCCAACGACGACTGTGCAGGCGGGCGGTTCGCGGCCGATGCCAAGCGTCACGGGCATTGTCGATACCGGACAGGGCTACGCCGATGGCGGTAGCGTCTCCGAGGAAGAAAAGATTCGCGAGCGTGCTCGTCAGAATCGTGCGCGCAATGCTGGTCGTGTTGAGAATGCGACGAAGACTGTGCGCGGCGCGGATCGTACGGCGCGGGCAGCCTCCGGCCGTCGTGCGCTTGACGTGGCCGACGATGCAGTAGGTAAGTTCACCGGCCGCGCCCCGAAAGACGCAGGTCTCTTGCGCAAAGCCGGTGCCGGTGCGAAACGTGCAGGTGCTCTCGGTGCGCTCGTCGGTACGGGTATCGAGACTGCGCTCACGCCGACTGAGCAGTACCGCGAGCGCTTCGGACTGGAGACAGATGATCCGAGTCTTCTCGGTGACATCGGTGTGCGTGCGCTCGGTGCCGCGAGCGATCTCGGCAACGTGCTCACGTTCGGCGCGGCCGGCAAGCTCTATCGTGACAAGCAGCGGCTCGCCGCCGAGCAGGGTCAGCCGGCTGCGGTTGCTCCTGAGCAGGCACTGCCGCTCGACGATGCGTTCCCGCAGCAAGGTGGCGGCGTGCAGCGTATGTCACTCGATACCACAACGATCCGTGCGCGTCCGTCGCGTTCAGCACCTGCTGTGAGCACCGATCCCGAGATGGCGAACTTCGGCGACATCGACATCGATGCGAACGAAGTCCCTGACATGAAGACCGATGACTGGAAGCGCTACCGCGCAGAGATGATCGCGGCTGCGCAGAAGTCCGGCGATCCCGCTGCCGTCTCCCGTGTGAACGACATGGTGACGGAGATGCAGATGAAGGGCTTCCTCAACTACGGTCAGCAGGGGCTCGCGCTCCAGCAGGCGGGCAACATCCGTGGCGCGATGGCGGCGTACCGTGCGGCATTCCAATACTTCCCGAACGGCAACGACGTGGAGTTCGGCACGAGCAAAAATCGTCGCACGGGTCGCACGCAGATCGTCGGCTTCGGCAAGGATGAGAAGACCGGCAAGGTCGTGCCCGGCACGGAGCTGATCATGGACCCCGAGCGCGTGGGCGTGCTGCTGGAGAACTTCCGCAACCCGCAAGCCTTCCGTATGTGGACGAAGGATTGGCGCGACTTCCAGTTTGGCGAGCGCAAGTACGAAGAGGTCACGAAGCCGCTCGCACAGGCGCAGGCCGACTCGCTCGCCAACACGAGCGAAGCGCGCATCCTCGCCGCCGAGAATCAGGCGCTGCGCGCGCGCGCGGCGGGCGGAGCCGGTGGCGCGGCGAACCTGCGCAACGCGGAGCGGGTGTTCCGCGAGCGCTTGTCGATGATGGCGCTCGAAGACGATGCGCAGTCCGACTACCTCGCGTCGATCATGTCGCAGATCAAGGTGGCGAATCCCGGCGTGCCCGACAACACGATCATGCAGGTCGTGATGCAGGCGGTGCGCGACGGCACACTCGAACAGCGGCTGCAACGCATGGGTATCGGTGCGCCAGCGCAGCGGGCTCCGGTCATGGTCGATGAGATGCCGCCCGGTGTCGATCCCGAAGCGTGGAACGATCCCGAGGTCGCAGCGCTCCCGTATGATGAGAGGGTCGCAGTCTCCACACCAGCGCGGTAAAGCATGGCTACCTTCGAAGAGCTGTTCCCTGATCAGCCGCAAGAGCCGTTCGTTCCGATCGAGACGGGCCGCGTGGACCCACAACTGCGGGCGGCTCGCGCTCGCGCGCGGACGGCGATCGACGTTTCCGGCGTTTCTGACGGTGGATTCGGCGATGCGTTCGGCGACCTGATCACGCAGGCCCCGAGCGCTCCAGACACAGGTGGGGAAGTTTCAGCAGGCGATTATGGAAAGGCGGCGATCGGCGGCGTCGGTCAGCTTGGTCAGGCCGCAGCCGGTGCCGGGGAATACTTCGCGGGCCGGATCGCGGGCGAGCGCAACACGCCTTTCGAGCAGGCGTTCGGGGACCTCGCGAACACCTTCACTGGCGGTCGGCGCGCGGCTGGTGAGTTCGCGCAGAGCTGGTTTGACAGCATGAGTCCGGAAGCTCAGGCCCGCGCCGCACGCGAGGTCCTGACGCTCGACCCGAACAAGACTATCTGGCAGGGCGGCCCCGGCGAGTTCCTGTCGAGCGTCGGCCTGAAGATGGCGCAGTCCGCGCCGAGCACCCTCGTGACCCTGCTGCCGGGTACTCTGATCATGCGCGCGGGCGTGGGCAAGGGAGCCATCGCGTATTTGGGCGCGTCCGAAGGCGGGCTCAGTCTCGGCTCCATCGCTGCCAACATCGCCGAGGAAGTCGAGCAGGCCCCGGAAGCCGAGCTGATGCAGTCGCCACGCTACCAGCAGCTCCGGCAGCAGATGGGCGAAGCACAGGCCCGTCAGGCGCTCATCCGCGAGGCGCAGGGGTATGCGCCCGTCATCGGCGGACTCGTCGTAGGCGCGATCTCCGCCGCCGCAGGACGCTATCTGGAGCCGGTCTTCGCCGACAAGGCGGGCGGGCTTCTTACACGCTTCGGGCGCGGCTTCACGAGTGAGGCGGCGCAGGAATCGGGACAGTCTGGTGCGGAGCAGGTCGCCCAAAACGTAGCCGCCCAAGTTTTCGACACGTCGCGCGGCACGTTCGAGGGTGTCCCCGAGTCGATGACTCAGGGGGCGCTCATTGGCGGCGCAATGGGGGGCACGACGCTCGCCGCAGTGGGACCTCGACCACAGCCCCGGACAGCGATCCCGACCGGCGAGGTCACGCCCACGCCGCCAGCGGGTCCCTCGCCTGTGGAGTCCGCGCCCGAGCCTTTCCAGCGCGTGTTCCGAGAACAGCAGCCCCCTCCGGGCGGCTGGCGCGGCGGCGACATCGAGAACGCCAACCTGCCGGACATCGACTCGGCCGGGCAGCGGCTGATCAGCGCCGGCCCGGTGGACCCGGCGATTCAGGCCGCGCTCAACGCACGTGCTGAGAATCTGATTCAGGACATGTTCGAGCAGCCGGGGCCGACCCCGCAGCAAGAACAGGCGGCGTACCTCCAGCGTCCGTGGCCGGTCCAGCAGACCGAGATGGAGCTGCCGCAGGCTCAGACCGGGATGGTCCCGAGCGGCCCGCCCTCCCAACTCCCGTTGGGAATCCGTGAGCGCGTCCGGGGCGGACCCCCCGTCACGATCGAGCCCACTCCGGCGCAGCCGCTCGTCGAGGACACGTCGGCACCGGCTGGCTTCTCGCAGGAACGTCTCCCGACTGGCGATCTAGTTGCGGGCCGTCGCCCGACGCGCGCCGACTTCATGCGCGCTCGCGCCGAGCAGCAGCGCGGTGAGATGTATCGCGGCACCGTGCGCGATCCGCGCCAGCAGGACATGTTCGATCAGCCGCAGCTCATGGCCGACGAACCGAGTGCGGAGCCGATTGGCGATCTCAACGCACAGCTTCAGGACCTCGCCGATCCTGACAGCACACGATTGGGTGTTTATCTCTCGCCCGCGAATATGCAACAGATCGGTGACGTGCCGACTGTTGGTGTGCCGCTCGCCAACTTCGACGGGAAGGGGGGCACGCTCATCGCGAAGAATCGCAAGGTGGCCGAAGAGCTGCTGGCGATGCGCGATCAGGGCGTTGCCGACATGCAGGAAATTCTCGGCCTCGCGACGGGGGCCGGTGGAGGTAAGCCGCTTGGTGCCGACATTGCAGTTCAGCAGCGCGATGAGCAAGGCAACGTCGTACGCGAATCGCTTGTGGCGTCGCCTGAAGAGGCGGATGCACTGGCATCGCAATTCGATGAGCCGGGCCGCGAGGGAGTAATTCTCTCCGCTGGCATGGCGATCAAGCGTCGTGCTCAGCGCATTGCTGCCGAACAGCAGGCCACTCGCCAGCGCGACATCGAGAAGAAGGCACGGCGTGGCGTCGAGGATGTCGGCGTTACCGATGCGACGCTGGAATCGGATGCGAAGAACATCGCCGTCCGCTACCAGACGCTGAAGACGCAGCTCGAAGAGGCGGAGAAGGCGCAGAGCGATGCGCCGACGAAGGCGGAGCGCTTCAAGGCGCGCACTACTGCCGGTCGCATCCGTGGCGAGATGGGTCGGCTGCGTGAAGCGGCCGAAGCCGAAGCGCGCCGCGTGCGACCGAAGCAGCACTTCGAGGACACGCGCAAGTCACTCGAAGAGATGACCGACGAACAGATCGACAAGCTGCCCGATGAACAGCTCGAAGAGTTGTTCCGTGAGGCGGCAAATGTTGCGTCGGGCTCGCGCGTGAAGCGCACGGCCACGAAGGATGAGACTCGCGAAGTCGCCGAGGCAGATGCTTCGACGACATTCACTCCGCATGGCAAGACGATCGAAGAGATCATCGCCGCGCACCCGGCGCGCTCGCAGAAGCTGAAGCTCATCGGCCGCGTGAAGCGGATGCTCCGTCGCCGTGCGATGGGCGGCAAGACGAAGACAGCACCGATCACCGGCAAGGCTGGCTTGCGCAAGGGTGTCGCCGGCAGTGAGCCGACGCCGGTTCGCAAGAGCGAGCTGCGGCCGACGAAGGCGCTCGACATCGAGCCGCCACGCGAGATGTCGTCCACCGAGCGCGCGAAGCACAACGCGCGCGTCCGCAAGGTCTACAACACGCTCGATAAGCGTGTTCAGGCGTTTGCCACACGTGCTGAGGAACTGAACCAGCAGCTCGCGCAGCAGTCCGAGGCGCGCGAGGCCGACGGCAATCCGCCGCAGTCAGCGCGCGATGCGATTTACGGTCGCGCGTACCTCAACACGCTGATGCGTTATGGGCAGATGCTCCAAGCGCTGCGTCCGCGCTCCACTGCCGGTCTGAAGGAAGTCGAGCGCTTCAACGCACTCGCCGATAAGCTGCTCGATGCGAAGCCTGAGAAGTTCCTCAAGAATCTCGCCACTGCCACGATGGCGGAGTCGGATATTCAAGCGCGCACCGCAGGCAAGGCAGCGTTAAGGATCGATCCCGGCGCGTTGAAATTGATGGGTTCCCGTCGCCAGCGCATTGCACATGCATTGGAGTCCACGGCCAACCTGCGTGAGAAGATCGCGCGGGCGAAGCGCTTGCACGACGTGTGGCACAAGAACGCGAAGTTTGAACAGCACGTCGCGCCACTGATGCAGAAGCTCATCGGTTATGTGACGCATGACACGTCGCTCGCGAACATCACGAGTGAACGGCGCGGGCTTGGCTACGTGCCGACCTTCAACGAGATGCGGAATCTCCGCTACGCGCTCCGCGACTTCAAGCAGACGGACAAGGAACAGCTCTACAAGCCGCTGAAGCGCTGGTTCGAAGAGTACGGCTACAAGTTCGACGAGAACGGCGACCTCGTGCTGGCGAAGAACGCAGCACAGTTCGACTACATGCAGCCCGATAAGTTGCTGGAGAACGACCGCAATGCGTTCCGCAACGCGCCGCTGAACTACAACCAGAAGGTCGCTGCCGAGAAGGCGCGCAAGCTGAAGGCGATGATGGATAAGGAGCGCGCACGTCGCGCTGCTCTCACGCCTGCGCAGCGCCGCCGCGAAGACCTGACGCTCGCCAACCGCATCGAAGCTGATCGCCGTAAGGGCATGAGCTATGAGCAGCGTAAGGCGCTCGAAGCGCTCGACCGTCGCGGGCTGAATCTGGAGCTGATGGACCTCAACAACGATATCCCGTCGCTCCGTCGTGCTGCTGAGGCCATCGCTGCCGTGATGGAGGATCAGTCGTCGGTGGCGCGCGGCACTGAGATTCTGCGGAAGATCGCAGCGACGCTACCCGACAACCACCCGTATCAACCGCTCGTGCAGCGACTGATCGCGCTCAACATGGATGATCTCATCGTGGGATGGGATCGCAGCGGCAAGCTCACGCCGAATGCGTTCGCCAACTACAAAGAGCAGCGCGATCCGACCGGCGAAGTGAATCGTGTAATCCGCTTCAACCGGCCGAAGTTCGAAGAACTTCGTGCGGCGGGACAGGACCCGTCGCAGTTCTTCGTTCACGCGATGTTGCATGAGATGGTCCACGCGGCGACAGCCGGTGCCATCAAGAACAACCCGCGCGTGAAGGCCGCGATGTGGGCCATCATGCGTCACGCTCGTCAGGCAGCGAAGGACCAGAACATTACACTGATCCAAGGACTGACGAAGGCCGGTGATCTCGTCGAGTTCTATGGTTTCCGTGACAACAGCGTCGATGAGTTCGTCGCCGAAGCGTTCACTAATCAGCAGTTCCAGAACAAGCTGCGCGAGATCAAGCTGGAGCCGAACCGCACGGTGTGGCAGGCGATCCTTGATCTCGTCAAGCGCTTGCTCGGGATGGAGAACACTCCGCAAGCCGACAACGTGCTCGATGCCGTGCTGGCGACGACGGATAAGCTCTTCACCGGCGAGCTGCAACTCACGCGCGGTGCGGAGCGTACGCTCGACATCAAAGATACCGGCGTTGTGCAGTCGATCGCCAACACGATCGATAAGGTGATGCAGTCTTCCCGCGTGACTCGCGATCTGCGCGAGCGCGCCAAGAACACGATCGAAGGCAGCAAGGAGGGCGGCTCCCGCTTCCTGTTGTCAGCGCTCACGATGGAGCAGATTCGCGATTTCTACTCGAATAACTTCGGTGGCGGTCGAGGACCACTCAGCGAGTACATGAAGGCGTTCTTCCAGCGCAACGCGGACAACTCCGCGAACATGGAGCAAGCCGACAAGCTCTCCCGCCGCTGGACCGCACTCGTGGAGGAACATGGGCAGGAAGAGGGCCTGAAGCTCTCGCGCCTGATGACCGAGGCGACGCTGTACGGCATCCACCCGGACGAACCGTTACAGTCGGAGGCAAACAAGCACGTCACGTCGGTCCCGCAGAAGCAGCGGCACGCGGACCTTGCAAAGCGCTACCGCGCGCTCAACGGTGATTTCCGCAAGCTGTATCACGACGTGGCTGCCTTCTATGACGAGTCCCTGCGTCGCGAGGTCAACCTCATGACGCTGAATGCTCTGCGCGCTACAGTCGAAGGAGACTTCAACTACACCGAAGAAGATGTGACTCGCAAGAAGCTGAACACCATCGCGGGTATGGAGAAGGAGTTCGGTGATCGACTCGGGGACAACGAGCGCAAGATCATCGCTCGGCTCGCACGCCTGCCAGACATGCGCGTCGGGCCTTACTTCCCGCTGATGCGGTTCGGCGATTACGTCGTCACTGCCGAGAAGGTGAAGGAGCGCAAGCACTTCGATGACAAGCGCGCCGCGCTCGACTATGCACAGGAGCAGCGCGAGAACGACCCGACTCTCTCAGTCAGCTCGCCGGTCGAAGATGATGGCGGCTGGTTCGTGACTGTGAAGGAGAAGGAAGTTCGGATGGCAGAAACGCCCTCCGAAGCCGAACAGAACCGTCAGGACATGATCGGTGAATATGGTGTGGATAACGTCTCCCAAGTGCAGTTGAAAGCGCAGCTCTACTCACGTGGAGCAACGATCGACTCCAACTCGGGGCTGAAGACGATCCTCAACAAGCTGGACGGCAACCCTGCCGCGCAGGCAGCGATCAAGGACTTCTATCTTCGTGCTCTGAGCGACGGAGCCTTCCGTAAGCGCGAGATCAAGCGCGCGAATCGGCGCGGCGTGGACTACGACACGCAACATCGCACCTTCGCGAGCTACGCCAAGAGTGCGGCGTACTACACGTCGCAGCTCCGCTTCGGCTGGAAGATGGCCGAATCGCTGATCGACATGCAGAAGTACGTCGAGGAAACAGCGAAGGGCGAGCACGACTCGGGGCTGTCGCCGATCCGCATGGGCGAAGTTGTTCGTGAGATCAACACACGCGACAAGCTGACACACGATCACGTGGAAGTCTCGAAGCTCGTACGCGGAGGCACGGAGCTGTCGCAGTTCATGATGCTGACGAGTCCGTCGTATTGGATGATCAACGCCACGCAGCCGTACATGGTGACGCTGCCGTGGCTCGCGGCGCGCTCGTCGATCGGTGAAGCAACGGCTGCGCTCGCGACGGCACAGAAGCTGATCCTCTCGCCGATCGTGAATCAGATGGGCGAATCGTTCGGCGGTCTGAAAGCGCTGTGGTCGAAGGCCGGTGCCGAGAAAGCATTCACTGTGCTGGAGCAGGTCGAAGAGCACATCAAGCAGCGCGGCGGCGCGCGTGCGGATGAGTACATCGCCATGCTCAACAAGCTGAAGCGCGACTCGATCATCGATCTGAGCTTCGTCGCAGAGCTGCGCGATATTGCCGAGGGACAGAACACGTCTGCCACACAGCGTGTGCTCGATGCCTCTCGGATCATGTCGCACCTGACCGAAGTGAACAACCGCATCATGAGCGCCATCGCTGCGTACGATCTCTACCGCAACAAGGGCGCGACGGTGTTCCAAGCCGAAGAGTTCGCGAAGCAGGCGGTGTCCCTGACGCAGTTCAACTATTCGTCAGGCAACGCACCGCGTCTCTTCCAAGCTCGGGGACCGCTCGGCCAGATGGGTCCGCTGATCTTCCAGTTCATGAAGTACCCGCAGCACATGTATGCGCTGCTGATCGACAACTTCCGCCGTGCCGTGTA
>Ga0164243_10001716_pt1 | contig 36773 bp, 29 predicted proteins | sample OricompcompostOP_FD_108781 | JGI IMG/M metagenome (GOLD analysis project Ga0164243, IMG submission 108781) | Organic Plus compost microbial communities from Emeryville, California, USA - Original compost - Organic plus compost (OP) | ecosystem: Engineered > Solid waste > Mixed feedstock >...
CCAGGTGTCGACGACCGGGGCCTGCCCGGCGCCGAACGTCCGGTGGAACCACACCCAGGCCTCGGGGTTGATCGCCTCGCCGACAGTCCCCAGCAGCCGGATGCTCGACAGGTCGTACCCGGCAGGCAGGTCCTCGCCGAACCACGTCATGAACGTGCGGATGAGGGTCGGCGCCGTGTAGTAGGTCGTCACGCCGTAGCGCTGGATGATCTCCAGGTGGCGCTCGCGGTGCGGGGTGTCCGGCGTGCCCTCGTAGATGACCTGGGTCAGCCCGTTCGACAGCGGGCCGTAGATCTCGTACGTGTGCGCGGTGACCCAGGCCAGGTCGGCGGTGCACCAGTGCACGTCGTCCGGCTTGGCGTCGAAGTGCGCCCAGTGCGTCCACGACGCCTGCGTGAGGTACCCCCCGGCGGTGTGTACCAGCCCCTTCGGCTTCCCGGTGGTGCCGGAGGTGTAGATGATGAACAGCGGGTGCTCGGAGTCGAAGGCCTGCGCCTCGTGCACGTCCGGCTGGGCGTCGACCAGGTCGTCCCACCACACGTCGCGCCCCGGTGTCCAGGGCACGTCCTGGCCGGTGCGGCGCACGACGAGCACGTGCTCCAGGTGGTCCAGCCCGGCGGCGGCCTCGTCGGCGGCGGACTTCACCTCGACGGCCGCGCCGCGACGGAACTGCCCGTCGGAGGTCACCAGCAGCTTGGCGCCGGTGTCCTGCAGCCGGAAGCGCACCGCCTCGGCGGAGAAGCCGCCGAAGACGAGCGAGTGCACGGCGCCGATGCGCGCGATCGCCAGCGTGACGATCACCGTCTCGGGCAGCACCGGCAGGTAGACGACCACGCGGTCGCCGGCGCCGATGCCGAGCGCCTCCAGGGCGTGCGCCGCCCTGGACACCTCGCGCTGCAGGTCGGCGTAGGTCAGCACGCGCCGGTCGCCGGGCTCCCCCTCGGCGTACAGCGCGACCCTGTCCCCACGGCCGGCGGCGACGTGCCGGTCCACGCAGTTCACCGCGACGTTGAGCCGTCCGCCGACGAACCACTGCGCGGCAGGGACCGACAGCTCGCCGTCCTCGTCCGGCACCGGGGGAGCCCAGGTGTGCGCCGTGTGCCAGGGCGTCTCCCAGTCGAGTCGGCGGGCGGCCTCCTCCCAGAAGGCCACCGGGTCGGCCTCGGCACGCTCCCGGTCGGCCGGGCCGACGTTGGCCGTGGCGGCCAGGTGCGACGGCGGGGGAAAGGTGCGCGTCTCGGACTGCAGGGAGTCGATCGTGGTCATGACCACCGCTTGAGCAGGTACCGCTCGGCGAGGCCGATGAGCGTGTCGGTGAGCTTGCCGAGGAGCGCCAGCAGCACGATCGCGAGGAGGATGCGGTCGACCCGGCCGTTGTTGCCCGAGTCCATGAGCAGGAAGCCGAGGCCCATCGAGGACGCGATGAGCTCGGCGGCGACGAGGAAGAGCCACGCCTGCGCCAGCGCGAGCCGGAGCCCGGCGACGACCGACGGCAGCACCGCGGGGAGCTGCACGCGCGCGAGCAGCAGAGGTCCGCGCAGCCCGTAGGCGCGGCCGACCTCGACGAGGTGGCGGTCGACGTGCCGCAGGGCGGCGGCGACCGTGGTGTAGACGGGGAAGAACGCCCCGATGGCGATGAGCGTGATCTTGGACGACTCGCCGATCTTCATCCAGAGGATGAGCAGCGGCACCCAGGCCAGCGACGGGACGGCCCGGATCGCGCCGACCGTCGGGGCGAGCAGCGCGTCGGCGAAGCGGGACAGGCCCACGACGGCGCCGACGACGAGGCCGAGCGCGCCGCCGATGAGGAAGCCGATGATCACGCGCTGCGTGGAGATGCCGACGTACTGCCAGAGCAGCCCGCGGTGCGCCAGGTCGACGGCGGCGTCCCAGACCGAGACGGGGCTGGGCAGCTGGTACGGCTTGACCAGGCCGCTGGACGTCACCGCCTGCCAGACGACGACGATGACGACGGGTAGTGCCAGCCCGACGAGCGCGCGCACCCAGGGGCGCGACAGGACGCCGCCGCGGCGGTCGGTCGGCCGCGGGGCACCCTGGTCGTGCGGGTTGTATGCCGGCTGCGGGCGGCCGTCGGCGTCGGTGACGGGCGCGTTCGTGCCGGCGACGGGGACCGCGCCGACGGGCAGCGAGCCCGTCACGGCTCCGGGCCCGGTGACGTCGGACATCGTGGAGGCCTCCAGCAGGGGGGACGGGTCAGGGAACGGGTGCGCCGCCCCGGGGAGCGTAGTGCTCCCCGAGGCGGCGGTGGTCGGGCGGGTCACGGTGGGCCGTGCCCGACCGGCGGCGTCAGTCCGCGACGGCCGACGGGTCGGCGGCCTCGGCGTACTGGGGGTCGAACAGGCTGTCCAGCGCCTCGTCGATCAGGTCCTGGCTCTGCACGTCACCGGACTCCACGAAGATCGGGCCGACGACCTCGAGGACCTTGCGCTGAGCCTCGCCCGGCACCGGGTCGATGTCGAGCTTGTTGCGGTCGTTCACGACGGTCTGCGCGACTGCCGGGTCGATGCCGGCTACGTCGGCGAGGATCTGCGCGGTCTCGTCGGGGTGCTCCTCGGCCCAGGCGCGCGCCTTCTCGTAGGCGTCCACGACCACCTGCGCGAGGTCGGGGCTCTTCGTCAGGAAGGACTCCGTGGCGTTGAGGAAGCCGTAGGTGTTGAAGTCGATGTTCCGGTAGATGAGCTTGGAGCCGGCCTCGGCCTCGGACTGCGCCATCAGCGGGTCGAGCCCGGACCAGGCGTCCACGGAGCCGTTCTCCAGGGCGGACTTGCCGTCGGCGTGCTGGAGGTTCTCCACCTGGACCTGGTCGAGCGGCACGTTCGCCTCGTTGAGGGCCTGCAGCAGGAAGAAGTACGGGTCCGTGCCCTTGGTCGCCGCGACCTTCTTGCCGGCCAGGTCCGCCACGGAGGTGATGTCCGAGTCGGCAGGCACGACGATCGCCGACCACTCCGGCTGGGAGTACACGTCGATCGTCTTGATGGGGGTGCCGTTCGCACGGGCGAGCAGCGCCGCGGACCCGGCCGTCGAGCCGACGTCGATCGCCCCGGCGCGCAGCGCCTCGTTCGCCTTGTTCGACCCGGCCGACTGCACCCAGTTCACGGTGACCCCGTCGAGGGTGTCCTCCAGCCAGCCCTGGTCCTTGATCACCAGGCTCAGCGGGTTGTACGTGGCGAAGTCGACGGTCAGCGTGTCGGCGCTCCACTCCTGCGCGCCGTCGGCACCGGCGGAGGACGAACCGGCCGGCTCGTTCGCGGGAGCCCCCTCACCGGAGACGCAGCCCGTGAGCGCGAGCGCGGTCGCGAGGGCCAGCGTGGCGGCGGACAGGGCGGTACGGGTTCTCATCGGGGTGTCTGCTCCTGGTCGGGGACGGTGGCGGGCGGTGCTGGAGCACGCGCCCGGACGGGTTAGATGGCGGGGTAGATGTCGGGGTCGGACGGCCCGGCGTGATGGGTGGCGACGCCGAGGCCCTCGAGCAGCTCGGCGCGGAGCTCGGCCAGCGCGCGATCGGCACGGTCGCGGGGACGTGAGCCGGGCACGTCGATGACCCGGGCCACGCTGGGTGCGCCGTCGGCGCGGTCCGCGAGCGAGCGCAGCAGGACGACGCGGTCGGCCAGGTAGAGCGCCTCCTCGACGTCGTGCGTGACGAGCAGCACGGTGGTCGGCTGGGCGGCGTGCACCTCCAGCAGGAGGTCCTGCATGCGCAGCCGGGTGAGCGCGTCGAGCGCGCCGAAGGGCTCGTCCAGCAGCAGCACGCCGGGTCGCCGGGCCAGCGCGCGGGCGAGCGAGGCGCGCTGCGCCATGCCACCGGAGATCTGTCGCGGGCGCAGGTTCGCCGAGGCGGTGAGCCCGACGAGGCCGAGCAGGGTCTCGACCCGTCGACTGCCCTCGGCTCGGGGCGTGCCGCGGGGCAGCCCGAGGGCAACGTTGTGGGCGACCGTCCGCCACGGCAGCAGCCGCGGCTCCTGGAAGGCGACGGCCGTGCGCTGGTCCGTCGGGCCGACCGGGGTCCCGGCGATGAGGATGTCACCGGCGTCCGGGGTGTCCAGGCCGCTGACCTGCCGCAGCAAGGTCGACTTGCCGCAGCCGGACGGGCCGATGATGGCGATGACCTCCCCGGCGCGCAGGTCCAGGTCCACCCCGTCGAGGACGAGGCGGGGGCCGCCGGGCCCGTCGAAGGCACGACGGACACCGCGCAGCGTCACGGGCTGGGCGGTGCGCTCGGCGGTCTCGACGGCGGTGCTGGCCATGGGAACGTCCTGGGTGGTCGGGCGCGGGCGACCAGGACGACGGGAGCCGGTCGGCCACGCGGGGGCGGGGGTACCGGCGGCCGGCCCGTGGGCCGGCGGGACGGGGACGTCAGGCGCCGGTGGTGTGCCGCAGACAACAGCAGCAGCACAGGGACCGACACATGGACAGGGACGGACGGACGGAGGCGTGGCGCGCGACGTGCGTCATGGCTCCTCCTTCCGCGGGCGGGCTCTTCCGCACACCCAGTCGATCGGCTGACGACCCGCGGCGACCCGGCAGTTCTCGCGATGCGAGACGCACTGTTCACCACGTGGGCGGGAGCCTACCGGCTGCGCCGAGCGCGGGCAACGTGACCCACGCCGCGTCGCGTGCCGTGTCAGGAGGCCACCGCATGCACGGCGGCCATGAGCCACGCCGTGTAGCCGGCCCGTCCGCCGTCCGGGCGCAGATGGATCTGGTCCTCGTACAGCCAGTCGGGGTTCTGGTCCGCCAGCGTCGACCAGTCGAGCAGCCGGGCGTGGGGGTACTCGGGGACCACGCGGGAGAACAGCTCGTCGTCGTAGGCGGCCCAGGTCCGCGGGGCGTGCACGTTGACGAGCAGTAGGTGACGGTCGGCGGTGAGGTCGAGCAGGGCGCGCAGGTCGGCCTCGGCGACGGGTCCGTTGGTCCCGCCGTGGACGACCACGACCTGGCCCAGCGTGCCCGCGTCCTTCGCCGCGCGGACCAGCGCGACCATCGCGTCGAACTGTCGCGAGACGGCGGCGTCGACCTGCACCCCCGCGGCGGTGAGCTCGGCCGAGGCGCCGAGCAGCACCGAGTCGCCGAAGGCGGAGACGGTCGGTGCGGGTGCGGGTGCGGGGCGTGCGTCGGCGGCCGGGTCGGCGCCGGTGCCCGGGCGTGCGCCGGCGGGGTCGGGGGCGAGGGCGCCGCTGCCCGGGTCCGCCCCCGCCGCGGCCTCGTCGGCCTCGCCGGGCACGTCCGGCACGTCGGCGTCCGCGGGGTCGGTGTGTGCCGCGTCTGCCGCCCGGGCGTGGTCCGAGGCGTCGCCGCCCCGTCGTGCCTCGGCGCCACCTGTCCCGTCGCCGGTGCTCCTGCCGTCGGCGGTGCCGGGCCCGTCGCCGGTGCCCGGGCCCGCGGTGAGGTCGAGGGCGGGTCCAGCCGGCGGTACCAGCCGGTCCGCGGGGGTGTCGGCGGGGGTCGCGGGGTTCCCGCGCGCCGGAGCGGCCACCGGCCCCGGCTGCCAGACGGGTGGCCCGGCCGGTGCCGTTGCACGTAGCAGGCCGACGGCGATGCCGGCCACCGCCAGCGCACAGGCCGTCGTCAGCGCCCCGAGCTGCAGCACGAACCGGCGCCGCCCCGAGGTGAGCCGCCAGCGGTGCAGCAGCCGGCCGACGGCCCCGCGCCGGAACGGCAGCTCGACGCAGCGGTAGGAGAGCTCGGCCAGCGCGACGGTCGCGGCCAGCCGCAGCGCGGCGACGGCCCATCCCGGCAGGTCGAGGTCCGCCCCGGGGCGGGTGAGCACGAGCACGGGCCAGTGCCACAGGTAGACGCCGTAGGACCGACGGCCCAGCCAGCGCAGCGGGGCACGGCCCAGCGCCCGGCCGAGCACCGTCGCGGGGTCCGCCGCCGCGGCGACGAGCACGGCGGCCAGCAGGCTGAACGCCAGGAAGCCGCCGCGGTACAGGCCGGCGCCGAACTCGTCCACCACGAGGAAGGCGACGACGACACCGCCGAGCGCCAGCCACCCGACCATGTCGGCGACCCCCGCCTCGAAGCGCCGCACGGGCTCGCCGGTGGTTCGCCACCACGAGCGGCCGTGCGACCACGTCCGCCAGGGGGTCCACGCCGTCGCCAGTGCCGCGCCGACCAGCAGGCCCATGGCGTGGGTGTCGGTGCCGACGTAGACGCGCGTCGGCTCGTGCGGGACGGGGTAGCCGTGGCGCAGCGACAGCGCGGTCATCGCGGCGGTCGACGCCACCGCCAGCCCGAGAGCGGCTCGGCGCAACCGGCGCCGACCCGCGGCGTCGCCGGGCCGGGCGCCGGGCGGGTTGGTCCGGCCCGGGCGCAGCAGGAGCACTGCGAGCAGCGGGAAGACCGCGTAGAACTGCTCTTCGATGGCCAGCGACCACAGGTGCTGGAGCAGCGGGGGGCGTCCGGACAGCTCGAAGTACGAGCGGTCGGCCACGACCTGCCACCAGTTCGACGCGTACCCGAGGGCCGCTACCAGGTCGCCGCGGAGCATCGGGACGACGTCCGGCACGGCCAGCCCGACACCGGCCGCGGCGAGCAGCAGCAGGCCGACCGCCGGTAGCAGCCGACGGGCCCGGCGCAGGTAGAAGCGGCGGAAGCCGAGCCCGCCCGTCGTCTCGACCTCGTCGAGCACGAGCGCCGTGATGAGGAAGCCGGACAGCACGAAGAAGACGTCGACGCCGAGGAACCCGCCGCCGACCCAGCCGAGGTGGTAGAGCACGACGCCCGTGACGGCCAGTGCGCGCAGGCCGTCGAGTCCCGACAGGTACGGCATGGGACGCCACGACGTGGCCGCCCGCGCCGCGGCGGCGCGGGGCGCGCGACCGGGCTGCGGGGTCCGGGCCGGGGGAGCGGTCGGCGGGGCGACCCGCTCGATCACCGTCATGCCCGCTCCCGACCGTCGCGCACCACCGGGACACGTGCGCCCGGGGCCGGCGCGGCGTCGCCGCGGACCCGTGCCCGCGAGCACCGGACGCCGCTCGCGGGCCCAGGCTAGGTGGTCGGCACGGGCCGCCGGTTCACGGCACGCGGATGACCCGCCGACGCTCCCGGTGTGGTGCTGGGCACCCTCGGCTCGACCCGCCGTGGGACCTGTCGGCGCCCCTCGGCCGGCACGGGCCGGCCTGACACGGGAAGGTCAGGTGCCGGTCCGCGGCGAGCGCGGTGCCGGTCGCCGCCGGTGCGCCCGGTCAGCGCTTGCGACGGCGGGACGCCAGCGTGTTGAGCAGTGCCGCGCCGGTCGCCGCGTCGTCCACGGTGACCACGACGACACGCCCACCGGTGCGACGCACCTCGATGCCGTCCCCGGTGCGCAGCACGATGCCGACGCGTCCGTCGCGGCCGACGCGGTAGCCCCAGCCGCCGAACTCCTTCCACGGCGAGACCCGCACGGCGGACGCTCGCTGGACCTCGTTGAGCGGCACGACGATGCGCGGCCAGCCGAGCCCCGACCGGGCGGCGATGCCGCGCTCGTCGACGGTGACGGTGAACGACGCGGTGGACGCCACGACGAGCGTGAGCACCACGGCGGCCGGCAGCACGACGGTGGGGGAGCGCAGCACCAGCGACAGCACGGCGAGCACGAGCAGAGTCACGGCGGCGACGACGAGGATCGCTCGGCTGCGCACGTGCCGCACCCAGGTGGCGCGCTGGCTGTCGGCCAGGGGGACGCGCGGGGCGTCGGCGGGCACGGGCTCGTTGGTCGGGGCCGGGGCGTCGCCGGGCACGAGCAGCGCGACGGCGAACCCGACCACCAGCCCGACGGCGACGCCCAGCAGCGGGGTCCAGGCGGCGTCCGGGGTGTCGGCGGCGTCCACCAGGCCGCGCTGCACGGCGAGGATGCTCAGCTGCAGCGTCTGCAGGAACGCCGTGATGCCGACACCGAAGCCGACTCCCAGCCGGCGCACCAGGGCGGCCCTGCCGGCGAAGAACGCCAGCGCCCAGCCGCCCACCGCCAGCACCAGGCCCATCACCGCGTTGATGAGCACGTTCGACCCCAGGGACCCGAACCCGTCGGGGCCGTCGGGGCCGAAGTGGATGGCCACCGGGTCGGGCAGGTCGGACCGCCAGGACAGCGCGGCGGCGCTGCCCAGGGCGGTGAGCACCACGGGCAGCAGCAGGCCCAGCAGCGTGCTCGGCGCGCGGTGCGGGACCGGGACGCGCGTGCCGGGGCTGCTCGGTGCGCTGGTCGTCATGACGGGTCCTCTCCGGGGGTCGCGGTGCGGTGGGCGTCGCGCAGCAGCGCCACGGTGGTCTCCGGGGTGACGCCGAGGCGCCGGGCGACGCGCACCACCTCGGCGACGGCCTCGTGCAGGGCGGAGTCGTCGAGCCCGCTGCGGGCCACCACGGCGCCTCGGCCGCGACGCAGCTCGACGAGCCCCTCGTCGCGCAGGTCCTGGTAGGCGCGCAGGACGGTGTGCACGTTGATGTCCAGCGACATGGCCAGGTCGCGGGCGGTCGGCAGCCGCGACCCGACGGTCAGCTCGCCGCGCGCGAGCGCCTGGCGCACCTGGCCGGCGAGCTGGGCGAACAACGGCTCGGGAGCCGTCGGGTCGATCCGGAAGAGCACACCGGCATCGTACTTGTTCGATGAGAACTAGAACAACCGCATCGCCGCCGCCCGCCGAGCCGCCACGTGAGTCGCGTGCAGTGGTCCGTCCGCCGGTGCGGTCGACATGACGGGGCGCGCTCGCGGACGGCGGACCGCACTCGCGGGCGCGTGGCGGGCGGCCCGGTGGCAGCGCGGACGAGGTCAGGCCCACGGCACTCGCGTGCACCCGGGCGGGCGTTCAGATGTAGATGGCGGGGTCGTCGACCTCGGCGTCGAAGGACCGCTTCGCCGACGGTCGGCGCACCACCGCCGGCACGCCGACCGCGATCGCCCCCGCGGGCACGTCCTTGACCACCACGGCGTTGGCGCCGATCTGCACCCCGTCGCCGACCCAGACCGGGCCCAGCACCTTCGCCCCGGCGCCCACCACGACGCCGTCGCCCAGGGTGGGATGCCGCTTGCCGCGGCTCATCGACTTGCCGCCGAGCGTCGAGCCGTGGAACAGCACCACGTCGTCGCCGACCTCGGCGGTCTCGCCGACGACGACGCCCATGCCATGGTCGATGAACATCCGCCGCCCGATGCGTGCGCCCGGATGGATCTCCACACCGGTGAGCGCGCGGGCGAGCTGGGACAGCAGCCGGGCCGGCAGGCGCAGGCCCGGCTGCTGCCACATGCGGTGCGCCACCCGGTACGCCCATACCGCGTGCACCCCGGGGTAGGCGAGGGCCACCTCCAGCGCCGAGCGGGCCGCCGGGTCGCGACTCCGGGCCGCCTCCAGGTCCTCGCGGAGGGTGTCGAGCAGGTTCTGCAGCGCGGGCATCGGGACGGCTCAGTCCAGCAGGTCGGAGTAGAGAATGGTCGACAGGTAGCGCTCGCCGAAGGACGGGATGATCGTCACGATCAGCTTCCCGGCGTTCTCCGGGCGCCTGGCCAGCAGCGTCGCGGCGTGCAGCGCCGCACCCGAGGAGATGCCGACCAGCAGGCCCTCGTCCTTGGCGGCCCGCCGCGCCACGGCCACCGCCGTGTCGGCGTCCACGTCGATGATCTCGTCGTACACGCCGGTGTCGAGGATCTCCGGCACGAAGTTCGCGCCGATGCCCTGGATCTTGTGCGGCCCGGGCTCGCCGCCGTTGAGGATCGGCGACTCGGCCGGCTCCACCCCGACGATCTGCACGCCCGGCTTGCGCTCCTTGAGCACCTGCCCGACCCCCGTGATGGTCCCGCCGGTGCCGATGCCCGCGACGACGATGTCCACCTCGCCGTCGGTGTCGGCCCAGATCTCCTCGGCGGTGGTGCGGCGGTGGATCTCGGGGTTCGCCGGGTTGGCGAACTGGCGGGCCAGCACCGCACCGGGGCGCTCGGCGGCGATCTGCTCGGCGGCTGTCACCGCGCCCTTCATCCCGTCGGCACCCGGCGTCAGCACCAGCTCGGCGCCGAAGGCCCGCAGCAGCGCCCGGCGCTCCTTGGACATCGTCTCCGGCATCGTCAGCACCACGTGGTACCCCCGCGCCGCGCCGACGAAGGCCAGTCCGATGCCCGTGTTCCCGCTGGTGGCCTCGACGATCGTGCCGCCTGGGGCCAGGGCGCCGGCCTGCGCCGCGGCGTCGACGATCGCCACCGCGATGCGGTCCTTCACGGAGCTGGCGGGGTTGTAGAACTCGAGCTTGCCGACGACGGTGGCAGGTGCCCCGTCGGTGAGCTTGTTGATGCGGACCAGCGGGGTGTTGCCGATCAGCACGGTGGCGTCGTCGTAGATGCGGGCCATGGTTCCTCTTCGGTCGGGGCCGTCGGGGACGCCGACGGCAGGGTGTGACGGGGTGCTCCGGGATCGGCGAGGTCAGGGCCGTCGGGAGCGGGTCGAGCAGGGGCGAGCGCTGGCGACGTGCCGCACGACGGCGGAGCCGGTACAGGTCCGGCGGGGTCGTCAGCGCTCTAGCGACAACAGCGGCACGGACGACGGACGGCGGAGGGCGCGACGCTGTGCTGCACGCTCATCCTTCTCCTCCGTGCGGGGCGCCCGCTCGTCGGGGCGCCGAGAACCGGCTCGACGCTAGCCGTAACAGAGCGGGGGGCGCAAAGGGTCCCGACCCTGCTCGCCGCCGGCCCCGGGGCTCCGCCGGGCGGCCCACAGAGGCGGCCCCGGGTTCCTCGCACGGGCCGCGGTGACGCTCAGGACCGGGAGCCGAGCTCCACCACCCCCGCGACGAGCGGCCCGACGACGACCAGGTACATCAGCCCGAAGAACACCGCCCCCAGCACCGTGAACCCCACAGCCCCCGCGATCGCCCCCGGTGCCCGCAGGTGGGCGACCAGCGCGCGGGCCAGCCGGCCGGGGTGCAGCGCGTCCCAGCTGTTCAGTCGCAGCGCCCGCCCCAGGTAGACCCCCAGGGCGACGAGCACCAGCACGGCGGCGACCACGGCTCGCACCTCGGTGCTGCGCAGCCCGGCGACGTCGTCGAACCGGAGGGCTACGTACAGCAGCTGGACGAGGAACACGTTGACCAGGGTGTTGAGCACGCCCGACATCGCCAACGTCAGCACCAGCAGGACGTCGTACCACTCGGGCACCCCGTCCCCTTCGCGGCGGTGGCTGAGGTTGAGCTCGGTGATGAGGTAGCCGGCGTTCGGCAGGAGCAGCAGCCAGCCGAGCAGCACCACGACCGCCAGCGTGCCGACGAGCCCGACCGGAGCCCCGGCCGCCAACAGCACCGCGAGCACCAGCAGCCCGGCAGCCAGCACGAGCACCGGTGCGACCGACAGTGCGACGTTGAGCAGCATCGGCCGGTACAGCCGGGTGCGGAACACCATGGCCCGCCCGACGACGAGCAGCACCGCGACGACGTTCATGAGGACGACGCCGGTCACCGTGCTGTTCAGCAGCATCACCCACCCCCGGTCGTCGTCGCGTCGTCGGGTCACATTGTGGTGGCGCGCGGCGGCGCGACGACCGGGGCCGGGGGAGCGGAGCCCAGGGGAGCGGACGACGGGAATCGAACCCGCGTAGCCAGTTTGGAAGACTGGGGCTCTACCATTGAGCTACGTCCGCACAGGTCCGCGCGTCGTGAAGGCGCCGGACCGCGCGACCCAGGGTAGCGGGTACGCCACGGCGGTCGGGCACCGCGACGGTGGCGCGAGCCGCCGTGCGGTCCACGGGATGTGGCGCAGGTTGGTAGCGCGTCCGCTTTGGGAGCGGAAGGTCGTGGGTTCGAATCCCGCCATCCCGACGTACGGCCTCGGCGGGGTGCGCCGAGGCGCCGCCGTCCCGGCCCCGCGAGCTTTGGCGGGGCGTATCGCCGGTGCCGTACCATCGAGGGTCGCGTGCGCGCCGTGCGGCGCGCCTCCCGCCGGACCGCCGGCGCCCGCCCGATTCAGTTGGAGACCATCGAAGTGAAGAGCGCCGTCGAGACCCTGGAGCCCACCAAGGTCAAGCTGACCGTCGAGGTGACGTACGACGAGCTCAAGCCGAGCATCGAGCATGCGTACAAGCACATCGCCGAGCAGGTCAACGTGCCGGGCTTCCGTCGGGGCAAGGTGCCGCCGCGCATCATCGACCAGCGCGTGGGTCGTCCGGCCGTGATCGAGCACGCCGTCAACGAGGGGCTGTCCCGGTTCTACGCGAACGCGGTCCGCGACAACAACCTGCGCCCGCTCGGCCAGCCCGACGTCGAGGTCACCAAGGTCCCCGGCCTGGAGCCGACGCCGGCTGGCGAGGAGGGCGAGCTGCACTTCACCGCCGAGGTCGAGGTCCGCCCGGAGATCGCGCTGCCGGACCTGTCGGGCATCACCGTGACCGTCGACGGCCTGGAGGTCTCCGACGAGGACGTCGAGGGTCGTCTCGATGCGCTGCGGGCCCGCTTCGGCACCCTCGTCGGCGTGGACCGGCCGGCCGCCGAGGGTGACTTCGTCGTCATCGACCTGACCGCGACGATCGGCGACGAGCAGGTCGACCAGGCCGGCGGCGTCAGCTACCAGATCGGCTCCGGCAACATGCTCGAGGGCCTGGACGAGGCGCTCACCGGGCTGTCGGCGGGGGAGACGACGACGTTCGAGGCGCCGCTGGCCGGCGGTGAGCGAGCCGGCGAGACCGCCCAGATCACGGTCACCGCGACGAGCGTCAAGGAGCGCCAGCTCCCCGAGGCGGACGACGACTTCGCTCAGCTCGCCAGCGAGTTCGACACGCTGGAGGAGCTCAAGGCCGACCTGCGCGAGCAGGCCGCCCGCATCAAGGCTCAGAACCAGGCGGTGCAGGCCCGCGACCTGCTGCTCGAGCAGCTGACCGGCGGCACCGAGGTGCCGATCCCGAACGGCGTCGTGGAGGCCGAGGTGCACCGTCACCTGGAGTCCGAGGGCCGGCTGGAGGACGACACGCACCGTGCCGAGGTCGACGAGGCCACGCGTGACGCGCTGCGCAACCAGATCCTGCTCGACACGCTCGCCGAGGCGCTGGAGATCAAGGTCAGCCAGCAGGAGCTCATCGACTACCTGGTGAACGCCTCCCAGCAGTACGGCATGGACGCGAACACGTTCATCCAGACCCTCGACCAGCAGGGCCAGATCCCGTCGATGGTCGCCGAGGTCGCACGTTCCAAGGCGCTGGCCGTGGGCCTGCGTCGTGTCACGGTGACCGACGGCGAGGGCAACGCCGTGGACCTCAAGGAGTTCATCGGCTCCGACGAGGAGGACGCCGCGGCGGAGGCCGCAGCCTCCGCGATCGCGTCGGTGACCGACGCGGCCGCCACGGACGAGGCAGGCGAGCTCACCGCGCCCGAGGCCGGGGAGCCGGCCAAGGCCTGAGCCTGCCGGCGGATCCCGGTACCCCGTCGAAGGCCCCGCACCACGTGCTGCGGGGCCTTCGTCGTCCCTGCTGCGCCGACAGCGAAACGGACCCGGACCCGGACATGGACCGGTCGGACGTCGCGTTAGGGTCACAGCAACGCAAGCCCCAGACGAAGGAGCCTTCGTGAACGAGCAGGTGCCGGCCATCGCCCGGACGGATTCCCCCGGACTCGGCCTGAACGACAGCATCTACAACCGGCTGCTCCGGGAGCGGATCATCTGGCTCGGCTCGGAGGTGCGTGACGAGAACGCCAACGCCATCTGCGCCCAGATGATGCTGCTGGCGGCGGAGGACCCGGACAAGGACATCTGGCTGTACATCAACTCCCCGGGCGGCTCCATCACCGCGGGTATGGCGATCTACGACACCATGCAGTACATCCAGCCCGACGTCGCCACGATCGCCATGGGCATGGCCGCCTCGATGGGGCAGTTCCTGCTCTCGTCGGGTGCCAAGGGCAAGCGGTACGCCACCCCGCACGCGCGGGTCATGATGCACCAGCCGTCGGGCGGCATCGGCGGCACCGCGACCGACGTGCGGATCAACGCCGAGCTGATCCTGCACATGAAGAAGGTGCTCGCCGAGCTCACCGCGGAGCAGACCGGGAAGACGGTCGAGCAGATCAACGCCGATGCGGACCGCGACCGCTGGTTCACCGCGCCGGAGGCGCTGGAGTACGGCTTCATCGACCACGTCGTGACGCACGCCGGATCGGTCACCGGTGGCGGTGGGACGTCCGGCAGCGGCGCGTCCGGCGGCGACGGGGCCGACTGAACGGCAGCCCGTCCGGTACCCCCGTCACGACTTCCTGAGGAGAACCCCGTGAGCACCGAGTCCCAGTTCATCGCCCGCGCCGGGGCCCTCGCCGGGCCCGGCGGCCTGGCGCCGGCCTCCCCGGCGGGCCGCTACGTGCTGCCGCAGTTCGAGGAGCGCACCGCCTACGGCTTCAAGCGCCAGGACCCGTACACCAAGCTGTTCGAGGACCGCATCATCTTCCTCGGTGTGCAGGTGGACGACGCCTCGGCCGACGACGTCATGGCCCAGCTGCTGGTGCTGGAGAGCACCGACCCGGACCGCGACATCATCTTGTACATCAACTCGCCGGGCGGCTCGTTCACCGCGCTGACCGCGATCTACGACACCATGCAGTACATCAAGCCGGGCATCCAGACGGTGTGCCTCGGTCAGGCGGCGTCGGCCGCCGCGGTGCTGCTGGCCGCCGGGACGCCGGGCAAGCGGCTGGCGCTGCCGAACGCACGGGTGCTCATCCACCAGCCGGCGATCGAGGGTGGCGGCTACGCGCAGGCGTCCGACATCGAGATCCACGCCAACGAGCTGATCCGCATGCGCGAGTGGCTGGAGCAGACGATCGCGCTGCACAGCGGTCGGTCGGTCGAGCAGGTCCGCCAGGACATCGAGCGCGACAAGATCCTCACCGCGCAGCAGGCGCAGGAGTACGGGCTGGTCGACCAGGTGCTGGCGAGCCGCAAGGGCGCCGCGGTGGTGCAGCCGGCCCCCGCGGAGGACTGACCCACGACGGTGCCGCGGCGGGCGGTCGGGTGTTCCCGGCCCCGCCGCGGCACCGTCACCTCTCGCGGCGGTGGCACCGTGGCACCGCCGGACGGGTGGGGACGCCCGGACACGCCGAGACGCGGGGCGCGGTACGGCTGACACGGCGCCCGCGGTGGTGTGCAATGGGGTGATGCCCGGGGCGCGGACGCACCGGGTGCACGACGCAGGACGACGCCCTGGGCAGGGGCAGGACGACACGAGGAAGGGGACGCGAGTGGCTCGCATCGGGGACGGAGCCGATCTCCTCAAGTGCTCGTTCTGCGGGAAGTCCCAGAAGCAGGTGAAGAAGCTCATCGCCGGCCCTGGTGTCTACATCTGCGACGAGTGCATCGAGCTGTGCAACGAGATCATCGAGGAGGAGCTCGCCGAGGCCACCGAGGTCGGCCTGGTGGAGCTGCCGAAGCCGAAGGAGATCTTCGAGTTCCTCGAGCAGTACATCATCGGCCAGGAGTCGGCGAAGCGGGCCCTGGCTGTCTCGGTCTACAACCACTACAAGCGTGTCCAGGCCGGTGAGACGGGCCGTTCCGCCGGCGGTGAGGACCAGGTCGAGATCGCCAAGTCCAACATCCTGCTCGTCGGCCCGACCGGCACCGGCAAGACGTACCTGGCGCAGACCCTCGCACGGATGCTCAACGTGCCGTTCGCCATCGCCGACGCCACCGCGCTGACGGAGGCCGGCTACGTCGGCGAGGACGTCGAGAACATCCTGCTCAAGCTCATCCAGGCCGCCGACTACGACGTCAAGAAGGCCGAGACGGGCATCATCTACATCGACGAGATCGACAAGATCGCCCGCAAGAGCGAGAACCCGTCGATCACGCGCGACGTCTCCGGCGAGGGCGTGCAGCAGGCGCTGCTGAAGATCATCGAGGGGACGACCGCCTCGGTGCCGCCGCAGGGCGGGCGCAAGCACCCGCACCAGGAGTTCATCCAGATCGACACGACGAACGTGCTGTTCATCGTGGCCGGTGCGTTCTCCGGGCTGGACGACATCATCGCCGCCCGGGCGCGCAAGCGCGTCGTCGGCTTCGGTGCCCCGCTGCTGGAGGCGCACGACGAGGGCGACCTGTTCGCCGAGGTGCGTCCCGAGGACCTGCAGAAGTACGGCCTGATCCCCGAGTTCATCGGCCGGCTGCCGGTCGTCGCGGCGGTGTCGCGGCTCGACCGGGAGGCGCTCATGCGGATCCTCACCGAGCCGCGCAACGCGCTCATCAAGCAGTACCAGCGCATGTTCCAGATCGACGGCGTCGAGCTGGAGTTCACCGAGGACGCTGTCGCGGCGATCGCCGACCAGGCGCTGCTGCGCGGCACCGGTGCGCGCGGGCTGCGGGCCATCATGGAGGAGGTCCTCCAGCAGGTGATGTTCGAGGTGCCGAGCCGTGACGACGTCGCCCGGGTCGTCATCACGCGGGACGTCGTGCTGGAGAACGTCAACCCGACGCTGGTGCCCCGCGAGTCGCCGCGGGACAAGCGCACGCCTCGTGAGAAGAGCGCCTGACCGTCCGCAGACCCTCGTAGGATCGGGGCTCGTGACCGACGAGACGAGCCAGATCCCCGCCGAGCTCGCACGCCTGCGGGGCAGCATCGACAACATCGACGCGGCACTCGTCTACCTGCTCGCCGAGCGGTTCAAGGCCACGAAGCAGGTCGGTGTGCTGAAGGCCTCGCGCGGGCTGCCGCCTGCGGACCCGGCGCGAGAGGTGGAGCAGGTGGCGCGGCTGCGGTCGCTGGCCGCCGACGCCGAGCTCGACCCGGTGTTCGCCGAGAAGTTCCTCGCGTTCATCGTGGAGGAGGTCATCCGCCACCACGAGGAGATCGCCGAGGACCACGCCCGGCGCTCCTGACGGCACCGCAGCCCCCGGCCGGCGCTCCTGGCGGCACCGCAGCCGCCGGCCGGAGATTGTGACGGCACCGGCGGGCCGGGCCGCGGCTCTTCGGTGCGTTGCTCCGGGCTGGCGCGTCGCCCCGGGGTCGGCCAGGGTGGGAGGGGTCAGATCCGGTGGGCTGCCGGGGGCCGTCCGAGGGCGGAGCGCGCCCGCGGTGGCACCCGGGAGTGCCGACGCCGGAGGTGCGTATGAACCTGCACTGGCTCAAGCCGCTGCTCGGACGCCCGTCCCCGTTCACGACCGTCTACCTGGACGCCACCCGCGCGGAGGTCGCGGGAGAGGTCGAGGCTGCCGAGCGCTGGAGGACCGTGCGCCGGGGCCTGGAGCGCGACGGGGCGCCGCGCGCGGTGCTCGACGAGATCGGGGAGCTGGTCTCCCGCCCGACCGGCGTGCGTGCGCCGCACGGGCGGGTGCTCGTCGCCGATGCCGAGGGGGTCCGGGTCGACCGGCTGCTGTCGACGCCGCCGGCCCAGTCGTCGGGCGTCGTCGCGCCGGTCCCGGCGCTGCTGCCGGCGGTGCGTTCCGCTGACGAGTCGGTGCAGTACCTGCTGGTGGAGGTCGACCGCTTCGGTGCCGACCTCACGTGGGCCACGGCGTGGGGCCCGGGGATCACCGAGGCCGGCGAGCGCGCGAGCGTCGAGGGCGACCACGACGAGGTGCACAAGGTCCGGGAGGGAGCGTTGTCGCGCCGGGGCCAGACCCGGGCCGAGGACTCCTGGGAGCGCAACGCCGAGGCCGTGGCCGCGGCGCTGGACCGTCGGGTCGCGGAGCGGACGCCCGAGCTGGTCGTCCTGACCGGCGACGTGCGGGCCGTGGCGCTGGTGCGTGACGAGATCGGCCAGCAGGTGCGTGACCTGTTGGTGGAGGTCCCCGGCGGGGCGCGCGGGGACGGGGTGAACCAGGAAGCGTTTGCCGCCCGCGTCGCGCAGGTCGTCGACGAGGTGCGCGAGCGCCGCCGGGCGGAGGTGCTCGACCGGTTCCGGACCGCGCGCGGGCGCGGCGAGGGCGCGGTGACGGGGCTGGACGACGTCATCGAGGTGCTCCGCCGAGGACAGGTGGACGAGCTGGTGCTGCACGTCGCCGCGCTCGTTGCGGGGCTGTCCGAGCGGACCCTGTGGGTGGGGCCGGAGCCGTTGCAGCTCGCCACCTCCCCGGAGGACCTCGAGGCGCTGGGCGTCACGCAGGGCGCCCGAGAGATGCCGGCCGACGTGGCGCTCGTGCGGGCGGCGGTCGGTCAGGACGCGGGCCTGACGTTCGCCGACGACGGGCTGGTGGACCTCGTCGACGGTGTGGGGGCGGTGCTGCGCTGGTCGGACGGGTCGACGCCCAGCGAGGCGGTGCCCACCCAGTCGGCCGACCAGAGCCGGTTGCGGGACGTCGTCTGAGCCGCCGACGAGCCGCGGGACGTCGTCTGACGCCGCCGGCGATCCGCGAGGCCAGCCGAGGTCGTCGGCCGGCGGTGTCCGAGCTGCCTGGCTGGTCCGCCTCCCGTCGTGGCGGGAGGTCCGCACGGTCCGCCGGATCAGCGCGTGGCGGCGTCCCGGGTGTCGACGTACAGCTCCTCGATCTCGTCGGCGAAGTCGCGCAGCACCAGGGCGCGCTTCACCTTGAGCGACGGCGTGAGGTAGCCGTTGGCTTCCGTGAGGTCCGTCGGCAGGACGCGGATCTTGCGGATCGACTCCGCACGGGACACCGCTTCGTTGGCCCGCGCCACGGCGCGGTCGAGCGCCGCGAGCACACGCGGGTCGCGCGCAGCCGTGACGACATCCATCGGCGGCAGGCCGTGCCCGGCGAGCCAGCCGGGCAGCATCTCGGCGTCGAGCGTCACCAGCGCGCCGATGAACGGGCGCTGGTCGCCGACGACCACGACCTGGCTGACTAGCGGGTGGCCGCGCAACCGGTCCTCCAGCACCGCCGGGGCCACGTTCTTGCCGGCCGCCGTGACGATGATCTCCTTCGACCGCCCAGTGATGCGCAGGTAGCCGTCGTCGTCGAGGGTGCCGAGGTCCCCGGTGCGGAACCAGCCGTCCACGAGCGCCGCGGCGGTGGCCTCCGGGTCGTTGCGGTAGCCGCGGAAGACGTGTGGGCCGGCGACCAGCACCTCGCCGTCGTCGTCCACGCGCACGCTGGTCCCGGGGAAGGCCGGCCCGACGGTGCCGATCTTCGTCAGGCCGGGCCGGTTCACGGTCGTCGGTGCGGTCGTCTCGGTGAGGCCGTAGCCCTCCAGCACGCGCAGGCCGATCCCCCGGAAGAAGTGGCCGAGCCGTTCGCCCAGCGGCGCACCGCCGGACACCGCGAACTGAGCCCGTCCACCCAGCGCCTCCCGCAGCCGGCGGTGGACGAGCGTCCCCGCGAGCTGGCGCTGCGCCTTGAGGGCCGCACCGGGACCCGCCGGGGTGTCGAGGGCGCGCGAGTAGGCGATCGCCACCTTCGCCGACCAGCGGAACAGTCGCAGCCGTGCGCCTGAGCCGGCCTTCTGCTCCGCGGAGTTGTAGACCTTCTCGAAGACGCGTGGGACGGCCAGCACGAACGTCGGCCGGAAGGTGCCGAGGTCCGCGAGCAGGTTACGGGTGTCCGGGGTGTGCCCCAGCACGGCGCCCGATGCGACGCACAGCACCTCGATGAAGCGGGCGAAGACGTGGGCGAGGGGCAGGAACAGCAGCGTGCGGGCGCCCGGGACTGCGCACACCTCGCCCAGGCCGGTGACGCCATTGAGCGCGAGCGCGACGAAGTTGCCGTGCGTCAGCTCGACCCCCTTGGGTCGACCCGTGGTGCCGGAGGTGTAGATGACGGTCGCCAGGTCGGCGGCACGGGCCAGGGTGCTCCGGCGGGCGACCTCCGCGTCGGGGACCTCGCGGCCGGCCACGACGAGCGCCCCCACCGCGTCCTCGTCGAGGACGAGCACGTCGGTGAGGTCGGGGAGGTCGCCGCGCACCGAGCCGACGACGGCGGCGTGGGCGGCGGTCTCGACCACCACGAGCCGGGCGCCGGAGTCCGCGAGGATCCACTGCACCTGTTCAGCCGACGACGTCTCGTAGACCGGCACGCCGACGGCACCGGCCGCCCACACGGCGAAGTCGAGCAGCGTCCACTCGTAGCGGGTGTGCGACATGATCGCGACTCGGTCCCCGGGCGCGACACCACGCGCGACCAGCCCCTTGGCCACCGCGCGGACCTCCGCGTCGAACGCGCGGACGCTCACGGGCGTCCACGTGCCGCCCAGCCCGCCCGACCGCTCGATGAGGACGCTCGACGGGCTCTCCGCCAGCCGCCGGGCGAGGAGCCCCGGGATGCTCCAGGCCGGGTCGTCCTGGACCACGCTCGGTGAGCTGAACTCGCGCACGGCGCCTCCGTCAGGCCGTCGGGGCCGGGCTCTCCGTCTGGAGCTCGGCGTCGTGGGCGACGACGGCGTCACCGTCGACGTCGACCAGATCGAGCGAGCCGGTCACCCGGCCCGCGGCGCGCACGTCATCCAGCGCCAGCTCCACGCCGGCGCGCAGGGTACCCGGCACATGCAGCGACACCGCGGTGATCGGCGTGCGCATCGACACCTTGGCCTCGGACTTGACCTTCCGCAACGCGGCGAGGGCCGCACCGGCGGCGGCGACCACGCCGGCGTCCGCGTCACCGGCGGCCGCCCGCAGCGGGGCGGCGTCCGGCCACGGTGCCCGGTGCACGGAGCCCTCCCGCCACCACGACCAGACCTCCTCGGTGGCGAACGGCAGCGTCGGGGCGAACAGCCGCAGCAGCACGTCGAGCGCGATGCCCAGCGCTGCTCGGGCGGAGGCGGACGCGGCAGGCACGTCGTCCGCGGCCGCGCCGGAGGCGTACGCGCGGTCCTTGACGAGCTCCAGGTAGTCGTCGCAGAACGTCCAGAAGAACGTCTCGGTGAGCTCCAGCGCGCGGGTGTGGTCGTAGCCCTCCAGCGCCTCGGTGGCCTTCTCCACGACGTCTGCCAGACCGGCGAGCATGGCGCGGTCGAGCGGGTCGGTGACCTTCGCCGGCTCGAGCGAGACGGGCTCGTCCGGGGAACCGAACGACAGGGCGAACTTGCTCGCGTTGAGCACCTTGATCGCCAGCCGACGGCCGATCTTCATCTGGCCGACCTCGAAGGCGGCGTCGGTGCCGAGGCGGGCGGAGGCGGCCCAGTACCGCACGGCGTCGGACCCGTGCTCCTCGAGCAGGCCCATCGGCGTCACGACGTTGCCCTTGGACTTGCTCATCTTCTTGCGGTCCGGGTCGAGGATCCACCCGCTGATCGCCGCGTCGGACCACGGCAGCGAGCCGTGCTCCAGGTGCGAGCGGACCACCGTGGAGAACAACCAGGTCCGGATGATGTCCTGACCCTGCGGCCGCAGGTCCATCGGGAAGACCCGGGAGAACAAGTCCGGGTCGGACCGCCAGCCGCCGGCGATCTGCGGGGTCAGCGAGCTCGTCGCCCAGGTGTCCATGATGTCCGGGTCGCCGACGAAGCCGCCGGCGACACCGCGCTGGTCGGCCGTGTAGCCGGCGGGCACGTCGGAGGACGGGTCGACGGGGAGCTGGTCCTCGGTGGGCAGCAGCGGGGCGTCGTAGCGCGGCTCACCCTGCTCGTCCAGCGGGTACCAGACCGGGAACGGCACACCGAAGAAGCGCTGCCGCGAGATGAGCCAGTCGCCGTTGAGGCCGCCGACCCAGTTCTCGTAGCGGACGCGCATGAAGTCGGGGTGGAAGCGCAGCTCGGTGCCGCGGGCCAGCAGCGCCTGCCGCAGCTCGGCGTCGCGACCGCCGTTGCGGATGTACCACTGGCGGCTGGTGACGATCTCGAGGGGCTTGTCGCCCTTCTCGTAGAAGTTCGCCTTGCGCTGGGTCGGCACCGGCTCACCGTCCAGGTCTCCGGAGTCCCGCAGCGCCGAGACCACGACCTCGCGGGCCGAGAACGTCGTCTTTCCGGCGAGCTCCGCGTAGGTCGCCCGGCCGCCGCCGTCGGCGATCCAGTCCGGGACGTCCCGCAGCAGCCGGCCGTCGCGGCCGATGACGGACCGGGTGGGCAGCTGTAGCTCGCGCCACCACTGGACGTCGGTGAGGTCGCCGAAGGTGCAGCACATGGCGATGCCGGCACCCTTGTCCGGCTCGGCGGCGGGGTGGGCGAGCACGGGCACCTCGACGTCGAACAGCGGGGTGCGCACGGTGGTGCCGAACAGGTGCCGGTACCGCTCGTCGTCGGGGTGGGCGATGAGCGCCACACAGGCCGGGAGCAGCTCGGGACGCGTCGTCTCGATGTGCACGGCTGTGCCGTCGGGCCGGTGGAAGGCGACCCGGTGGAAGGCACCCGGGTAGTCGCGGGCCTCGAGCTCCGCCTGCGCCACGGCGGTCTGGAAGGTGACGTCCCACAGGCCGGGGGCTTCCGCCTGGTAGGCCTCGCCGCGCGCCAGGTTGCGCAGGAAGGCCTGCTGGGCGACGGCGCGGGCCTCGGCCGAGATGGTCTGGTAGGTGCGCGACCAGTCGACGGACAGCCCCAGCCGCCGCCACAGCGCCTCGAACTGGCGCTCGTCCTCGACGGTCAGCCGCTCGCACAGCTCGACGAAGTTGCGCCGCGAGATCGGCACCTGGTCGGCGGCCTTGATCGTCTTGCCGTCGGTGCCCTCGTGCGGCGGCGTGAAATCGGGGTCGTACGGCAGCGAGGGGTCGCAGCGCACACCGTAGTAGTTCTGCACCCGGCGCTCGGTGGGCAGGCCGTTGTCGTCCCAGCCCATCGGGTAGAAGACCTCGCGCCCGCGCATGCGCCGGTAGCGGGCGACGACGTCGGTGTGCGTGTAGGAGAACACGTGGCCGACGTGCAGCGAGCCGGACACCGTCGGCGGCGGGGTGTCGATCGAGTACACCTGCGCGCGGGTGGCCGTGCGGTCGAACGCGTACAGCCGCTGCTGCGACCAGGCCTCGTCCCAGCGCTGCTCGATGCCGTCGAGCGAGACCTTGTCCGGTACCCGGCGCGCGCCGGAGGGGACCGCAGGCGTCGGGGTGGGGCCGGTCGGGTTCAGGTCGCTCATGGGCACAGATCTTCCCAGATCGAGGAGAGCGGCCGTGCGCCGCCGACCGCGGTGTGGACGCAGGTGCGCCCGTGCGGGCTGGGGACGTCTCACGACGTGGCGCCGGAGACCTGCGCCGGACGCCCGTGCGGGGACGCCGGCACCGCGGACCGGGGACGGTGGCCTCACGCCGCGTCGTTAGGGTGGTGGGGACGGAGGGTGCGCCGCGGGGCTCTTCGTGCAGAACCGGTCCGCGGGCGGCCAGGGAGCGTGGTGGATGGCAGCGGTGACGGCGAACGGCCTGACGGTGGGCTATGCGGCGGCGCTGGAGCAGTTCGCGCCGACGGAGGCCGTCGCGCTGTCCGCCTACGCCGAGGAACACGGCTTCTCGGGCGTGATGGCCGCCGACCACTTCCAGCCGTGGGTGCCCGCCCAGGGGCAGTCGTCGTTCGTCTGGAACGTGCTCACCGCTGTCGGCGAGCGGACGCGGGGGGACTTCGGACCCGGGGTCACGGCCCCGACCTTCCGCTGGCACCCGGCGATGGTCGCCCAGGCGTCGGCGACGCTCGCGGCGATGTACCCCGGGCGGCACTGGTTGGGCATCGGCTCGGGGGAGGCCCTGAACGAGCACGTCGTCGGCGGCTACTGGCCGGAGGCACCCGAGCGCATCAACCGGATGTTCGAGGCCGTGGAGATCATCAAGAAGCTCTTCACGGCCTCGCTCGCCGGCCGGGACGCCAAGCACACCGGGCAGTTCTACCGGCTCGAGTCGTCGCGGCTGTGGACGATGCCGCAGATGCCGCCGGAGATCCTCATCGCCACCGCTGGGCCCGTGACCGCTCGCCGGGCGGGACGCACCGCGGACGGGCTCATCACGGTCGGTGCGCCGCTGGAGAAGATCTCCGGGCTGTTCGCCCGCTTCGACGAGGGCGCCCGCGAGTCCGGCCGCGACCCGCGCACCATGCCCAAGGTGCTGCAGCTGCACCTGTCCTGGGCCGCCACCGACGAGGAGGCCATGGCCAACGCGGTGCGCGAGTGGCCCAACGGGGCGATGCGCTTCCCGAAGGCGGACATCCGCTCGCCGTACGACTTCGAGCAGATGGCCAAGCTGGTGCGCCCGGAGGACTTCGCCGGCCGGCTGGTGGTCTCGGCCGACCCGGACGTGCACCGCGCGCAGATCCAGCGCTACGTCGACCTCGGGTTCGACCGGATCTACCTGCACAACGTGGGGCGCAACCAGCGGGAGTGGATCGAGACGTTCGGCGCCGACGTGCTGCCCCGGCTCACCCGGTGACGCGCACCCGCTGGGGGTGCCGGCCCGGCGCACGGTCGCGGGGCGGGGACACCCTCCCGGCGGGGTACCGTGCGGCCGGGTGACCGCGCGGGCGGTCGGAGCAGGCGTCGTGGTGGGCACGGCGCGGTCGTGGAGGATGCGATGAGCGCGGCGACGGGGGCGGCGGCCCCGGAGATGCGGGTGTGGGCGCCCGACGGCCTGCCCGAGGTGCAGCCCGGTGACGACCTGACCGCGCTGCTCCTGGACGTGCTGCGGGCGGACGCCGAGCGCCACCCCGACCATGCGCTCGCCGACGGCGACGTGCTCGTGCTCACCAGCAAGGTGGTGTCGAAGGCCGAGGGACGGGTGGTCACCGCGGACGACCGCGAGCAGGCGATCACCGACGAGACGGTGCGCGTCGTGGCCACCCGCGAGCACCCGCTGGGGCTGACCCGCATCGTGGAGAACCGCCTGGGGTTGGTCATGGCGGCGGCCGGTGTCGACGCCAGCAACACGCCCGGCGGGACGGTCCTGCTGCTGCCGGTCGACCCCGACGAGACGGCGCGCGCGCTGCGCGCGGCCCTGTCGGCCGCGTTCGGGGTGCGGACGGCCGTGGTGATCTCCGACACCTCGGGGCGTCCCTGGCGGCAGGGCCTGACGGACATCGCCATCGGCGCGGCCGGCATCCAGGTGCTCGACGACCTGCGCGGCCAGACCGACACGTTCGGCCGACCGCTCGAGATGTCGATCACGGCCGTCGCCGACGAGGTCGCGGCCGCGGCCGAGCTGGTCAAGGGCAAGGCGAACGGGCGACCGCTGGCCGTCGTGCGGGGCGTCGCCGACTACGTCACGGTCGAGGACGGCCCCGGGGCGCGGCTGCTCGTGCGGCCCAGCGACGAGGACATGTTCCGGCTGGGGTCCGCCGAGGCGTACGCCGAGGGATGGAAGGCCGCCTTGGAGCGCGCCGGGGTGACCGGGTCGGGCACGAGCGGCACCGGGGCGCCGGCGGGGAGCTGAGCCGGCACCCTGGCGGAGAGAGGAAGATGTCCGCATGACGCTCTGGCTCACCGGTGATCCCGCCGCCGACCGGCTGCTGACCGAGGACCCGTTCGCTCTGCTCGTCGGGATGCTGCTCGACCAGCAGGTCCCCATGGAGACGGCGTTCCTCGGACCGGCCAAGATCGCCGACCGGATGGGCGGCCTCGACGTCCACCGCATCGCCGCGGCCGAGCCGGAGGCGTTCGCGACGCTGTGTGCCACGCCGCCGGCGGTGCACCGCTTCCCGGGCTCGATGGCCGGCCGCATCCAGGCGGTCGCGACCACCCTCGTGGAGCAGTACGACGGGGACACCGCCCGGATCTGGACGGACGGCGACCCCGACGCACGGACGGTGCTCGTCCGGCTCAAGGCGCTGCCGGGCTTCGGCGACCAGAAGGCCCGCATCTTCCTGGCGCTGCTCGGCAAGCAGGTCGGCGTCCGGCCGGAGGGGTGGCGAGAGGTCGCCGCACCGTACGGCGAGGAGGGTGCGAAGCGGTCGGTGGCGGACATCACCGACGCCGCGTCGTTGGCAGAGGTCCGCGCCACGAAGAAGGCGGCCAAGGCCGCCGCCCGGTCGACCGGGCGCTGAGCGCCGACCGGCGGGACGAGCGCCGGTCGGACGCGACGAGCATCGGCCGCCGGCGGCACGTCGATGGGTCGGCAGAGCCGATACAGCAGGAGGAGGACGCCCGTGGGGTGGACGGTCGTGGTGCCCGTGAAGGACGCGGCGCGTGGCAAGTCACGGCTCGCCGGCCACGTCCACGACGTCCTGCGGGCGCGCCTGGTGCGCGCGATGGCGCTCGACACCGTGGCGGCCACGGCAGCGAGCCCCGAGGTGTCGCTGGTGCTCGTCGTCACGCCCGACGACGAGGTCGCCGCGGCGCTGACGGGGCTGACCGGCGCGCCGGTGAGGCGGGTCGCGGAGCCGTCCGCGGGGGTGGGTGACGGGCTGAACGGGGCGATCCGGGCCGGGCTGGCCCGTGCGGCGGCCGGCGGCGGCACCGCTGCGGTGACGGGCGAACCCGACGGCCGGCCGGGCAGCGGGCGGGCGACGGCGGACGTCGGGCTCGGGCCGGCGCAGGACGAGCCCGGTCCCGCCGGTGTCGCCGTGCTGCTGGGTGACGTCCCGGCGTTGCGCACCGCCGACCTCACCGCGGCGCTGCGCGCCGCGCGGGCCCACCCGCGCGCCGTCGTCGTGGACGCCGAGGAGACGGGCACCACGCTGCTCACGGCGCGCGCCGGGGTGTCGCTCGAGCCGCGGTTCGGCGCCGGCTCCGCGGCGGCGCACCGGGGTCTGGGGCACGTCGACCTGGGGCTGCCCCCCGGGTCGAGCCTGCGTCGGGACGTGGATGTCCCGACCGATCTGGAGGCCGTCGCGGCGCTCGGCGTGGGCCCGTTCACCCGGCGCGTCCTGGCCGACCTGGGGGTCGACACCTCTCCGTCCTGACCCCTCCCGCCGTGCGCGCCCGGGTGGACCACGCGCGGCGCCCCGACTCCACCACGCGCGAGCCCGACCTGGGCCCTCGGCTCAGGGCAGCCGGTCCACCAGGGCGAGCGCGTCGGCGGCGATCCGCGCCGTGGTCGGCACGTCCGTCATCAGGGTCGGCACCGCCCGCGTCGTCCACCCCTCGGCGGCCAGGGCCGCGGCGGCGTCCCCGTCCTGCTCGTCCACCAACCAGGCGTCGAGCACCCCGCCGTCCGCCCGCCGCCCGTAGTGGCGGCCGACCGCGGTGGCGGTCGTCTCCACGCCGATGGCCGCCAGGCAGGCGTCGGCCATGCCACGCACGGGCGCGCCGCCGACGACCGGCGACACGCCGACCACCGGTGCGCTCGTCGAGGCCAGCGCGTCGCGCACGCCCGGCACGGCGAGGATCGTCCCGACGGACACGACGGGGTTCGACGGCGGCACGATGACGACGTCGGCGTCGGCGATCGCGGCGAGCACCCCGGGGGCCGGCGTGGAGCCCTCCAGGCCGACCTGCACGAACCGGCGTGCCGGCAGTGTGGCGTGGTGGTGCACCCACCACTCCTCGAAGTGCACCAGCCGCTCTCCGGAGCCGTCGTCCACCGCGACGTGCGTCTCGATCTCGTCGTCGCTCATCGGCAGCAGCACGGCGCCCGGCTGCCAGCGCTCGCACAGCCGCGCGGTCACCCGGGACAGCGGGAGGCCGGCGCGCAGCAGCTCGGTGCGTGCCAGGTGGGTCGCCAGGTCGAGGTCGCCCAGGGTGAACCACTCCCAGCCGAGCCCGTAGGCCGCCAGGTCGGTGCTGACCCGGCTGCTCTCGTCGCGCCGGCCCCACCCCTGCTCCTCGTGCACACCGCCCCCGAGGGTGTACATGAGCGTGTCGAGGTCGGGACAGACGCGCACGCCGTGCAACCACATGTCGTCGCCGACGTTCGCGACGACGGTGACCTGCGCCGTCGTACCGCCTGCAGCGTCGGGCAGGCGGTCGCGCAGCAGGGCGAGCAGTCCTCGCGTGAAGCGCGCGCCCCCGACGCCGCCCGACAGCACCGTCACCTTCATCCGTGCCTCATCCTCCGGTCAGCGGGCCCAGCGCGGACCCGTCGTCGTGCGCGCCCCCGGGGTGCGGGTCGTCGTGCCCCGCCGCCGAGCCGTGGTCGCGGTGGTGCCCCACGCCTCGCGGCGTCGGCCCCGTCATGGTCGCAGACCCCACCGGCACGGCGTCTCGCCGTCCGCGTGCGGCGCGAGGCGCTGCGTCAGCGAAGGTCCGCGGTACCGATCGTCTCGACGCCCGCATCCGGTGCCCGGGGGTCGCGTGTCGGTGGTGGGTCGTAGCCTGCGGGTGCGGAACTGGTCCAGCGCAGGCACCCCGTGCCCGGGGCGCCCAGAGAGGCGGAGCACACATGGTCACCGACACCCCACGCCCGCGTCGTGCCGTCGTCACCGGCGCGTCGTCCGGCATCGGCGCCGCCACCGTCCGTCGTCTGCGTGCCGACGGCTGGCAGGTCGTCGCGACGGCGCGGCGCGCGGACCGGCTGCAGGAGCTGGCGCGGGAGACCGGGGCTGAGGCGTTCCCCGCCGACGTGACGGACGCGGCCGACGTCGCGCGGCTCGTCGAGCACGTGGCGTCGAGCGGCGGGCTGACGGCCGTGGTGAACAACGCCGGCGGCGCTCTGGGTCTCGACCCGGTCGCCTCGGCCGACGTGGAGCAGTGGCGGCGGATGTACGAGGTCAACGTGCTCGGCACGCTGCGGGTCACCCAGGGCCTGCTGCCGCTGCTGCGTGAGTCGGGTGCCGGTGACGTGGTCGTGGTGACGTCCACCGCCGCCCACGGCCCGTACGAGGGCGGCGCGGGGTACACCGGTGCCAAGCACGCCGAGCGGATGCTGTCCACGACGCTGCGCTGGGAGCTGGCCGGTGCCCCGGTCCGTGTCATCGAGATCGCCCCCGGCGCCGTCGCGACGGAGGAGTTCTCGCTGGTCCGCTTCGGCGGGGACGCGCAGCGGGCGGCGGCCGTGTACGCCGGCTACCAGCCGCTCGTCGCCGAGGACGTTGCCGAGGCGATCGCGTCGACGTTGTCGCGCCCGCCCCACGTCAACGTGGACCTGCTCATGGTTCGGCCCCGTGCACAGGTCAGCAACACGAAGATCGCGCGGACGCAGCCGTAGGTCGTCTGCGGTGGTGCCGGTGGGTCGCTGCCCGCCCGTGCTACTACACTCGCGGATACAGGCGTCGACCCGGCGATCACCGGCGAGCCTCCGGAAGAACAGGTCCGACCGCGTCGGGCCCCAGTAGAACCGGACGGGCAGGCCCGTCACAGCCGTCACGAGTGGTCGACCCCTCACCGCAGCGCCGGGCGCGGGTGGGCGGCCGGCAAGCGGGGTGGTACCGCGGTGGTGTCCGGTCGGTCCGGGCGCGATCGTCCCCGTGGCCGAGGCAGTGACGCGCCCGCCGACCGGTGGGTGCACCGACCACAGGAGACCCGCACGGTGGCCCAGCCGTCGAACAGCAGTGTGCCGAACACCCGCCCGTCGCACGGCGGTCGGTCGAGCGTTGGCACGTCGACCAACAGCGCGTCGGACGCCGCCCGCCGCTACCCGCTGCACCGCGAGCCGGGCCCCGACGCCGTCCCCGCCTCGCCGGACCTGCCCGCCATCGAGCGCGACGTCCTGGCGTACTGGCAGGCCGACGACACGTTCCAGGCCTCGGTCGACGCCCGTCCGGCCGGCACCGACGGGGACAACGAGTTCGTCTTCTACGACGGGCCGCCCTTCGCCAACGGGCTGCCGCACTACGGCCACCTGCTGACGGGGTACGTCAAGGACATCGTCCCGAGGTACCAGACGATGCGCGGGCGCCACGTGGAGCGCCGGTTCGGCTGGGACACCCACGGGCTGCCGGCCGAGCTCGAGGCGGAGCGGATCCTCGGCATCACCGACAAGTCGCAGATCGACGAGATGGGTATCAAGGCGTTCAACGCCGCCTGCCGCGAGTCGGTGCTGCGCTACACGGGGGAGTGGCGCGAGTACGTCACCCGGCAGGCGCGCTGGGTCGACTTCGACCACGACTACAAGACGCTCGACGTCACCTTCATGGAGTCGGTGATCTGGGCGTTCAAGAGCCTGTACGACAAGGGTCTGGCCTACGAGGGCTACCGCGTCCTGCCGTACTGCTGGCGCGACGAGACGCCGCTGTCCAACCACGAGCTGCGCATGGACGACGACGTCTACGCCCCTCGCCAGGACCCGGCGGTGACCGTCGGGTTCCGGCTGGAGACCGGCGAGCTGGCTCTGATCTGGACGACGACGCCATGGACGCTGCCGAGCAACCTGGCGGTCGCGGTCGGACCGGACATCACGTATGTCGTCGCGGAGCCGGCCCCGGACTCGCCCTTCGCCCAGGCGCACCCGGGGGAGCGTGTGGTGCTCGCGCAGGCCCGGCTGGTCGCCTACGCCCGCGAGCTCGGTGAGGCGACGGTGGTGACGACGCTCACCGGCGCGGACCTCGTCGGCCGGTCCTACACGCCGCCGTTCGACTACTTCGCCGGTCACGAGCACGCGCACCGGGTGCTGGCCGCGGACTTCGTCACGACGGAGGACGGCACCGGGATCGTCCACCTGGCCCCGGCGTTCGGTGAGGACGACATGGCGGCCTGCGACACCGCAGGGATCACGCCGGTCGTGCCGGTGGACTCCAAGGGTCGCTTCACGACGCAGGTGTCGGACTACGCCGGTCAGCAGGTCTTCGAGGCCAACAAGGCGATCATCGCGGACCTCAAGGCCGGCACCGGACCGCTGGCGCGGGTGGCGGCGGACCGGCGCGCGGCGCTGGTGCGCCACGAGACGTACGAGCACTCCTACCCGCACTGCTGGCGCTGCCGGAACCCGCTCATCTACAAGGCGGTGTCGTCGTGGTTCATCCGGGTCAGCGACTTCCGCGACCGGATGGTCGAGCTGAACCAGCAGATCGACTGGACGCCGGAGCACATCAAGGACGGGCAGTTCGGCAAGTGGCTGTCGAACGCTCGCGACTGGTCGGTGAGCCGGAACCGGTACTGGGGTACGCCGATCCCGGTGTGGGTGTCGGACGACCCGGCGTACCCGCGCATCGACGTCTACGGCTCGCTGGCGGAGCTGGAGCGCGACTTCGGTCGGGTGCCGACGAACGACGCGGGCGAGCCTGACCTGCTCCGGCCCTTCGTCGACGACCTGACCCGGCCGAACCCGGACGACCCGACGGGCCGGGCGACGATGCACCGCATCCCGGACGTGTTCGACGTGTGGTTCGACTCCGGCTCGATGCCGTTCGCCCAGGTGCACTACCCGTTCGAGAACGCCGACTGGTTCGCGCACCACTATCCGGGCGACTTCATCGTGGAGTACGTCGGGCAGACCCGCGGGTGGTTCTACGTGCTCCACGTGCTGGCGACGGCGCTGTTCGACCGCCCGGCGTTCCGTACGGCGGTCTCGCACGGCATCGTGCTCGGGTCGGACGGCCGCAAGATGAGCAAGTCGCTGCGCAACTACCCGGACGTGGCCGAGGTGTTCGACCGCGACGGCTCGGACGCGATGCGCTGGTTCCTCATGTCCAGCCCGATCCTGCGCGGCGGCAACCTCGTCGTGACCGAGGAGGGCATCCGCGACTCGGTGCGCCAGGTGCTGCTGCCGCTGTGGAGCACGTACTACTTCTTCACGCTGTACGCGGGAGCGGCGGGGGACGGTGCCGGGTACACCGCGCAGCCGATCAGTCGGGAGCGGGTGGCCGGCCTGCCCCCGATGGACCGGTACCTGCTGGCTCGCACGCACGACCTGGTGGCGCGCCTGACCGCCGAGCTCGACGCCTACGACGTGGCGGGCGCCTGCGAGACGGTGCGCGAGCACATCGACGTGCTGACGAACTGGTACGTGCGCACGCAGCGCGACCGGTTCTGGCAGGAGGACGCCGACGCGTTCGACACGCTGTGGACGGCGCTGGAGGTGCTGACCCGGACGGTCGCCCCGCTGGCGCCCCTGGTGTCGGAGGAGGTGTGGCGCGGGCTGACCGGCGGGCGCAGCGTGCACCTCGCCGACTGGCCGGTGCTCGACCGCGCCGGGGGGTCGGGCGCGGCACGGGTCGGCGAGGACGTGCCGGCCCCCGACGACGCACCTGCCGACGGGGTGCCCGTCGTCGACCGCGCGCTCGCCACCGACGACGCGCTCGTCGCCGACGACGCGCTGGTCGCCGCGATGGACGGTGTGCGGGCCGCTGTCTCGACGGCCCTGGGGCTGCGCAAGGCCCACGGCGTGCGGGTCCGGCAGCCGCTGCGCACGCTCACGGTCGCCGTTCGGGATCCCGCGATCCTGGAGCCGTACACCGGCCTGCTCGCCGGTGAGCTGAACGTCAAGAAGGTCGTGCTCGTGACGGCCGACGACGACGCGGCGGCCCGGTTCGGCATCGCGCAACGGCTGACGGTGAACGCCCGGGCGGCCGGCCCCCGGCTGGGGCGCGGCGTCCAGGCGGTGATCCAGGCGGCGAAGGCCGGGTCGTGGCGGACCGACGCGACCGGTGGCGTCGTCGTGACGACCGATGCCGGCGACGAGGTGGCGCTGCAGCCGGCCGAGTACGAGCTGGCGACCGTCGTGCTTGCGGGCGACCAGCAGGGGTCCGGGGAGGCCGCCGCGGCGGCGGTGCTGCCCGGTGGCGGCTTCGTCGTGCTCGACCTGGCGCTGGACGACGCGCTGCTCGCCGAGGGGTACGCCCGAGACGTGGTGCGGGCCGTGCAGGACGCACGCAAGGCCGCCGGTCTGCAGGTGAGCGACCGCATCGTGCTGTGGCTCGACGTCCCGCGCGCGCACGTGGCCGACGTCGAGGAGCACCGGGAGTTCGTGGCGGCGGAGACGCTCTCCGTCGAGGTGCACGTGGAGGCGGCGCCGACGACCGAGCTGGCGGTGCGCGTCGAGCGGGCCGCCGGGACGGGGCCGGAGAGGACCGGGCCGCTCCAGGCCTGGCAGCCCGGGGCCGGGGTGGGGCGATGACCCCCGCGGGCGGTGCCGAGCACCGGCGTCGGGAGGCCGAGCAGGCCGCCCGGCAGGCGGCCGACGAGGTGTACGCGGCGATCCTGCGCCGCGCCCCGGAGCACGACATCGACCCGACGCTGGACCGGGTGCGCGCCGTGTGCGAGCTGCTCGGCGACCCGCAGCGGGCGTACCGCGTCGTCCACCTCACCGGGACGAACGGGAAGACGTCGACCGCGCGCATGGTCGAGCGGCTGCTGCGCGAGCACGGGCTGCGCACCGGCCGGTTCACCTCCCCGCACCTGACCCGGGTGACCGAGCGGATCGCGATCGACGGCGAGCCGATCAGCGACGAGCGCTTCGTGGAGGTCTGGCAGGACGTCGCCCCGTACGTGCACCTGGTCGACCAGCGCTCCGCGGAGCGCGGCGAGCCGCCGTTGTCGTTCTTCGAGGTGTTCACCGTGATGGCGTTCGCGGCGTTCGCGGACGCCCCGGTGGACGTCGCGGTGGTCGAGGTGGGTCTGGGCGGCCGGTGGGACGCCACCAACGTGGCCGACGGCGAGGTCGCGGTCATCACGCCGGTCGCGATGGACCACGAGCGCTACCTCGGCAGCACGCTGGTAGAGATCGCCTCGGAGAAGGCGGGCATCGTCAAGGACGGCGCCACGCTGGTGCTCGCCCAGCAGCAGGAGGACGTCGAGGGCGTGGTCCTGGCAGCCGCCGCCGAGCACGGTGCCCGGGTGGTGCGCGAGGGCGTGGACGTCGCGGTGGTGGAGCGGCAGGTCGCCGTCGGCGGCCAGCTCCTCACGCTGCGGGGGCTCGGCGGGGTGTACGCCGACGTCTTCCTCCCGCTGCACGGGGAGCACCAGGCGCACAACGCGCTGCTGGCGCTGGTGGCCACCGAGGCACTGCTGACCGGGGGAGCGGCCCTGGACGGGGACGCGGTCGGCCAGGCCTTCGCCGACGTGGACTCGCCGGGGCGGCTCGAGGTCGTGCGGTCGAGCCCGACGGTGCTGGTGGACGGTGCGCACAACCCGGCCGGCATGGAGGCGCTCGTCGCCGCTCTGGACGAGGCCTTCGCCTTCACCCGGCTGGTGGGCGTCGTCGGCGTCATGGCGGACAAAGACCCGGAGGGGATGCTGGCGCTGCTGGAGCCGGTGCTCGCGGAGGTCGTCGTGACGCGCGCGTCCAGCCCCCGGGCGCTGGACCCGGAGGACCTGGCCGAGATCGCGGTGGACGTCTTCGGCGAGGACCGGGTGCACGTCGCCGAGCGGCTGGACGACGCGGTGGATCTGGCAGCGGCGCGGGCCGAGAGCGAGGTGGAGCGGGGCGCAGGAGTGCTGGTGACGGGCTCGATCCTGCTCGTCGCGGAGGCGCGGGTGCTGCTCGGACGGGCCTAGCGGCCCGCACTGCACGAACGTGCAGCAAGGGCGCACGTCCTCCCCTTGACGGCCCATCGGGCCGAAGTGAAGGTGAGGTACGTCGGGACGACGCCGTCCGCGACAGGGCCCGTCGAAGGGAAGGTCAGAGTGAAGAAGCTCATCAATGACCCGCAGGACGTCGTCGCCGAGTCGCTCGAAGGCTTCGGGCTGGCGCACGCGGACGTGGTGGAGGTGCACAGCGACCCCGACTACGTGACGCGGGCCGGTGGCCCTCGCCCGGGCAAGGTCGGGCTGGTCTCCGGCGGCGGCAGCGGGCACGAGCCGCTGCACGCCGGCTTCGTCGGGGAGGGCATGCTCGACGCGGCCGTCCCCGGGGCCGTGTTCACCTCGCCGACGCCCGACCAGATCACCCCGGCGATCCAGGCTGCCGACAGCGGCGCGGGCGTGCTGGCCATCGTGAAGAACTACACCGGCGACGTGCTCAACTTCGAGACCGCCGCCGAGCTCGCCGACGCCGACGGCATCACGGTGCGCTCGGTGGTGGTCAACGACGACGTCGCTGTCGAGGACTCGCTGTACACCGCGGGGCGTCGTGGCGTGGCCGGGACGGTCCTCGTGGAGAAGCTGGCCGGCGCCGCGGCGGAGCGGGGCGACGACCTCGACGCCGTCACCGCCGTCGCCGAGAAGGTCATCGCCAACGTGCGCTCGATGGGTGTGGCGCTCACCGCGTGCACGGTGCCGCACGCCGGCAAGCCGAGCTTCGACCTGCCGGAGGACGAGATCGAGATCGGCATCGGGATCCACGGGGAGCCGGGCCGTCGACGTGTCCCGCTGACGCCCGCCGACGAGATCACCGACCTGCTGCTGGAGCCGGTGCTCGAGGATCTGTCGCTGGCGAGCGGCGAGAGGGTGCTGCTGTTCGTCAACGGCATGGGCGGCACCCCGGCGTCGGAGCTCTACATCGTCTATCGTCGGGCCCGCGCGGTGCTCGCCGAGCGCGGTGTCGAGGTGGCCCGGTCCCTCGTGGGCAACTACGTGACCTCGCTGGAGATGCAGGGTGCCTCCGTCACGGTGCTGCGGCTCGACGACGAGCTGACCGCGCTGTGGGACGCGCCGGTGCACACGACCGCGCTGCGGTGGTGAGCGGACCGTCGTGGCCCGACCGCCCGACGACGGCGGCCGGGCCACGACGGTGCGACAGTGTGAGGCGACGCAGTGGTGAGCCGAGCAGGGCCGAGGGAGTGTGGGCATGACGCAGGACGGCACGCTGGACGTGGCGTGGGCGATCGACTGGGTGCGGCGCAGCGCCGACGTGGTGGCCGAGCACCGGGAGGAGCTCATCGAGCTCGACCGGCAGATCGGCGACGGTGACCACGGGGAGAACCTGCACCGCGGGTTCCGTGCCGTCGTCGCGAAGCTCGACGCCTTGGAGGCGCCGCCGGAGCAGGTCGGTGACGTGCTCAAGCTCGTCGCGACGACGCTGATGTCCACGGTCGGCGGTGCAGCGGGGCCGCTCTACGGCACCGCGTACCTGCGGGCCGCCAAGGTGGCTGCCGCTGCGACGCTCGACAGTCCGGCCGTCGTCGCGCTGATCGAGGCGGCCCTGGAGGGGATCGTCGCGCGCGGCAAGGCCACCACCGGTGAGAAGACGATGGTCGACGCCTGGGCCCCGGCCGCGGAGGCCGCTGCCGAGGCAGCCGGTTCCGGGGCTGGTCCCGCAGCCGTGCTCGCGGCCGCGGCGGACGCCGCCGCGGCGGGTGCGCAGGCGACGATCCCGCTGGTGGCGACCAAGGGCCGGGCCAGCTACCTGGGGGAGCGCTCGGCCGGGCACCTGGACCCGGGCTCGCGCTCGACGGAGCTGCTGCTGCGGGCGGCCGCGGACGCGGCGGCGGAGCGGGCGGCGTGAGCGGCCCGTCCGTCGCGCTGGTGCTCGTCTCGCACTCCCGGCAGCTCGCCGAGGGCGCGCGCGAGCTGGCTGCGCAGATGGCGCCGGGGGTCCAGATCGTGGCCGCCGGCGGCATGGACGACGGGGGGATCGGCACGAGCTACGACGCCGTCGAGGCGGCGATCAGCCGGACGACCGCGGAGGGCGGCTCCGCCGTGGTGCTGACCGACCTCGGCTCGGCGGTCCTGACCACGGAGTCGGTGCTCGACCTGGCCGAGCCGGAGGTGGTCGAGCGCGTCCGCCTGGCCGACGCGCCGTTCGTCGAGGGTGCGGTCGCCGCAGCGGTCGCGGCCCACGGTGGCGCCGGGCTGGAGGCGGTGCTAGCCGCCGCCGAGCAGGCCGGGGCCACGTTCCGGGGGACGGCGACGGCTGCCCCGGCGGGCCCGGCCGCCGCGGCAGGCGCCGGGTCGCCGGCCGCGTCCGTTACCGCGGCGGGTCCCGGCGGCGGAGCGGACGGTGTGCAGCGCGCCACCGTCACCTTGCGCAACCGGCTGGGACTGCACGCGCGCCCGGCGGCGGTCGTCGCCCGGATGCTGGCCGGTTACGACGCGCAGGTGCGGGTGAACGGCGTGAACGGCGCCAGCGTGCTGGAACTCATGAAGCTCGGGGCCACCGGCGGTCAGGAGCTCACGATCGAGGCCGAGGGGCCGCAGGCCGCGCAGGCGCGCGACGCCCTGGTGGCCGCCGTCGAGGAGGGCTTCGGCGAGGTCTGACCCGGGACCACACCGGGAACCGCGCGGGCGCCGACGCCGTTGTCCGTGGCGGGCCCGCTGCCCAGCACCACACGCTGACGGCGCCGGGTAGATGC
>Ga0164243_10001718_pt1 | contig 36753 bp, 48 predicted proteins | sample OricompcompostOP_FD_108781 | JGI IMG/M metagenome (GOLD analysis project Ga0164243, IMG submission 108781) | Organic Plus compost microbial communities from Emeryville, California, USA - Original compost - Organic plus compost (OP) | ecosystem: Engineered > Solid waste > Mixed feedstock >...
AATATTATTGTTGTTTTTGAAGGAAGTCGTTTGTTTCGTGATACTGATGAAAGTACACCAAGTTATACGTTCTTTGAAGAAAACGATATATTTGTAATTAGTGTTAGTGATAATAAATTAAATACATTTATTGGAGGAAGTGACAAAACTCTAAGAAAAGTAAAAGAAGTTCTTGATGAAGCAGAAAGTGATACGAAAAGTGCAAGGATGACTGCTTCAAAAGATCTAGGAAGAGAAGATGGCAGGTTTACTGGTGGACAATTACCATATGGTTTTACATGGGATAAAGTAAACAAAAAAATAATTGAAATTGAAGATCAAATAGAAGTTTACAAAATGATTTTTCATAAATATTTATATGAAGATAAAGGTGCTGTTGTAATTGCAAGAGAATTAAATGAAATGCAAATTCCTTTTGTTGATAATCATCATGGGAAAAGAATTTCAAAATGGAATGATCAGAATGTCAGAAATCTTTTAATTAATCCTATCCTAACTGGTCGGATTCAATATAAAAAATATATAGAAATTTTTGATGAAGAAAAAGGAAGGATTATTAAAAAAAGAAGAGATATTTTAGATGAACAATACATTAAAAAACATAAAGATTTAAAAGAACATATTTCATATGAAATGTGGAGAAAAGTTGTTGAAAAATTAGCATCAAGAAATAACAAAAAAATAAAAAGAAGCTTTTCACCTAGAACGTATATTCTTACCGGCTATGTGAAATGTCCTCATTGTTCCGAGATTATGAAAGGTCAAAACAAAGGAGGAAAAGACAAAAATGGTGAACCTAGAATTTACTATATTTGTTCAAACAATTTATGTACTGGTTATCCTAAATCTTTTCCTAAAAATTTACTTGAAAAAGAAGTTATTCGTCAAATAAAAGAATATCTTTATCTTGATGAAAATGATATTGAAAACATAAAAAAAGAAATACAAACATTCATTGAAAGTGAATCAGTCCAAACAATAGAAGCTGGTAATATTGAAAAGGAAATTTCGAATATTCAGAAGAGTTTGGATAGCTTAGAAAACCAAATGGATGAATCTGTAAAAAATGGTACTCCAATGAATTTAACAACATATTTAGAACTAAAAGAAAAATATACCAATATGATTGCAGAAAAACAAAAAGAATTATTTTCCTTAAATAATCAAAACAAAAATCGGGAAAATGCGAAAAATAATTTCGATCAAGCATTGGAAGCGATTGAATCATTATACAATTTTTGTGATAATTATACAGAAGAGAATCAACCTTTGTATAGAAAAATTATCCAACTTTTAGTTAAAGAAGTAGTAAAAAAAGATGGGAGAATTACTGTAGTATTTAATGAAGAATTAAATGAAGATGGTATTATTGGATTAGAAGAATTTATGAATGATGAACTTTTTGAATCGTTCAAAGAAATATCGGCAACTATCGAAAATTTTGGTACACATACAACACCCATACATGGGGTTATGATGTATACACCAGTGGTCTACCAACATGTTTTTTACATCTTAAATAACCTTGTCAAAATATAATAAATTTCAAATAGGCTTGATTTTAAGCCTATTTTTTTATATTCTTTATTTAGTGGTATCATACTATGTATGGTTGCCGAATCGCTCATACAATGTTTATAATTTACTTTTATTGGCAATATTGTAAAATACATCATGAAAAGGAGTAAATAAATATGTTAAATGTAGTAATTGTCGTAAACAAAAATTCTTTTAATGAATCTTCTCTAAATAATAATGAAAACAATATTGTTTTTCAATTAATGAAAAGTGCTATACAAAATAATTACAATGTCGTAGCATCAATTATTCCAAATAAAAAACTTGCTGTTAATGAAATAATTCCGTATATTTATGCAAATACCCAAGAAAAGTTTGACGGTCTTTATTTTGTAAATAAATCAAATATTGCTTCTACTAATGATGATGTTAGTCGTTTTGTTTTTTTAGCTGATAATATGAACATACAAATTATTACAGAAAAAGAAGGAAATTTGAGTGAGGAATTTAATTCAAACAAGAAAGCAATACTTGAAAAACAAGCTGAAAAAAGAGCATCAACTTCTTTTGAAACAAAAATTAAAATAAACAATCAAGGTTTTTATACAGGTGGGAAAACACCTTTCGGTTACAATGTTACTCTTGAAGGTCGATTTGAAATAAATGAAGATGAAGCAATTATTATTAAAGAAATATTTGAACTATACAAAAGAGGATTAAGAGCAGTTAATATTTCACGCTACATTGGTGATATTTATAAACTTAAATATAAAGGTGATAACAGCTATTGGAAATCAGATAGAATTTTTGGATACTTGTCTAACCCTATCTATAATGGCTATCCTACTACAAATAGAACCACTAAAAATGAAAAAGGCAATACAGTTAATTTACCTAGATGTGAATGGAAAATTTCGCCTGTGGCTTTTGAGGAATATAAAATTATTGATGACGAAACATTCAAAGCAGTACAAGAAAGATTATGGAAAGAAGATAAGGATAGACCATTAGACTACCGTTTAGAATGGGAAGAAAAAATTAGTTAAATTTTTATTTAATCATATTCGATAAGTTGTGAGTTGTTCCTGCTGTGGCTATCAAAATAAAGACGTTAAAAATCTTGGATTACGTGAATGGGAGTGTCCGAGGTGCCATGCCCATCATGACCGAGATATTAACGCAAGTTTAAACATAAAAAATGAAGCTATAAGACTTCTAACCGTAGGGGACTACGGGGATAGCCTAATCAATAACTAGCCGATAGGCTGGTGTTCTTAGGAATCCACTATGGCTTTAGCCTAGTGGTAGTTCAATTAATTTTGACATATCTAATATTGCAAAGACATTAATTAAACTATCTGAATTATACGATTGTTCTTTGGAAAAAACGTGGAAAGAGCATATGCATCCGACAATAACCGAACAAATATCTTTTGAAAAAGTCTATGATTATATACTTGAAAATGTTGCATTAGGTCTTTTAAATGATATTGAAAATGAAGAAAAGAGATCTTAATAAAAAAGGGGTAAGCTATAAGCTATTCCCCTTTTTTCTTTGTATACTTTTGACAAACTTTATTTTCAATTTCTTCTCTTATAATCCCTTCGACACTATCGGTTAAAATAGAACATCTATTCTCACGATAATGTCTACATGATTGACAACGATTTAAAAATAGTTCATATTCCGAATTTTCATCAAAGATACCTAACCAATCACAAATTGAATAAGTACATTCAATTCTAGGATTGTCATAGTCATAATACACTCTCTGAATCCTTGTCAGCACCTTTGAATCATTATGGTATACTACACCCTGTAAACTGTCGTTTAACAGCTTTAGAATGTTATCCGAGTCTCTATTCTTACGATTAAAATAAACATCTATGTCTTGATATATATAGTGATTTTTTGTTATCTCTAAATTCCAGCTTTGATTTCTCATTTGAGATAACGCACTCACACGTATTTCCTTTTTATTTTTTCTGCCAGCTTCGGACAATATCTTTCTTCCGGTAGGCATATTTCTTCTATATTTTTTACTGTAAGCGTATTGTAATTGATATAAAGCATTAACAGAAATGGGAAGAGGTAAGACAAGATGTAGCTTGCTCATTCAATCTTCTCCATTTCTTAAACAATATTTGGTTATTTGTTTAGTCGAAAGAAATATTTACCAAAAAGTCATCATCAGGATTTTCAGATTCTAAATAATCTGCTAACATTTCTTCCACTTCGCTAACTGGTCTAACTTTGCCTTGATAATAAAGTTCTCCTTGATCTCTACAACCAGTTAAACAGATTAAAAATAATGCTGATAATCCTGTAATTATTAGTTTTCTCATGTCCTCACCCCTTTCTTTCTTTGGTTGCTTTTTTAAGCTTCATTTCATTTTTCCATTTACTAAATGATTTCAATTTACTTACAATGAATTGCTCTCCACTTTTCTTTGCAAGCATGATAATGTTTTGTCCAGTTTGAATTAAATCTTGATGCTTTGAATACACATCATTGAAAGCTATTCCTTCATGAATTGCACCATTTGGTAGTAACAAATCAAAGTAAGCATACACTGTACCATTCTTTGATTTCTTTCTATCCACTGAACTAATTGTACCTCCTAACAGCATTTTTTCAGCACCGTCAGGATATTCATTAAATTCTTTGAAATAATTTTTGTAATCGTCAAATGGATTTCCATTAAGGAACATACTTAATGTTTCAAACTCAAACATGTCAGGATCTTGCATATACTTTTCTTTGAATGTTTTAAGGCTTTTAGCTACTTTTATATCCTGCTCTTTGTCGAATTTCTGTTTTTTAAATTCATTGTACTTAGACAAACATGCTTCTTTGTTTTTAAATTCATCATCAGTTTTAATCAAGCCATATTTGTACATTACCTTCTTAGTCGGTAATGTTTTTACAGGCTTGTATTCTTTGCGTTCTGCTGTTAATTCAGCATATTGTAAAAGTAATTGTTCCTTATGCTTTTTATTATTACCAAATGCCCCACTTTTAATTAAGGAAATTATTGTTGTTGTATTTAATTTACAACGATTGTAAAAGTCAAGGAAGGATCTGAATTTCCCCTTCTTTCTTTCCTCTAAAATTATGTCAACTGCTTGCTCTCCTACTCCTTTAAGACTCATGAATCCAAATACAATTTCATTTTCTTTATTTCCAATAATATATCCTTTTTCGGATCTATTAATGGATGGATTAACCACTTTTAAACCCATTCTTTTCGCTTCTGCAATGAATTTACTGGTGTCCTCATATATCCCTATGGCATTAATTAAAAGTGCTGTCATAAACTCTCTAGGGTAGTAATACTTTAAATATGCTGTGACATAGCTTAAAAGTGCATATGCAACTGCGTGTGACCGATTAAAAGAATAAGTTGATTGTGCTTCAATTAATTCCCACAGTTTGTTTATCTGTTCATCTTTCCACTTTCTTTTCTTTAATCCTTTTTTAAATTTCTTTTTTAAGCTTTGCATTACGTCAAGTTTCTTTTTGCCAATTGCTCTTCTTGCATTATCTCTTTCTTCTGCCGGAAAACCAGCTAATTTAAAACATGACAAAGCTTGCTCTTGATAAAGCATGATTCCTCTAGTCTTTTCAAATATTGGTTTTAGATCAGGATGTATATATTTTATATCCTCTGGATGATGTTTGTTATGAATAAACAGCTTATCCATACCCATTGATAGTAATGCAGGTCTGTTTAAGGCATTAATAGAAATAATATCCTCAATATGGTTCGGTTCAAGTTTTTTCAACAAATTCTGTGCAACATAAGATTCCATTTGAAATATTCCAACGGTATTTCCTTTGCCATAAATTTCTCTAAAAACATTTTGATCATTTAAATTTAGCTTATCAATATCAATGTCATTCCATGTCAAACCAGCAAATTTTAATGTATTATCAATAATATCCAATGTCGCAAGTCCGAGTAGATCAAGCTTAATCAAGCCTAAATCTTCACTCATATTATTCATTTCCACTTGCAACATTGGCTTGCCTTCTTTGGAAAGCATTAAAGGACATATATCTATAATTGGATGATCTGATATAGAAATAGCAGATGCATGTGTACCTAAACTCTTTGGTTTATTTTCCAATGCCCTAGTATATTCAAACAGTAAAGGAAACTTTTGTTCAAAACGTCTTAATTCTCCACTCTCGTTTAACGCTTCATCAATATTCAAGCCATCAGGAATAAGCTTTGCTATCTTATCCCTTGTCTTATACGGAATGTCATATATTCTTTCTTCATTAAAGACTTTCCCCAAGTCTCTAATTGCTACTTTACTTGACAAGCTATTAAAAGTTGCAACGTGGGCAACTTTATCATGGTCAAATAAATCTTCGGTAATTACAATTGCTTCTCCCCTACGATATTTTGAAATATCTGTATCAACGTCAGGGGGAACAATTCTGCCTAAATTAGCGAATCGTGAAAAATCTAAATCCCATTTAATCGAATCAATGTCTGTAACATAGAGAAGATAAAAGCAAATAGATCCGGCACAACTGCCCCTTGCATACCCTTTCGGTATCCCCTTTTCTTTCATCTTTCTAAGTAATTGATAATTCATAATATAATAATCAATGTATCCAAGCTTTTCCAAAACAGGCTTTTCTTCATTTATTCGATCACGATAGATTTTTTGAATTTCTACCGGTAATTTATCTATTCCTCTACTCTTCCATCCTTCTTCAAGTAGATATTCAAAATACTCCATATCTGTTTTAAAGCCTTTAGGAAGTCGTGTCTTAGGCATTTTACTTATCCCTAACTCTATCTCAACATTACACATATCAGCAATTCTACCAGTGTTTATTACAGCCTGATCTATATCTTCTTCACTTATTTGCTTTCTTAAAATTCCATACATTGTTTCCATGTCTTGCTGATAACAATCCTGATATGTAGTATCAACTTCCCTGTCCTGTGCAATCTTGATGAATTTCCTATGTATGTCCATAGTCTTTTCATCACCAGCTAACATATGACTATCAAAGGTTATAATTGTTTTTGTATTCGTTTCTTTAGCAAGCTTTAGTATCCGTTGATTACCTATCATCTGATCATAAGTATCATGTGATTGAAGTTCGATATAAAAATCATCACCGAAAATATCTTTGTATATCTGAATTTCTTCTCTTGCCTTTTCCCATTGTGGTTCAAATTCGCTTTTGTATTCGCAGTTTAGATCATGCACATTGTTATTTTTAGCACAACAAGGACAAAAACCTTCTACCAATAATCTCATGATCCGGCTTGCTAAACAGGAAGATGTACATATAATCCCTTCTGAATACTTAGCAAGTAATTTTCGATCAATTCTAGGCTTTTGATAAAAACCATCAATATAACCTGTTGAAACTATCTTGTAAAGGTTTCTCAATCCAATATTATTTTTTGCTAATAAAAGTAGATGATACCTTTTTGCATCCGGCTCTTTGTAATATAAATCATCTGTTTCATATACCTCACAGCCTATAATTCCTTTTATATCTTGCTTCTTACACTCTTTATAAAAATCAACATAAGCTGACATAGTACCATGATCCGTTATAGCGACTCCACGAAAATTTAATTCCTTTGCTTGCTGTACTAATTGCTTTACCGTCAATGTGCTATCAAGTAAACTTCCCTTTTCGGTGTGATTATGCAAACTAGACATTTCATTTGCAGAAAGCATATGATAACCTCCTTTGCAAATAACTTTCCCTTGTGGAGAAAATTAAATGCAAAAAAAGTGTTAGCAATGCTAACACTTTTTGTCATCACATTTTAATTATTGGAATAATAATCTTCTTTGTATTTCCATTTATAACCGCCAGCAGTTAATAATTTTCCCTTACATGCTGAACCAATACTAGAACCACTTATATTTAATTCAATACTAGCACTTTTTCTTTTCTACATCATATAATTGCATCATATGTTTGATTAGGAACTTCTTTCCCACAAATATCACATATTTTAGTCACTTTTACATTACTTCGTTCAGTTACATCTTCAATCTTTACTAATATTTTAGTACCTCTTTTTACAGCTAATCTTCCTTTATTATCTTTTCTTTTAGGAAATATATAGCCTTTACTTTCATAATATGGTCTTATTTGTGGATGAAAAGGTATCCATACTTCTTTTTCTTTTATTGCCATTTTCTCACTCCTTGTAAATATTTTAAATTTTCTGTCACTAATTGTAGCATCAAATCAAATTTATGTTAAGCATTATTTAGTTATCAAATATTTTCAAATAAATGGAAAATAGACGTACAAAAAGACTAATCAAATGATTAGTCTTAATCGTATAAATCAATAATATTTTGGAATCTACATTCAACCATTGAATTGTAAAGCAAAATTGTTGTTACTACATATTTATTGTTTCCATCAAGTTTGCAAGGAAAAAATAAGTTTCCATTTTTGATGTATCTAAATAATTTAGTTTCTAATAATAATTCTCCTTGTTGTAGCAATTCTAAGCATTTTTCGCTTGCATTTTCCCAACTTATATTTGCACGTTGACACAATCTTTTCCTAGCGTGAGTAGAAACTATATATATACGCTTACCCTTGTTAAAGATACTCTCCTATCTTGTTGGACATTTGTTGCATAAATAATAGTCCTATATCGGCTTTAAAATCACTTTGAGTAGCAATAATCGCTCTAGTAGTATTAAATAACCCATGTTCTTCAATGATCTTAGCTAATGCTAATTTAGCTGGTTTTGATAATGCTCCTAATTCTTCTTGTAAATAAGAAGTCATTTGTATTATATCTTTATCATATTTCTTTAATAAATCTTCCTGATTCTTAGATAGTTCTTCTAAAGCAAAAATCTCTTCTATCTCACTTTGTTCTTCTTTATCTTCCTTGACAGATACAGCAGTAGTTTCCACAATTCTTTGTAGTAACTTATCTTTCAAAGATCCAAATTTTTCTCCGATTGTATTAACTGGTGGATTAGAAGGAATTTTAATAACTTCGTCAGTAGTTTCTGTACTTACTTCTTTTTTGCTTAAATGTAAATGCTTACTAGATACATTAATTTTTTTAATATCTACATAACAAATTTTGACCTTATGCAAGACTTGACCAACTTCTAGATAATCTTTTACATCATTAATATAACCGTCTACTATCTCCGAGATATGTAATAAAGCATTAAAACCTTTACCATCTAATATTTCTACAAAAGCACCATAACTTTGTATATTGGCAACTTTAACATCTACTAATTGATTTAATTTATAATAATCTTTGGGAGATGTAAAAATTTTATCTACTGGTTTTTCCGCAAATTTTTGTATATCTTCATCTACAGAATTAATTTTAAGCAAAGGATTCTTTGGTTCTTTTTCTTTTGTAATGGGAACTGCTTCTTTTATTTCTAGTTTAATACTATCTAAAGAAACAACTTTGTTTTCCTTTTTATCTTCATTTTCAGCACTTTTTTTTACTAATACAGATACTCTATTTGGTTTAGCATTTACTTTGACTTCTTTGTAATATCTATTTTTTAAAGTTCCAAAAGGAACATTGTATTTCTCACTCAATTTTTCTAAAAAGGGCTTCAATTCTCCACGTTCAAAACCATCATTTTCCTCTTTCATAATTAACTCATTTACTGCAATATCAACTTCTTCTTTAGATAACCTTTCTTTTGTAATATTTGACATAATAATTTCCTCCTATTTCCAGTTAATATACATTATAAACAATTTCCTAAATATCTATTCATTTCCTTCTTTTTTTCATCTAAAAATTTCGACAAATTTTTTATATTTAAAAAATGTTAAAAAATAGAAAAAAGCAAGCTAAAAGCTTGCTTCCATTATATCAAATTTTTCTTTGAAAATTCTTTATATTATAGTGGATAGTTCAACTTTTTGTCTTTTAAAATATGCCATTTGATCTTTATAACAAGTTCTACATACAGGTTTATATTCTATATCCTTATCTTTATCATCCAAGTGACCATAATTATCATAAACATCTAATTCATTACCTTCAAAATTTGGCAAACCGTTCTCATATCTTAGATTAAACAAAGCTTTTTTATTGCAATGTTCATTTGAGCAAACAGTTTTCATTTCCTCAATTTTATCAGACCATCTTAATAAAGCTTCTGCCCCTGTAAATCCACCAAAATTATTTTTAAAATTGGTTTTTAAACCATAACAGATAACTGGAATTTCTAATTTATCTACAATTTCCGTAAGTTCATACACCTGTAATTCTGTAAGATAATGTGCATCATCTACTAAAACACAATAGATATGCTGTTTTGTTTTTAAGATATGAGGAATTATGTCTATGTCGGAGGGTTTTAAAATTAAGTCAGCTTTTCTTTTGATTCCGGTACGACTCTCTACATAATCGCCATTGGATACACTAGGCTTAATTAAGAAAATAGACTTATCTTGATAACATTCATAATTATGAGCGACAGCTAAACAATTCAAAGATTTACTACTTGACATAACCCCATATCGGAAATATAATTTTGCCATTTTGACAAAACCTCCAACAAGTTATTTTTAAAAAGTATGAAATATTTAATACATTTTGTTTAAAAAGTGTTGAGATTTTTAAACAATTTATCTTAAAAAAGTATGATATTTTGTTTAAATATTTATGATCATACTTTTTGTTGCAATTTTGTTTAAATATTTAAGACAAATTGCATCACTTTTTATGAGTTCATACTTTTGTATGAAATTTTGCATAAATATTTCACACCCTTAAATCTTTATGTTTAATCCCTTTTAATTATTCCTGATTAGAATTATTTTTTTAAAATAAAACAAAAAATAAAAAGTATGAAAAAATTCATACCTTTTATTGTTATATTATAAAGTTTTTGGTTTTAACCATTCTTTATAAATAATTTTCGCCCATGATTCAAATGATTCCGCATGTTGTTCTAATTCATTTTCATTAATCCAAATTCCTGTTAATTCTTCTTCTTTAGAATCAATCTCTTTGGACAATACTTCAATCTCAAATATGACACCTAAATGATCAAGATCGACTCCTGTATTGGATTTTAACAGTCCTTTTAGTTTAATGGATTTAATCAGATTGTCCGTAATTCCGGCTTCTTCTTCCAGCTCTCTTTTCAATCCATTCAGTAAAGTTTTTTCAAGACTTGACTCAACTGCTTCATATGAATCAACATGTCCACCTAATAAGCCCTTTTTATTTTCTAATCGGATTTCTCCTACTCCACTTCCTCTTAAAATAAAGAAGTAATCATTTTCAAATCTAACTATACAATATGGGATTGGATGACGTTGTGTAGGATTATATTCCAATAAACTTCTTCTATCCTTGTAAAAAGGAATAGAAGGTAATTTATCTGTTATTGTTAATCCGTCAGGAACATTATTTAAATCAGCACTTCTAAAATAAATAATCTCTTCCTTTGTAGACGGTTTAATCTGTTCCAGCCGGACAGCTTTGACTTTATTCCATGTATTCCATTCCTCAGAATTAACTTCATAAGTATCTCGTTTACTTACAATTTCATCAATCGAATGTTTACTTGACCACTGAATTTTTTCTTCATACTTCATAACAACTTCCCCCTATTGCTCTATTTCTTTGAATCGTGGAAGTATTTCCCCATCTACATCTACCAAAGAGAAAAATCTTTCATACGGTTGAGCAAACGTTTCATCACCATTTGAATAAATCATGAATACATCATCTTTGTAATCATGAAAATATAATTCATTTAATTGATAAATTTTAATATTAACATCATCTTCCGTATGTTTGACCGTAATATATTTATCATAATCTTTTATTATTTTTACTGGAATAGATACTCCTTTTGCAGTATAAATATTTTGCTTATAATGAAGATATTTTTTTCCTTTTAATAAGGATTCTAATTTTAACACAGTATCCATTTTATTTGTTTCCTGTGTCAAATTAACTTTGTCATATAAATTTTGTATGGATTCATTAGACTTAAATGAATTTAAAATAAATTCCATAATGATTCTTGCTTTGTACTTATTATCTTTATTTAATTGTAAGACTTGATGGTAGATTTTTTCTGCCATTGAATTATTTTCTCTAGTGAAATAATCTCTATTTCTAAATAACCATTCAAACATTTTTTATCACCTTTACAATTCTTCAAGTAATCGGTTTATTAAAATTTCAATTGTCAGTTTTGGTAATTTGGAGATTTTATTGAATAAATAATCAGCATCTTTCATGCATTTCTCATTCAACTTTTCGGCAGTTAATAATTTGCTTTTTTCTTCTACTTTAACAGTCTCGACCTTGTAAGGTTTTGCTTTTGTAAGGATTCTTTTTCGTTCAATTTGATAATCGGTTTTGTTTGGACTTCGAGACTTTGAAGGTTTTTCCACATCAGAAAATTCATTGACAATAATTTTTTCAATATCTTCATCCGTCACATCTAACATTTTTAACATCTTTTTAAATGCTGATATTTGTGGATGTTTTATTTTGCCAGTTTCAATTTGTGATACCCAAGTATTATTCATTCCTAGCATGTTTGATAAATCTTTTGAAGAAATACCTTTCCTGATTCTTAGATCTCTTACAAGTTTGTCAATCATAAAGTTTCCTCCATAATTAACTCCAAGTAATTTGTTCTAACTCATATTGAAGGCAAGCCAAACAAATCAAATCTTCATTCCTGTATACAGAAACATTGTTAAGAATGGTATCATTCCACAGAATATACTTAGGCTTTGGAACTAAAATCACATGATCATTTGATTCACCGCAGTAATCACAATTCATAATTAAATCCCCTTTCGTTCGGATAATTATATATTGAACAAAAGAGGATTGACTTATTCACAAATTGTATTTAATTTTTGTTTTTTCTAACCCTTCATTCGCTAACTGATCTGCTAAATCATTCAATTCAATTCCCGAATGAGCCTTGACTTTAAAAAATGTTATATTCTCTTGCTGTTCCACCAACTCAATTAATTCTTTCCACAAGTCAACATTTTTTACTCTACCCTTCGTTGTTTTCCAGTTGTTCAGCAACCAATTTCGATACCAGCCTTTATTAAAACAATTGACAATATATAGACTGTCACTATATATTTCAACAGGAATATGAGTAGTAGTAATACATTTTAAAGCTTCAATACAAGCTTTTAATTCCATTCGATTATTGCTTGTATCTCTTTCTCCCCCACAAATTTCTTTCTTATGATCTTTATATATTAAGACAGCACCCCATCCACCCACTTGATTCTTATGGATATGACAAGCACCGTCTGTATAAATAATTATTTTTGTCATTCTCCACCTCTAAGGAAAAATAAAAAGCAAAAAAGAAAGGCACTTTCCGCAACCTTTCTTTTTTGTTTGTTCATCTTATTTCCTAAAGACAAAGGGAGAGTGATCTCAGTGTTAAAGCTAGTTTTACGTTAGTAGCCATTTTTGAACTAGAAGCATAAATTTTTTGTGAAAAGCACTCAAAGTTGTATAAAATATTTTTTTTGGCTAACACTAATAAATAGGACTTATTTTGTCTTGACAGCATAATTATCATCTATTGAGGGAGAAATCTTTATGCCAAACAACAACACTAGTTCAAAACACATTAGTCGGATTCTTAGGCATTAACATAGCAAGTCAACCATTAATAATGAAATATACAGCACATACCTTTATATAACAACACAGGAAGAACAATATTCATTATTAGTGTAGAAAAAAATATTTATCAACTTTGAGTAAGCTTTTCTTACAATCTGTCTGTTAACTGATTGTAATATTACTATTTACATCTTTGAAAGGTTTTATTCAATCTTTTTATAAATTTCTGCAATTCCTTGATGAATGACAAATATCTTGCCATCTTTCACATAAATTATTTTCCCAAAATAATTTGTCAAGTTGATATGTAGAGGGTTTTTCAAAATATAAATCCCCCTATATACAATATCGTCTATGTTTAAATGATTATTGTTTATCGGATACAATTTGAAAATTTGTTGTCTTGATAAATATTTATTGATTGTAACAAGACATTCAAAAGAACAATCATTTATTTTGTTGGTAACATAAGCGTGAATTAACATATTAACTCCTTATTTATTTACTTCTTCTTCTTCGGAAACAAAGAAATTAAATCCGGTTGCTTGAATACAATTAAGTAAATAGCAATAATCCTCTTCCGTCATTTCTTTTCCGTTAAACCAACAAAAATCAATGTTGTTAATGTCATTTTTCTTTATACCAAAAACTGCTAAATCAAACACTTGTTCTACAGGATTTAAGTTAATTCCTGTAATGGTAATATAAAAATTAATGTATTCTTTATTTTCATATTGCTGTGCAATTAATCCTACAGTTCTTACTGATTGATTGTCCAATTCAATACTAATCTCAGGGAAAGCAATTCCTTCTGTACTCTGATTAATTTCGGTGAAGTAAGATCGAATAATATCATCTCCACCAAAATAATTATTTTTATTAAATTTCCCATCAATAAATAAAGGAATAGGCTCTTTTTCATACTTTTCTTTTTCAGATAACTTCATGTGATAATTTTTTAAACGATTCACACGCAGTTTTTCTAAAACAGCAGGAGTAAATACAGAATATTCGTCTACACGTTTTAACCATGTTAACCATTCATCATCAGTAATGTATGATATGGGTTTTACATTTCCTTCTAAAGCCATAAGACGGTCAAGCAATGCTCCGAATTGTAAATGATTATGCTTTGACCAATATGCTTTAATTTCGTCAAGTAATTCTTTATTTTTCTCAGTTACCATATCTGAACCTCCTTTGATATTATTGTTTGCAGTTCTAAAATTTTTATCCAAATTTATTTTGAAAGTACATAATAAAAATAGTATGGGGCATAATATAAAATTAAAAAAAAGTGTAGTGAAAAAATCACTACACTTCAACGCTTATCGTTCAGCGATAGCAAAGAGGGATTGGATGGACTACACACTCACTTCACCTTTAATTGATGGATGGGAATCATAATTTGCTAATTGGATGTGATCTAAAGTAAATTCATTAATATCTTTAATATTTGCATCTAATATTAAAGTTGGCAATGGTTTAGGCTTTCTTCCAATTTGTTTCACAATTTGCCGGATATGGTTTTTGTAAATATGTGCATCACCAATTGAATGAATAAACTCCCCTACATCCAAATCACAAACATGAGCAATCATATGAGTCAATAAAGAATAACTCGCAATGTTGAAAGGACAACCCAAGAAAATATCGCACGACCTTTGATATAAGTGACAACTTAATTTTCCATTAACAACATAGAATTGGAACAAAACATGACAAGGAGGAAGATTCATTTTTCCTGTTTTGTAATCGCCCACGTTCCAAGCACTCACAATAAGCCTTCGAGAATCAGGGTTTTTCTTAATTTCTTCAATAACTTCTTTAATTTGATCAATTTCAATGCATTGTAAGTTACCTTCTGAATCTTCGTCATAATACTGCCAGCTTCTCCATTGTTGACCGTAAATTCTACCCAAGTTTCCATTTTCATCTGCCCATTCATTCCAAATGTCATTATTGTTTTCTAATAAATATTTGGTATTCGTATCACCTCTTAGAAACCACAATAATTCACTTGCAATTAGCCGAAAAGGGATTTTTTTAGTAGTCATTAATGGAAAACCTTTTTGTAAATCGTACCGCATTTGGTAGCCAAAAATTGAAATTGTTCCAGTACCCGTTCGATCTTGTTTATCTATTCCATTCCTTAGTGTGTACTTTGCAAAGTCTAGGTATTGCTTCAAATTTTGACCTCCTTTCATAAGGTTAGTAAAGTATATATTTCGTCACTTGTCATTATTCCATTTTTTATATTTTATTTTCCCCTCATAAACTCCAAGTAAATAACCATCAAGAAATATTTCTTTTTCTTCAAATGTCAATTCTCTACCGTCTAAAAATTCTTCATATATTTTAAATAGCCTTTGAATTTTTTCTCTATTCATTTGTTCTTCCTAACCTTCTTAATTCATTCGCTTTTTCCTCTGAAAGATAAATAAATCTTTTGGAAGTCAATTCTTTGACAAGACTTCTCAGTGCAAGATCATCATCTTTTGTTAATGCTTCGGCTTTTTCAAGATCTTCAAGCAAATCATATAATTCAACTGCTATTAGTCGGAAATCATTGGAATCAAAATTAACAAAATAATTTTCCTTTGCCATTTCGACTACACTTTCATTACGATCAATGGGAGTACCAATTACTTTCGGGGGAATTTTTCTAATTGCTTGTAACAATCTGTCTATATCTTGTCTTTGTAATTCGGACATTTTGCACACCTCATTATAGATGATCTTTTGCTACAAAAAGGAAGGATAATGCTTCATCAATTTTTCTATTGGAAAATTCTGAACAATGAATAACCGGAATATCCTTTAAACATATAATTGCATTGTCTATATTCATGATTGCTTTTCTTTTATTTTTTGATTTAATTTGTCTTTTGGTGTACAAAAATTATCACCTTCATTTTCATGCTGGATAAACCAAAATAGATTGAGATCCACCAATTGAAATGTTATCATCAATAATAATCATGGTGCTTAAATCTTTAAACACTCTAATTCTGCAAGGAGTTTCTATGACAAGTTCATCATATAAGGCACTTCTTTTATATACCTTTTCATTGTCAGTATTATAAATATCAAAATTAAAAAATAAAGAATCATAAAAACCTTCATATTCTCCATCTTCATTGATAGTATCTTTTTTTGGGTATACATGTATGATGGTTCTGCCATATAGCACTTTAGGAATTTTGTCATCTTCTTGATATGAAGTAAATGTATCTTGAATTAATTGAACGGATTCTTCATTTAAAGGAACTTCAATTTTCATGTTGATCCTCCTGTTAATTACATGTTATTTTTTACCATTTATTTTTTCACAGTCCTGTCATTCATATTCAATCTTACAATTAGATAAAATGTTGATTTTATTCAGAATTTTACGTCATTTTTTCCGCAGAAATATGCTTAAAAAATTTTGACTATAACCCCAAACTTCGCCAAAAACCCTACGTCTAGGAAGTTTTTATAGCTTCTTTCAGCTAAAGGAAATTTTTTCTAAAAGGTGCATAGGCAATCTTCGCAAACATACCAAGCATCTAATACTTTTAATGTCTCCATATCCATATAAAAATAAATATCCGGATTCATATTTAATCTATATAAGCCTACCACTTTTACATTTGGATAGCCTACTTCATAGCCGTTCCAATCTGATTCCCATTTACATTCCAGATTTAACAGAAAATTCATTTTCAATCTCCTTAAACAATCTTTCAGAAATTTCAACAACAGACATATTGTTATAATCATCTAAACCTAAATAATGTTTTCCATTTTCTTCATAAGCAATTACAGTACCATAATAATTAGATAGTCCTAGTGGAATATTTTTCATATTAATTCTCCTTTGTGTCATTTCCAAATTCTTCTTCAAATGCTTGGAAGAATTTCTTAGAAACAATAATTGCATGAATTTCTTCTGAATTATCTAACCCGATATAATATTCGCCATTTAATTCAAAACCTATCCATTTATATTCTTGATTCTTTTCAAAAGAGATTTTATAACTTGTCTCAATTTTCTTATTCGCCATGTCTGATCCTTCTTCAATTTCTTCATTATTATTGTTGTTATCATTATCGTTTCTATAATAACTAGGAATAGAATTTATATTATTGAATGTTTGATTAGGCAATATTCTTCTTGTCCTCTTTCTTCTTTTAGTCATATTGTCACCCTTTCTTTATCAAGAATGAACAATATCATTATTTATATCCTCAATTAATCTTTGAATTTCATTCAATTCTTCCAATGCTTTTTCTTTTGAGATCCGTTTGTAAGTATAATCAAAAACAATTTCATATATTACATCAATACTTACACAACCATGAATATCTAAATAATGTAGATATTTTTCATATAATTCTGTACCTTCCTCTATAAATATTTCTTCATTTGGCATCCCAATATGCTTACTAATAAATTCTACAATTGATTGAAGTTCATTATCTAAAAAACCAATTGATCCATCAACTTGTAAAGCACTCATAAGTTTGTATGATTTCTTTTCTAAAGTTTGGTGAAGATCTAACAAAAATCCTACTAATTTATTATTCATTTTCTTAACCCTTTCAAGTAATGTTAGGGGGTATATCCCCCTAACATTATTCTAATTATTTCGATTTTTCTGTGTATTACCACGAATCTCATCCTTGATTTCTTCAAATTCTGCATATAATTCTTGACTTTGTTCTTTTAACATTTTTTGTGTATTGGCTTTTCCCATTGCTGTAACGAAAATAATAACAACAATCAACATCAATACGTTAAAATTTTCAAATTGATTTAATAACCAATCCTGCATAGTTATTGCTCCTTATTTTCCACTTGCCCCAAGTTTTGAAGTTTCTCTTTTTGATTTAATATTTTTCAATTCATCATAAGGAATTTCTTGTAAGACAATTTTTGGTACTAAATCAATTGTTCCCTGTGCAATGGCTTTAGTGGATGGATAATATATCACTCCACCTTTTTCAACAACTTGATCCACTTCTTTTGAAATGACAATCTTTTTATATAAAGAACATATATTAATGAAAATTTCTCCACGATAGCCACTATCAACCACGCCAGATAATACATTCATTCCTAATTTTCCGGTACTTCCTCTTTCATGCTTTAGATTCAGATAATAATGTTTTGGTAATGCTGTTGCAATTCCAGTAGGAACTAATGTTGGTTTGCCAACATCCAAAGTAATTTCAGCAATATCATCATCTAAGCAAGCGTAAAAATCATATCCAGCATCTTCATCACGCTTGCTAGGAACAATTGCATTACTGCTCAGTTTAGAGAAATAAACAGTGTCTTTTAATTCTTTTTTAAATTTGTCAATATCCCATAAATCAAAAGTTTCTATGGTTTTATAGGCATGTCCTTTTTTAAAGATAGTATGTTCAATTTCGGCTTTGTAAATCTTTTTATCCAAATCAATTTCAAGTTTCTTAACATAACCAGCTTTTTTTAATTTTTTTAACCAAACTTTTTCACCGATTCTATAATATCTTTTTTGCTTTTTTTCCATTGTGTTCATTCCTCTCTTTTAATTAATCAATTTCTAATTCATCAAAATCAAAATCATCTAGGGTTAAGTTCCCATTATCTTTTGCATAGTTCTGTACTTTTTCTTCAAAAAAATCTGTCTTAATTTGATTAAATTTTGTAAATTGGTCAATAAATGGTAGTGGATTCTTTTCTACACCTTTGTAAATAGGATTAAAACCAATGGCTTCTAACCTTGAATTGGCGATATATCGAATGTATTTGTCGATTAAATCAATAGATAAACCCCGAATTTTATCACCAATGGCATATCTCGCCCATTCAATTTCATGATCCACCCCTTCTTTTACCATTTGCAACAGCTTGTCTTTCATTTCTGTTGTGAAAAGATATGGTTTTTCTTTTTGAAGTTCTAGAAACATGTTTTTAAATAAAACAACATGGGTTAATTCATCTCGGTTAATAAATCGAATAGAAGTTGCTACACCTGTCATAACATCATATGATCTGACAAGATTGTAAAAGAAAGCAAAACCACTATAGAAGTACAATCCTTCAAGAATGTAATTTGCCATCATTACCTGCAACATACCTTCTTCTGATTTATTATCTTTAAAGTCTTGGTAATAATTAGCAATGTAACTGTTACGTTTTACTAGGTACTTATCTTCAATAGCAATGTCATATAATGCTTTTCTTTTTTCTGCCGGAATGACGGTTTCAATAATGTATCCATAACTTTGTGAATGTAATGCTTCTTGATACTGCTGGATACTAATCAATAAATTTATTTCCGGCAAAGTAATGTAATCATTAATGTTTGGCAAGTTTACCGTTTGAAGTGAATCAAGAAAAACTAAGAAGGATAGAATTTTGTCAAAAGTCTCTCTTACTTCATCCTGCAATAATGGATATTGAATCTTATCTTGACCTAATGCAACTTCTTCCGGTATCCAAAAATTTCCCATCATTGTTTTGTAAAGCCGGAAAGACCAATTATATTTGTTATCTGACAAAATCATTAAATTGTTTGTCTTTCCACCAATGAGCAATCTTTCTTCACTATTGGACACGCTAGGATTAAATATCTTTTTTTCCACAAGCTTTCTTGTCTGCATTATCTTCCCTCCTTTGTATGATTTTATTTTGTGAAACTTTCAAGGTAATAATCATGGTAATTGATAGTAAATTAAATCACTTTCAAGGAAGTAAATTGTGGATAAAGATTTTTTTGCCATACAAAATGACCGTATTCAGTTGCATCTGTTTTTCCATTCTTTGTGAAACTAATTCTCCGATTGTGAACAAAGCAATATTTAGGCATTTGTTTATCGAAAAATTTTTTCCTTTTTTTACTGGCAAAGAAATTCAATCTTAAAAGCATGATGACAAACCCATGATCTTCTACATCAATTAATGCTTTTTCAATAAATTCCATAGCTTGTAAATATGGAGGATTAGATATAATGACAAATGGTTTAAAATGCAATTCAGTTTCTAAATAATTCATTTTAATTTCTGCTCTTGAATCTTCTCTTATATCCATTGTCTTAATTAAATCTTGATTGACTCCAAATTGAATTAATGCTTCGGGATAACTCATTTTGTTAGTCGCATCACCACCAGCACAACAGTCAAGTATAGTTTTATCAAAAGGATAATCTTCATACTTGATAAATTCTGTTAAAAATTCAGTGATCTTTTCAATAGGTGTAATATAATAATCCGATTTATGTCTCTTATCTCTACTGCTCGTTCTGCTCATAAAATCCTCCTTCTCTTTAGGAACTGCAAGCTATACACTCTTCTACATCTAAAGACATAGATCGGGTGTAATAAATGGTTTTACATCCACTTGACCATGCTTGTAAATACCACTTTAATATTTTTATTCCAAGATTTTCCTCTTGTGGATTGATATACAAATTGAAACTTTGTGATTGATCAATATGTCTTTGTCGCACAGCATTTGCTTTGATACTCCATTTTTGATCAATAGCATGTGCTGGCTTGTAATAAAAAATTGTTTCGGGAGATAAATACGGAGCAATGATAGGAACAACTTGATTTTTCTTTTCATCATAATAAAGAGTAGAAAAAATAGGATCGATAGATTGAGTAGATCCACCATACAAACTACTAGATCCATTTGGAGCAATAGCTAACAAGTACGAATTTCTCATACCATATTTCTTCACATTCTCAGCTAGTTCTCTCCACATTTCAGTAGTAATCTCTTTTCCTTCTCTATTTCCGGTAGTGTAATCTCTTTTACGAAAATACTCTCCACTTTCCCATTCGCTACCTTCTGACATTTCACATTTACCTTTTTCAATAGCAAGTTCATTAGATGTTTTGATTGCGTAATAATTGATCATTTCAAAAATGTTATCTACAAATTCTAAGTGTTCTTCTGATTCCCATCTAATTTTATTTTTGGCTAACATGGCATGATAACCAAATGCCCCTAATCCTAATGATCGATATTTCTTATTAGTATTTTTTGCTTCTTCTACAGGATAAAAATTCAAATCAATTACATTGTCCATCATTCGTATTAAGACAGGAACAACCTCTTTGATCTTTTCGTGACTATCAGTATTATTTAAAATCAATGATGATAAGTTACAAACAACAAATTCCCCTTGCTGTCTGCTTTCATTGATAAAAGTTTCTCCATTCGCATTGACAATTGTTGTCCTTATTACTTCACCATTTGGGCTAGTGTTTTGAGCAATTTCATGACACAAGTTAGAACAATAAATGATTCTTCCGTCTTGACTAATAGGATTAAATCTATTGACTGTATCTCTAAAAAATAAAAATGGATTGCCTGTTTCCGTAGCCGACTTAATAATATGTTGCATAATCTCTAATGCTTTTACTTTTTTCTTTGGTAACTCAGGATGTTCTACACATTCCCAATATCGTTTTTCAAATTCCTCTCCCCAATAATCTTCTATCCTATATCCCATATGAGTTTCAATTTCATGAGGACAGAATAGATACCAATCACCTTTTGCTTTTACCTGTTCCATAAAGAGATCCGGAATAGAGACTGCCGGAAAAATATCCATTGCCTTTAATCTTTCATCCCCATTGGTAGTTTTCAAAGCAAGGAAGGTGAAAATATCTCTATGCCATACATCTAAAGTGACAGATACAGCACCTTTTCTTGTGCCTAATTGATCACAAGCTAAACTTGTATCATTGAGCAATTTACACCAATAAACAATTCCCTTACTTGTATTTTTAAATCCTCGAATATCTGAATTTTCTGCTCTTAATTTTCCAATATATACCCCCATTCCTCCACCGTATTTACTTACATTGGCAAAGGAAGTAAGAACATGATAGATAGATTCTAAACTATCTTCCATAGTTCCAATAAAGCAAGATGATAATTGAGAAAATGGTTTTCGTGCATTACTCATTGTTGGTGTAGCACATGTTGAAGTTAGAAGTGACAATACATCATAAAACTTTTTCGCCCATTCGACACGCTTTTCTTCTTTTTCTGCCAAAGCAAGATACATGGCAACTCCCATATATGCTTCTTGTGGAAGTTCCAAAATCTTCTTGTCATGTGACCGAATCAAATATCTTTCAGCTAATGTTTTTACCCCCACATAACTTAGTAAATGATCTCTTTCGGGTTTAATGTATCTGCCTAACTCAATAATGTCTTTCTTGTAATAATTCTTTAAAATATCTTCATGATATAATCCCATCTTTGTAAGATTTTTAATGAGTTTGTAAAAATCACCATAGCCATATCTTCTGTATTCTCTATTGATTCCAGCTTGCTTGATAATGTCATATAGATATAATTTGGATGCTACTTTATCCCAATAGGGTTCTTCCAAACTTACTTTATCTACAGCTAGTTGAATGAGACTTTTTTGAACATCTTGTGTGTCCATTTTATCTTTTAACTGCAAATGGAGATCTGAAATGAAAGTTTGAATCATTTCTTTATTATTGTCACAGGCAAACTCGATAACTTTCTTGACTTTATCAAAGTCAAAAGCTTCTAATTTCCCACTTCTTTTTATGACTTGCATATCTCTACTCCTTCCATAAGCAATATTTGGTTATTTATAATCTTGATTTTCTATTCTTTGCATTTTTAATCCACCAAATTGCTAATATGACAATCAATACTAATCCTAGAAATTTCATAAATTGACTCCTTCAAATATTTAATTTAAAATCTTCCATAAATACTTGTTTTGTAATAATTAATTCTTTCTTTCCAAAATGATAAAAACGATTTATATTAAGTGTGCCTACTATATCAGCTTCTACAAAGAAGTTATTTTCGTCATTTAACGCATTAAAGAATTGGCTTGCATACTCTTCATCCGTTTTAAATTTCATGACAGCTAAATCATTTTCACAATTTAATTTAAGCGTTTCTTTTACATTTTTCCCAAGCATTTCACCGTCTTGAATGATTACATTCTTGATTAAAAATTTAGGTACTGGAACACCCTGACCTGTAATTTTTGAAAATTTTTCCACACCTTCAATTAGTTCTAATGTAATTTCATCTGCATCTAATTCAAGATCATATTCGATTATTTCCTCGGATTCAGAATTTTCAATTAATTCATCCAATGCTTCTAAAGCTTCTTCTAATTTTTTCGCTTTTATTCCGACTCCAAAAGCTTTTTCATGACCTTGACAATATAAAAAATCTCCTGTGATTTGACAATATTCTTTTAATTTAATTTGTCCTATGCTTCTTGCACTTCCATGATATTCATTTTTTTCTTCATTAAATGTGAGTACAAATGCTGGTTTTTTTAATTTGCTGGTAACTTGCATACAAATTAATCCTCTAAAATTCGCTTCAATATTATTGTCAATAATCACAGCAACTTTATGAGAATTATTAACTTTGTCCAATACAGCTTCTACAATTTCCTTCTCTTCTTTTTTTCTCACATCATTCATTTTTTTTAATTCTTTTGCGATCTCTTTTGCTCGTATTTCATCTGATTCAACTAACAACTCTAAAGCCAATTCAATCTTGTCAAAACGTGAACAGGCATTTAACAAAGGAGATATTTTATAACCAATGTCTATACTAGAAATTCCATAATAAAAATCAACATTATTGACTTTGAGTAATTGTTGTAATCCTTCATTGTGAATAGCTTTTATTCCACGATTGACTAATGAACGATTTTCCTTTTCATTGAGATCCATTAAATCAGCTACTAATCCAATAGCTACTAAATCTAAATATTCATCAGCATTATCTTGATTTAAATATTCATCTAGCACTTGCAAAACTTTGTAACACATTGCCGATCCACTTAAAGCCTTATTTGGATAATCACCTAATTGACAATTGACAATTGTTGCATATGGATTTTCCCGATCAATAGCATGATGATCAATTATGACAATATCACAATTATATTTTTCACTCACCATCTTACAAGCTTCAACCGAATTGGAACTTGAATCCACAATGATAAGAAGATCGGTAAGCTTATCAAGATAAACAATATTTTTCTTATCATTCATTTCTTCTAAAATGGTTTCCAATCCATGTCCATAACTTCTTTGAGAATGAACTATTGAAAGATTATCTGTATGTTCCTTCAAATAATTGTACATAATAGCACAGGAAACAATGCCATCAGCATCTACATCAGACATGATTTTTATATTTTCATTTTTGTAAAGTGCTTTCAATATTCTTTGTACAGCTTCATCAATATTTTCTAGCTGGTAAGGATTATGTTCAAAACTCATTGGAGGTTCTAAAAACTCATTTATATTATCAATCTTTCGTACCTTTTGAAGTTTAGTTAATATTGAATCATTTTTTTGATATTCATACCCTTCTTTTTTTACCCATAACATTTTATCACCTATTTCAAACAGCTTGTAAACTATGCCATAATGCTTTTTCATTGTAAAATTTATCACTTACTTCTTGACCAAACCAATCAGCAGGTTTAAATTCTTTCATGTCTTTTTCGGTTGCAAAGTCAATTGAGATAACTGGAAGGATTTGATAATTCGGTTTAATATAAATGTCAAGAAAACATATATAATTGTCGTACAAAAAAACAACTCGATTCTTCTCAACAAAAAATCTTTTGTTCGTCTTTTGTAAAAAATCAGATTCGCTAATTTGTTCCCCATTTTTGAAGAAACATACATCAAACTGTTGCTTTCTATTATTGGATTCTCTTTCAACCATTTCATATTTATCCTCTCCTAAATAACAATACTTGATAAAAGATCCATTAATGGCTTCCATTTTATCTAAATCAAAAGTTAAAGGATGAAATTTCCTTGTGAATGTTTCCATTTATCACAACTCCTCTGGATAAATTTCAATGGTATATCTATCCTTGAAAACCTCAATAATATAATGGTAATTATCAGCATCATCATAAATTCTTAATACGACAATTTTTGTATCACCAGCTTGTGCTGTTGCATATGTTTCTGAGTTATCTGATTCAAGGAGGATTATACACTCAGCAATCCAATCATTGATCTTTTCATTAGAAATGCTTTTTTCGCCTTTATATTCCTCAAAATCATCCGGAAATAATGGCAACTCTAATGTGTAATCATAATATTCATAATCCTGTTCACTCATATCATCACTATAAGTAAAATAAATTTCTTTTGATTCTATGACTCGCTTTTCTTCTTTCTTATTATTTTTATTATTTTGGTCTTTATTACGCTTTTGGGGTTTATTAAAATCCATAAGTCACCTCAAAAATCTGATTGTTATAAAAAAAGAATCCCCTCTCCCTTAGAGATTCTTTTATTTTCTATCTCACTTTAAAAGCGACAATTGCATCATCTTGTAAGACATTAAATTGGTAAGCTTCAATACTTTCCTTACCTTTATACAAATGATCCGTTACATCTGCAAAGGCTACTTCGGAAGGTTCATTAATACCTAATCCCATGCCATTTTCTAATCTTTCTCTCATATTTACATCTGTTTTTATTTCTTCTTTATCAGCTTGCGGTAATGCATTATCATCTTTTTTCAAGTCTGTATTTTCATTTGTCTTTTTATCTTCATAAGGCATTTCAATATTTTGATCGAATTTATCTTCTGCCTTATCTAATTCATCTTCTACTTTATCAACTGGATTTTCTTCTGAAATAACACCCTCTTTTAACTCATAGCGATCATCTAAGCCATCTATATTACTTTGCATTTGATCAAAACGTTCATCATGTCTGTTCAAATGCAATTGAATACTATTTCTATCAACGGTTAGATACCCTAACCAAATGAGTAGAATGACACCAGCGATAATTAAAATAGTTCTCAATTACTTTTTTACTCCTTTCAACTTTTGTGAATTGTAGCAATTTAATTTGTATTTATGTTTTTTTATCAGATATTCCCATGTCTCTTTGCCCCGATCAATTGGTGAATCTTTTTCATTTAATAAATCTTCTTTATCAAGTATCGTGTAACAAATGCCACCACGTATAAGTTTTGCTTGTTTCTTGATAAATGAAAGATCCATGTCTTTGTCAAAGCAAAAGATAATTGGTACTTTTAACTGAATTAATAAGTAGGCTTGTACGTTGCTCATTTCATTTCCTTCAATAGATACCGCATTTTTAAATCCATATTGATATGCCAGCATACAACTTTTTGCGGATTCAAAAACATATACTTCTTGTTTCTCCTGTATATATGGCAATGCCCTATGAAGGTTGTAAAGAAGTATGGATTTATCACAAGGAATGAGATATAAATATTTCTTCTGTTCTGCTACATCTTTATTTTTCCCGACATACCGACCTTTAATTCCTACTATTTCTTTTCCATCATTATCATAAATTGGATAAATCACTCTTTGAGTGTCCATACAAAAACCAATTTCAAATTCTCTTTGAGTTTGGCAATTTATTCCACTTTTAATAAATTCATAATGCGGTTTCATAATATATCGTGTAAAGATACTTCTATCTATTGGTCTGTTTTTCCGATTGAGATTGTCCTCAAAAAGATCTCTTGTCTTGTTGCTGGAAAGATAAGGCTTTAACCAACTATTCCATTCTTGTTTTTTTGGTATAGATTTAAATCCGGTCACAAAGTCCATATATTCATTCCAGCCAAATAAATTACAGATCCATGCTTTTATTTCATAAAGGTTCTCTTTAACATCTTCAAATTCTTGACAATCAAAAAGGATGTAACCAATGATTGAAAATATATCTCCTTGTATCCCTCTATTGCGAATATGGGAAGTCAAACTTTCATTGTTCTTCACCTGTACTGCTCGCTTGTTATTGCTTTGAAATTCAATTGGTAATTGTGCTGTAAATAATTGTCCATTTTGTTCCTCATTTATATTCAAACATTCCAACGCTTCAAGAATGTCTATTATCAATTCTTCATCATAAATTCTATTTTTTATTTCTCTTAAATCACTCATAGAAAACACCTATAAACAATATTTGGTTATTTGTTTCATTGCATATCATTTACAACCGTTGTCCAGCCTATTTCTTTCCATGAGTTTGTATTCAAGTCTACCGATAAAACAAGGATTGGAAGGTTAGAGGAAGTATTTGTTAATCCTCTTCTATTCTTTGAAACGAACATTAAATAATAATTTTTCATTGGATTAATTTTAACTCGTTTTTTCTCAAAGCTTTCAATTTCTAATTTATTATCACCAGTTTTTTCACTTTCATGCATTGGTCTTAAATGGCAACAAAGATCCACAGTATTTTTTATTTTTTTTGCATCACCAATAACCGTATAATCTAAAAATTTGGCATTGATATATGAATCAGCATTTTGCACAGTACAGAAAATTCCCATATCTAAATTATCTTTTCTCGACAACTTGTATATCATCTCAAAGTCATCTACAAATTGCACCCATCTTTCACGATTTCCTCTATTTTCAGACGGTTTACATGTATCAATTACAGCAAAATCATATCCTTTTCTTTTATAAAAACGTAAGGTTTGTTCAACAGCTTGCATAGTATAATGTTCAATTGGAATAAATTTAATTAACTCTTCATCTTCAACATTCTCTTTAATCCATTCCAAAGCCCGATCAATTCGTGCCTTATCCTTTTCAATAAATTTTCCACTATCTAATGACCTCCTATTAAAGACTTTGTTGTATTTTTCCATAAATTCTTCATGCAAAGGATTTCCCATAATCGTAACTAATAACAATTTTTGATAAGCTTCTATATCCATTTCATTCGCAATAATCACTAGCTTTTGTTTCTGTTTAATAAATGTCATAATTATGGAATAAACGACAAAGCTTGATTTTCCCATGCCGGAAAAAGCAGACAACAAATAGACTACCCCTTTTACCCACCCATTCATAATTTGTGTGAAATGATTTAATCCGTAAAATGGAAGTCCTACATTATTGTCATCATCTAATTTTGTTATCAGCTTATCTATATTACTCAACAGATTATATTCTTTAATTTGAGAATCACTGACATTCATTTGAAGTTTGGCTAATTTATCTGTCCAATAATTATCAATTTCTTGCCTTGTCATTTCTTTATAATTGTATTTTGGAGTCTTTTCAAGAACTTGATCACCAAATAATTCTCTCAGTCCACGCAGTAATGCATACTTTTTAACCTCTTGAAAATAAAGTTCTATATTTTCTTCCAGTCCTTTTGTTACACTCATTAATTCATTTATGGTTTCATATCCACCATATTTTTTATACTTCTTTTGGCAATTAGTATCCTTTACTATTTTCGCTACAGTGATTTCATCAAAGACTTGAATACCTCTTTTAAACATATGTCTACCAAGTCCATGATAAAATTTCCAAATTTCATTTCCGATATGATCAATGTGTAATTTTTCTACACCGTAAGTTGCATATAAGCTAGGCATCCCCCACATTGTACCAACTAATAATGATTCAGAAATATATACATCATCATATAAAACATCATCAGATATTTTGATTTCTTCCAATGACTTTCCCCTCCTTGTGTGCTATGATTTGGGGAATTTTTTCAATGGTTCTACTTCATAGTCGCTGTAACTATGATCAGGATTGACATATAAATTTTCTTTTATTTTCTGCTTTTTAATTTCTTTAAAAGCATCATTGATTTTCGATTCTATGATTTTAAATCCATACATTAATTCGGAAATGCTGGATTTGAATGTTTTATTTCCCTTTGCCCATTGAATCTTTTTCCTGCTCATTTCATAGGCTTTTTTGATTATATGATAAGGTACTCCTTTCTTAAATTTTTTAATCTCTTTTCCATGAAGCGTAATAGTACCATTCCTCAAATTTTGAAGATGAACAAAAAAGGCTTTCGGTACATCAATTATTTTGTGCATCTCTTTGATCACGTTATATAATTCATCTAACTCTTTTACTTCATTATTTTTAAATTCCCAACATTCGTGATGATAATACATTGGTCTTTTCTTTTCCGTTCCTGCCCAATGGATATGCATTTCCGATTTCGGAGATTTCTTTTTACAATGTCTACAGATAACATTTCGATTACTCAAAATGCTCTCTCCTTCAACGAAAACAATATCCTTTCTGCATTTTCATTAGAGTCTATTGATTGCAATGTCATATCTGCTTCTAAGTCAAAGTTTTTAAAATCTTCTCTATCTGATTTGATTCTTCTAAATATTTCATCAATATCATCCTGTCTTGTTAACATTCTCATGATTCTTTCACGTTCATTTACTTTGATATAATAGGATCTAACATATTCTTTTCCGATTTTCTTAATCAATTCTCGGTATCCTTGTGGTGTTAGTACCAGCGTGTAATGTCTCTTTTTGTAGTCAATATCTTTTAAAGATATTCCATAAAACCATTCATTTTCTTCAATGTAATAATATTCAACAAAAAAACCTTCTTTTAATTTATGCCTAAATTCATCATTAGATATAAAATGGTAATGTTTCCCATTCTTTTCGTAAAATCTTTTTGGTCTAGTTGTATAAGTTTTCAATGACGGAATATAAAAATCCAAATATTTTTGTATGGTAGATTTTCCACTTCCACTTTCACCTAAAATGCAATGTAACATTGAATTTACCCCCAATATAAAAAATTTGGAGAAACGAGAATAGAAAAACTATTCTCGCTCATTTACACTCTTAACTAATTCAATAGCTTTTTCTAATTCATCATCATTGTATTTTTTGTAATTCACTGATCCAAAAGTTTCCTTAAATAGTTTCTTTACTTCTGTCTGTACTTCTGAACTCATTTCTTTGATTTTATTTCCAATCTCTTCTACTAAATTAAGTGTGGTATTTTTTTTAGTTTCTGATTCAATAAATTCTTTTGCTTCAATTTCTTTTTCTCTTGCCTGTTCTTCTTTTGCTTTCTGTACTGCTTGTACATCATGATCGTAGACATTTAATACTGCTTCTGAAAATACATCTAGAAATGCCTTTGCATTATAAGAAATAGTATCCGGCACATTTTGGAAACGACTTCCGGCTTCAATGTCACTATCACTTCTTAGATAAATGACACGATTATCTTTCAATTCGTCACCCTCCTTGACTTTCTCTATGGAGATGTATATAATAAAGTCACACATATTGATGATGCTATTTCTTACTCTAGTTGGCAGACTTAGAGTAGTTTTATCAAATTGAGTACCATCACGACTTGTAAATTGTTTGGTTGTATCATGTGTGATCATAAAAATTCCGTATCCTGCTCCAATGATGCTATTTAAAAACTTAGACATTAATGTGTCTACCGTTGCGTATCCTTGCCCCCAAGCTATATCTGCAATTGTTTGTATTTTAGAATCTTTTTTCGCAAGCCTTTCTTTTTTTACCACATAATCCGCACAATATTCATAGAGATAATCCAGCGTATCTATTCCGATCCATTCATATGACAGTTCGTCTTTATTTTCAATTAATTGTCTTTTTAATTCTTCAACATCTTTCCATGATGTAATATCAACAGCGTGAATATTCGGTAACGCTTTGTAGCCTTTTTCTGTAGCAATTAATAGTGCCTTGCTTAAATCTCCATCAAAATGCTCTTTTGCTAATTCGTAAAAGAGTGTAGTTTTTCCTGATTTCCCCACTCCATAACAAAGTATTACATAATCAGATAAATTAGCTTTTGGTTTATTCGGTTGTAAATTCAATAAATCCAATATAATCTCTCCTTTATCTAAGTTGAATCGATCTAGTTGTAAAATAAGTAAGATTATTCAGAAAATTGAAAATCGTCATCTTCCTCAAAATCATCATCATCTTCAAATTCATCATCTTCTTCATTTGGATCTTCACCATAATTTTCTTCTTCTTCTGTAAATAAATCTGCTTCTGTATACTTTTGCGGTTCATAGGAATCTTTATCAACATTCACGATCTGTAATTCATTGATATATTCCTTGATGTAATGATCTTCCATTCCTTCCGGTGTTTCTCCACCCCAATCGTCATCTTCTTCAACTTCTATTTTTTCTTCCTTCTCAATAGTTTCACTGATAATCCAACCTTTTACATTGATCCAATCCCCAAATTTCAAGTTCTTCTTCAATGTTTTTGCAAACTTTTTCAATCGTTCTGAATCAACGACAAATACTGCATCTGCTAAATCGCCTTTATACTTAATAATTTTGGCATGAATGAATAATTTACCATCCTCTTCCATTAATTCGTTTACAACAATATCTTGTTTGAAAAAAGCATGAGGAACAAAATCTTCATCATTAAAATCAATTTCATTTTCTTCTTTTCTGATAGAAGTGATCCGGAAAGAAGTTTTATTAATCCATTCTCCATGCTGGTTCTCAAATTCAGAAAAATCTGTTTGCCCTTTAACAAAAACCGTATCACCGTCATTAAAATTTTCTCGAATATAATCAATGGCATCATATTCAATTAAGACTTTCCGATCATTTTTCTTACCACTAGCATTGATATTTACACCCATTAATTGATACCCTTTTAAATTCACTTTGTTACGATTTTCAAATGATACCCTTTTACTTTGTTTGGCTTTTGAATTATAAAAAATTACATCCCTTTCCATACCGAACATTTCAACTTTCACTCTATTGGTTGGTGAAGTTTGAATAAAAAATGATAAGGATTTGTAATCTTTATCTGTAGATGTTACACCCTCCCGAACAGCATAATCACTTTTTAATCCTTCGATCTTTCCTCTTAATGTAAAAGAGCCTTTTGTTTCTTTTAATTTTTTTACTTCTACCGTCAATGGAATTACCACCTTTCATTTTTTCAACAACACAATTAGTATTTGTAATATTCTGATTTCTTATGTCTTGGAAATTATGGTAATTGTGACAAACTCTTGCCAGCCAAAATTGAATTGATCAATTTATTTTTTTGATGAAAATCAAAGACTTGTTTAAGCGTAAATTTCTTTTCAAACAATGGATACATCATACTTCTTTCTACTGTACGAGAATGAGGATAAAGAAATAATTTTTCAATTGCCCTCCTTTCATATCTTTCAAAATCCTTTTGGAATTGTTCAAAAGAATAATTTCGATTTTTCATCTTGTAGGATCTAAATTCTGCAATTGCCATCATGCAATTTGAATATTGATATAAATACTCTTCAATAAATTTGATAAGATCCTCATTCGATTCAATCATAATAGCTAAGTATTTTTTTGCATAAGAAGGTAAACAAGCAGTATCTTGTAGTAAATCAATCATTAACTGTTTCCTCCTTCCTTTGTAAAAATATCTTGTGTAAATTTCCTCAATTAATTCCCAAATGAATTGTTTAAATATTGGAAAATAAGTTTCAAATTTTGACAAAAAAAAATAGACAACCTTTCCGGCTGTCTATTTATACAAATATAAATTTTTATTTCAATACTAAATCTTTATTTTTTTTTTACATGTGGATAATACTTAAAAATATTTTCCTCATTTAAATAATCTCTCATAGTCCAATGTTCTCTGACTCCAAAATGTTTACAGATCATTCTGATTTGAGCAATTTCAATTTTTCCATATTCTTCATAAAGCTTACTTGCCATATATAGCTGTCCACTTTTAACAATATTTTTTATCGTAATTTTATGTTTAACAGGTTCTACTTCTTGGAATTTCTGTATATTTTTTAAACGATTATAAATTGTATATTTTGTAGCTTTATCAGTATAAACAGTACGTGTCTTACTATTTTTCAAAATATAATTGGTATCTGTAATTAATTCTGTAAATGGTTTAATCCTGGGATTTACTTCCATTTCTCCATTACGTTTATCATAATGTTCTTCTTTGTTTGCCTTTTTACAGTATTCAAATACTTTTTCATCATTCAAAAAGATAGTCCTTCTTGTATTTGTTTCACTATCATACAAGTTCATACTCATAGTATTTTCATCAATATCTTCTAACTTTAAATTGCAAAGTTCGCTACCTTCTTTTCCTTGAACTCCATGAAAAAGCAGTTCTAAAATAACCCCATCTTGATAATTTTGAAAATAAAAATGAGTAAAATATCTTAATTCTTTAATGGTCAAAAATTGATCTTCATGAGATTTTACATATTTTAAAAAGTAATGTTGTTGTGCTGGAAACGGATGCTCTTTGATTATTCCTTCTTCAACAGCCCATGCAATATATTGAATGACCATTCTTCCATAGTTCCGAGCAGAAATTGGAGTTGACGGTGTAGTTTTTTCAAAAAATTCATCTAATTGATTTTTATTAAAAAGATATAAATCTTTATTCAGCTCTCCCTCCATTTCAAAAGTATTTCTAAATATTCGCATAAATGCCCTTTGAGTATTAATATTTGTATACTTATTAAGAAATTTCATCTTATCTTTGATATTATATACATTTGTAAAATCTAATTGGTTATCCACCATATTCTTCACCTTTTCCGTTGTTTGTTATTTATATTATACTTTAATAACTATTTAATGTAAAGCATATTTTGTTATTTGTAGAAGGTAATTAAAGCAAAAATAGCCAATCTTCAAAGATTGACTACTAGCATTTTGTTTAATTATGTTTATTTTGTTGTATTTTGGTATAAATTTTATCAATAAATTCATCCATATCTCCAAATTCAAAATCAATCTCAAACAATTTTGGCTCTTTTAACATTGGAGATTTAACAACACAATACCAATGATATTTATCTGATAAAGAATAATAAATATCGAAATTACTTTTGGAATATAATATTGGATCTGCATGTTCTAAAAATTCTTCTACTGTTATATCCATTAAAAAAACCACCTTAATGATGTCATAATAATGATACAATTCCTAGTATGCCCGATCCCATTCCTAATATGCTAAGAATTACTATATATATCCCCATCCGTCTGAATTGTCTAAATTTTAAAACATTGAAAATATTCCAGCCATTTATTAAAATTGCACCAATATTACAAATGATCAAATATATGTTTGCAAAAGGTATTAATTCCGGATAAAAGACAACAGATAAGCCAGTTAATATCATTGATCCTAAAAATACAAACATGGTAATAAAAACAATTTTCAATCTTCTTTTATGTATTTCATATGCCTTGATTTCCGTTTCAAGCATTTTATTGATCATTTCTATATGTATGTCAAAATTTGATATGCCTTCTAATTGTTTTTTTATAATTATGTCTGTAATGTCAATGACAGTATTATTTGAATCTTCTTTTTCATTCAAGGATTATCCACCCTTTCTTCATCAAGTGTAAATTCAATTCTTTTCATCTTTTTGAAATTCCACCGAAAATGATATGTAGATTCTATAGTGATAGGTAGGTTTCATCTTCACCATTATGTGTTAAGACTACTCCCTTTCCCCCACTCCACACCGTACGTGCGACTTTCACCGCATACGGCGTTCCCTATTTCCTAGTATAAGTAATACTTAGGTGCTTCCTATAAGCCTGTTGGTTTATATTGTCATTGTTCAATATAAGGTTTTTCATAGGATGTATTATTACTCAACCTCACCAACGTCACTCTATGTGACTAAACAATCATCCCAGATTGTCAATCGGATTATAGACTCGTACATTCGGAAGTTCGTCAGTGGTTTTAAACCACATTCTCACCATATATTACTACCACCCACTTACTCTAACTTCTTGTTCTTATTCCAATTGGTTTCAGTGACTTTATCCTGCTCTATACTACATCTTAATGGTTTAATTTGTAGCATAAGGAAGTATCAGTGTAGAAGTTTCAAGGTAACATGACACCTATCATTCCTTCTATCGGAAATACAGTTTTCTAATAAGCAATCCCAAAGAATATTTCTATTCTAATTTCATGCTAACGCTTCGCACACATCCCATCCATATAAATTTCTCAATCGTTTTTGTTTCCAATTTTCTTCTAATTCTTCCCCATAATAAGGATCACCAAAAAAACCACCCCCATGCCTTGTAACTTTTTGACCATATGATGTTAGATGTACTGCATCATAATCCTGTGACATTTTTTCAAAATCAATACCTTCTTTTTCTAAATCAGGAAAATCTTCAAATAGATTATACCCATATTTATCAAACAAAACGTGCATGTCTTTTAAAGAATCAATAATATAAATTTTTAAATCATCTTTCGGTTCTAATAAACAACCTCTCCATTTTCCATTAAGATACGAATAAAGATTTGTTTGCTTGCAGAATTGAATCCATTCACTACCTAATTCTTCCCCTAACCATGTTGAAGTCCATAGTCCTCCTGTACCTTTAATACCGGTTCTATAATTTTTTACAGGCTGAATTAAATCCTTATGCAAGGGCAGATGATAATCTTCACTTACCCATAATTGAGTTGATAATTTAAACATTATTCGATTCCTCTTTCTTACGTTTATTACGATATTCTATATTGTAGTGAAAGTTACATAAACCTTTTGCATAGTGAAGTCCAATACAACCCTCAACTGAACAAAGTTTTGAGTTTTGATTTTTGAAAAGATTTAAATTTCTGTATCTATATTGCTGGTAATGCTTATTGCATAATTTTCTAGCTACAGCTTGATTTTCGCAACCTTCTTCACTACATATAATAATTTCTTTATTTGGATTAGATTTCCTTCCTTTTTTTGTCTTTTTAATTGTAGTTTCTTCCTGTACGACTTTCCATAAATCTTCAACACTCACCCCAAAAAATTCAGCAATTTTGATTGCAACAGGCAAGGAAGGAAGGATAACATTATTTTTAATTTGTTTAACAGTACCCCATGATACTTCTGCTACTTCTCCAATTTGTTCCAATATTTCTTGTATAGTTATTTCCTCATTAGTTTTTAAAAATACATCCCTTTGATATTTTTTTATTGCTTCATCTAAATAGGATATGGTTATTAATGTCATTATCTCACTCCCAATAATTTATATCACTAATTTGATTATCAAATTCAAGTAAGTAATTATCAATATCTTTTTTAATCTTTAATAAAGTATTTGCTTCATCAATAAGATAATATTCATAATCTCGAATAAGATTGACTGTATTAATTAATTCATTCAGTTCAACATTTTCCAGCTTTTCCATTTCATCAAATTTTTGTTGAGTTATTTCTAAATTATTAATTATATCTATTAAAGATTCTGTATGATTTGTATTTATAAATTCAATAAAATCATTTGTACAATGGACAATTATATTATTTAATAAATGATTACATATGATTTGTTGCACACCATATGATAATTCTTTTTGTTTTAAAACTAATCGAGAATTAAAGATCCATTTCTCCATTTTAATATTGTCCGGAATAGAGGAAAACGGAAAAGAATAAGTATAAATAAAAGAGCCATCTTTTGTAATAAACTGATTAATAATTTGTATTGCTTCTTCCCTAGTTAAAATAATAATTCCTCCTTTCCCTATACTAAAATAAGTATAGCATATAAATAAGTTATTTTAAATAACTTTATTACATGCTATACTTTGCTGTTACAAGCGAAATGCAATTTCTTTATTGATTAATTTTTGAGGATCTAATAATACTTCCTCTTCTTTTCTGTGTCTTAGGTAATCATATATATCATTAACATGTATTTGAGCCTTTAAAACAACACCTTTTGAATTAAATCGT
>Ga0164243_10001719_pt1 | contig 36743 bp, 38 predicted proteins | sample OricompcompostOP_FD_108781 | JGI IMG/M metagenome (GOLD analysis project Ga0164243, IMG submission 108781) | Organic Plus compost microbial communities from Emeryville, California, USA - Original compost - Organic plus compost (OP) | ecosystem: Engineered > Solid waste > Mixed feedstock >...
ACGGGCAGATCTACGGCTACCCGTTCGTCACCACCCGCACCCAGCGGATGCTGCTCGCCGCGCACGAGCACGCGTACCGTACGGGCCGGAACCTGTTCGACGACGTCGTCGCGGCCGAGCGGCAGGCCGGCACGCGGGTCGTCGGGGAGAACGCGCACTGGGTGGCCTTCGTCCCGGCGGCCGCCCGCTGGCCGTACGAGGTGCACCTCTACCCGGCCCGCCGCGTCCCCGACATCCCCGCGCTGACGCCCGAGGAGCGCGACGCGTTCGCGCCTCTCTACCTCGACGTGCTGCGCCGCTTCGACGCGCTGTTCCCCGAGCTCGGCCGCACCCCGTACATCGCCGCCTGGCAGCAGGCACCGGTGGCCGAGGGCCGCGACGCGCTCGCCCTGCACCTGGAGCTGTTCACGCTGCGCCGTACGGCCGACAAGCTGAAGTACCTGGCCGGCTCGGAGTCCGGCATGGGCGTGTGGATCAACGACGTGCCCCCGGAGACCGCCGCCCAGCGGCTGCGGCAAGCCCGATGAGCAGGACGAGCCCGGCCAGGTCGGCCCAGGCGAACACGTCGCCGACCGCCGCGTAGACGGTCCGGCCACCGCGTACAGGCACCGACGCCACCGTGGTCTGCTGCGGCGTGCGGTAGTAGTCGGTCGCGGCGAGCGTACGGCCCTGCGGGTCGTACGCGGCGGTCAGCCCCTTCTGGTCCTCGCGGAACAGCGAGACGCCGTTCTCGATCGCGCGCAGCTCGGCCTTCTGGGTGTGCACCAGGCCGAACTCCGGCCAGTCGCTGGACGGCACGAACACGATGTCCGCGCCCTTGGCCGCGGCCTGCCGGGGCAGCGCCGGGAAGTCGGCGTCGAAGCAGATGACGTTGGCCACCGCGCCGTACGGCGTCCGGGCCACCGGCACCCGCCCGTCGCCGGGCGTGAGCGGCTCCATGCCGGGCACCGGGTGGGCCTTCTGGTACGTCCAGCGCACGGTGCCGGCCGGGTCGATGAGGACCGCCTCGTTGCGCAGGTACGGCGGCCGCCGGGTCACCACGCCCAGCCCGGCCTCCACGTACACGTGGTCGCGCCGGGCGATGGCGCCGACGGCGCGCAGCAGGGCGGCGCGGTCGTTCTCGTGCACCTGCGCGCCGACCTCGGGCCAGACCACGATCCGGGCCCCGGCGCGCGCCTCGCGGTCGGTACGGGCCAGCAGGTCGGCGTTGACCGGGGCGAAGACGGCGCGCGTACGGGCGGGGTCGCGCGCGATGGACGCCGGGGACATCGGGTCGAGGGTCCGGGAGCGCGCCTCGTTGAGCGCCCGGGTGGGCGCGATGCCGGCGATCCGTACGGTCGGCGCGGTGGGCGGCGCGACGGCCATCCGTACCGCGCCGCCGGCCAGCACGACCGCGAGCACGGCGGCGTAGGCGGCGATGCCGCGCCACGCCGTCCCCCGCCGCTCCCAGGCCAGGTTGGCGACGCTCGCGAACCAGGCGACCAGGAACGTCACGCCGAAGGCGCCGGTGACGGACGCGAGCTGGAGCAGCGGCAGGTCACCGTACTGGGTGGCGGCCAGCGAACCGGAGATGTCGCCGGTCGGGCTGAGCAGCGCGGTCAGGTACTCCACCGCGACCCACGCGGCCGGGAAGACCAGCGTGGCCAGGTAGGGGTGCCCGGCGAGGCGCGGCGCGGTGAGCCGGTCGGCCACGTACGGCAGCGTGAAGATCGTGCTGATCAGCAGGCCCATCGGGAACAGCGGGATGATGCCCGACTCCCACAGCCAGAACTGCCCGGCGATGACCGAGCCGAGCCAGACCAGGCCGGCGGCGGGCCACGGGCGGGCGTCGCGGGCGAAGCGGATGAGCAGCATCGGGGCGAGCCAGGCCGCTAACGGGATGTCCCAGCGGCCGTGCTGGGCGAACAGCAGCAGCAGCGTGCCGGCCGCGAGGCAGAGGTAGCGGAGCACGGGCGCCGGGCGGGTGGCGCCGGGCCCCGCGGTGGCGGGTCTGTGCAAAAGGCGGGTCATGCCACGAACGCTAGGTCCGGGGTACGGCAATGCACCGGTCCTAAGGGCCCCGATGTGGTGGGGTTCGGTCCTCCGGCGCCGGTAGGGTTTCCTGCCTAGGCGTAGAGGAGGTCTTTGGTGAAGCTGCTGGTCACGGGGGGCGCGGGATACATCGGGAGCGTGGTCGCCGCGCAGCTCGTCGCCGCCGGGCACGACGTCACCGTGCTGGACGACCTGTCCACCGGGCACATCGAGGCCATCGAGGCGCTGCCCGAGCAGGTGCGGTTCGTCGAGGGGACGCTGCGGGCCGACGCTCTGCGGGTGCTGGCCGACGGATGCGAGGGCGTGCTGCACTTCGCGGCGAAGTCCCTGGTCGGCGAGTCCGTCGAGAAGCCGGGGCTGTACTTCGACCACAACCTCGGGGGCAGCCTGGCGCTGCTGGAGGCGATGCGGGCCACCGGCGTACGGCGCATCGTGTTCTCCTCCACCGCGGCCACGTACGGCGAGCCGGAGCGCAGCCCGATCACCGAGACCGACCCGGCGCGGCCCACCAACCCGTACGGCATGTCCAAGCTGGCGGTGGACACCGCGCTGGCCGAGTACGCCCGCATGCACGCCTTCGCCGCCACCAGCCTGCGGTACTTCAACGTGGCCGGCGCGCGCGTCGAGGGCGGCGAGGCCGGCTGGCTGGGCGAGCGGCACGCACCGGAGACGCACCTCATCCCGATCGTGCTGCAGGTCGCGCTGGGCACCCGGGAGAAGGTGCAGATGTACGGCGACGACTACGACACGCCCGACGGCACCTGCGTCCGCGACTACATCCACGTCGAGGACCTGGCCCGCGCGCACCTCCTGGCGCTGGACGCGCTGACCCCGGAGACGCACCGCGTGTACAACCTGGGCAACGGCAACGGCTTCTCCGTACGCGAGGTCATCGAGGTGTGCCGCGAGGTCACCGGCCACCCGATCCCCGCGGACGTGGCCCCGCGCCGCGCCGGCGACCCCGCCGTCCTGGTCGCGTCGAGCACCCGCATCGCCGACGACCTGGGCTGGAAGCCGGAAAAGGCCGACCTCCACACGATCGTCTCCGACGCCTGGACGTTCACCCAGTCCAAGCTCGCCAACTGACACGCCGCCACCGAAAACCCCGATTATGGCGAACGATTCTCCGGGCTATAGCCCGGAGAATCGTTCGCCATAATCGGGACTCGGGCGGGGAAGGGCTTCCGCTGTGAGTGCACTGAGGGACGCGTTCGCCGAGGCGTACGGCCAGCAGCCCGACGGCGTGTGGCGCGGGCCGGGGCGGGTCAACCTCATCGGCGAGCACACCGACTACAACGACGGCCTGGTGCTGCCGTTCGCGCTGCCGTGGGGCATCGACGCGGCCGTCGCGCGTACGGACACCGGCGTCGTCGAGGTGAGCTCGCGGCAGAAGCCGGACCAGCCGGCACGCGTGGCGCTGGCCGACCTCGCGCCGGGCACGCCGCCGGGCTGGGCCGCGTACGCCGCGGGCGTCGTGTGGGCGCTGCGCGAGGCCGGGCACGAAGCCGGCGGCGCGCGCGTGCTGATCGACGCCGACCTGCCGATCGGCGCGGGCCTGTCCTCGTCGGCCGCGCTGGAGTGCGCGGTGGCGATCGCGCTGAACGACCTGTACGACCTGGGCCTGTCCGCGCCGGACCTCGCGCGGCTCACGCAGCGCGCGGAGAACGCGTTCGTCGGTGCGCCCACCGGCGGCATGGACCAGAACGCCTCGCTGCGCGCCCGCGCCGGCCACGCCCTGTACCTCGACATGCGCACCGGCGGCGCCACCAACGTCCCGTTCGACCTCGAGTCCGCCGGCATGCGGGTGCTGATCATCGACACGCGGGTCAAGCACGCGCTGGTGAACAGCGAGTACGCGCAGCGCCGTAAGGAGTGCGAGGAGGCCGCCCGGATCCTCGGCGTACCCGCGCTGCGCGACGTCGAGGACCTCGACGCCGCGCTGGCCCGGCTCGACGACCCGGTGCTGCGCCGCCGCGTCACCCACGTCGTCACGGAGGACCACCGGGTCAACGCGACCGTGGGCCTGCTCCGCGCCGGGGCGCTGCGCGAGGTCGGCGCGATGCTGAACGCCTCGCACATCTCCCTGCGCGACGACTTCGAGGTGTCCAGCCCCGAGCTGGACACCGCCGTGGAGGCCGCCTTCGCCGCCGGCGCGCGCGGCGCCCGGATGACCGGCGGCGGCTTCGGCGGCGCCGCGATCGCCCTGGTCGATGCGGCGAAGACGGACGCCGTACGCGAGAAGGTCGCCACGGCGTTCTCCGCGAAGTCCTGGCGCGCCCCCGAGTTCCACACGGCGGTCGCCGCCGAGGGCGCGCACCGCGTCGCGTAACGGCCCCGGCCTAAGATCATCACGACGGGCACCCGACGGAGAGAGGTGGGCCCATGAGCCTGCGCGACGACGCCGCCGCCATCGCCGATGACCTGGTACGGCTGCGGCGCGAGCTGCACCAGCGACCCGAGCTCGGCCTGGACCTGCCCCAGACGCAGGCCACCGTCCTCGACGCGCTCGACGGGCTGCCGCTGGAGATCACCAAGGGGAAGGCGCTCACCTCGGTGACCGCGGTGCTGCGCGGCGCCCGGCCGGGTCCGACGGTGCTGTTGCGCGGCGACATGGACGCGCTGCCCGTCGAGGAGGCCACCGGCCTGCCGTACGCCTCCACCAACGGCAACATGCACGCCTGCGGCCACGACCTGCACACCGCCGGCCTGGTCGGCGCGGCCCGGGTGCTGTCCGCGCGCCGCGAGGAGCTCACCGGGAACGTGGTGTTCATGTTCCAGCCGGGCGAGGAGGGCCACGGCGGCGCGAAGATCATGATCGACGAGGGCGTGCTCGACGCGTCCGGGGAGCGGGCGGTCGCCGCGTACGGCCTGCACGTGATGTCGGCGATCGCACCGCGCGGGATCTTCGCCGGCCGGCCCGGGCCCACGATGTCGGCGGCGTCGGACCTGAGCGTGCGGGTCATCGGCCAGGGCGGGCACGGCTCGATGCCGCACACCACGCGCGACCCGGTGCCGGCGATCTGCGAGATGGTCACCGCGCTGCAGACGTACGTGACCCGGTCCTTCGACGTGTTCGACCCGGCGATCATCACGGTCGGGAACCTGCACGCCGGCTCGCTGCGCAACGTGATCCCCGGCGAGGCGCACTTCGACGCGACCGTGCGCTGCTTCTCCGAGGAGGTGCAGGCGAAGCTGGAGACCGGCACGATCCGCGTGGTCGAGGGCATCGCGGCCGCGCACGGCCTGGACGTGGAGGCGCGGTTCCGCCGGCTGTACCCGGCGCTGGTCAACGACGCGGACGAGTACGCCGCCACCGAGGCGACGATCAAGGAGCTGTACGGCGAGGAGCGGTACTTCCCGCTGCCCAAGCCGGTCCCCGCCTCGGAGGACTTCTCCTTCGTGCAGAACGAGATCCCCGGCGCGTTCGTCTACCTGTGCGCCTGCCCGCCGGACCTCGACCCGTCCACCGCGGCCAGCAACCACGCCCCGGACGCCCAGTTCGACGACGCGGTCCTGCCCGACGGCGTCGCCCTCCTCACCGAACTCGCCGTACGCCGCCTCGCCCGTACCTGAAAACGCCGATCCCCGGTCACGCCGGACGTGACCGGGGATCGAACGGCGGCCGCTTAGAGCGACATCTTCTTCTGCAGATTCTCGTCAAGCGCGGCGAGGAAGTCCTGGGTGTTGAGCCAGGGGGTGTCGTCGCCGACGAGGAGGGCGAGGTCCTTGGTCATCTGGCCGCCCTCGACCGTCTCGACGCAGACCTGCTCGACCTTGTTGGCGAACTCGGTGACCTCGGGGGTGCCATCGAGCTTGCCGCGGTGCGCCAGGCCGCGCGTCCAGGCGAAGATCGACGCGATGGGGTTGGTCGACGTCGCCTTGCCCTGCTGGTGCTGCCGGAAGTGCCGGGTGACGGTGCCGTGCGCGGCCTCCGCCTCGACGGTCTTGCCGTCGGGGGTCATCAGCACCGACGTCATCAGGCCCAGCGAGCCGAAGCCCTGCGCGACCGTGTCGGACTGGACGTCGCCGTCGTAGTTCTTGGCGGCCCAGACGAAGCCGCCCTCCCACTTCAGCGCCTGCGCGACCATGTCGTCGATCAGCCGGTGCTCGTAGGTGATCCCGGCCTTCTCGAAGTCGGCCTTGAACTCCGACTCGAAGATCTCCTCGAACAGGTCCTTGAACCGGCCGTCGTAGGCCTTGAGGATCGTGTTCTTCGTGGAGAGGTACAGCGGGTACTTGCGGTCCAGGGCGTACCGCATCGACGCGCGCGCGAAGTCCCGGATGGACTCGTCGTAGTTGTACATGCCCATGGCGACGCCGCCGCCGGGGAAGTTCGCCACCTCCATCTCCATGGGCTGGGAGCCGTCCTCCGGCGTGTAGGTGATGGTCACCTTGCCGGGGCCGGGAACGACGAAGTCGCTGGCCTTGTACTGGTCGCCGTGCGCGTGCCGGCCGATGATGATCGGCTTGGACCAGCCGGGCACCAGGCGGGGCACGTTCGAGCAGATGATCGGCTCGCGGAACACCACGCCGCCGAGGATGTTGCGGATCGTGCCGTTCGGCGACCGCCACATCTTCTTCAGGCCGAACTCCTCGACCCGCGCCTCGTCCGGAGTGATCGTGGCGCACTTCACGCCCACGCCGTACTGCTTGATGGCGTTCGCGGCGTCGACGGTGATCTGGTCATCCGTCTCGTCGCGCTTCTCGATTCCCAGGTCGTAGTACTTCAGGTCGATGTCGAGATACGGCAGGACCAACTGGTCTTTGATGAACTGCCAGATGATCCGCGTCATCTCGTCGCCATCAAGCTCGACGACGGGATTCGCTACTTTGATCTTGGGCATGCGGTAGCTGTCCCTTCTTGCGCCAACCAGCCCGCTTTGTGAAAAGGCTCGCTAACCTTTGAGGTTATCGAGAGACCGGGCCGCTTCGCGCCGACGGGGTCCTATGAAGGGCGCGGGACGAAGTACGCGACCACTCCGATACCGATGCCGAGCAGGCACAGCAGGACCGCGTCGAACGCGCGGGACCGCGAGGCCAGCAGGCCGGCGAGGCGGGCGGGCAGGACCAGGCGCAGGGCGCCGCCGACGATCAGGATGCCGGCGATCAGCGCGGCGCCGCGCTTGAAGTGGTGCAGCGCGACCCAGGCGAGGCCTCCGGCCATGCCGCAGACCACCAGCGCGTACGCGAGCTGGCCCATCCAGCCCGGCGTGGTCCGCGCGCCCTCCGCGCCACCGGACCGTGCCGTCCGCACCACTCGACCCCCTGCGTCGATCGTCACGCTTCGCTCTCCGCAGCCTACCGGGACCCGGGACCGTGGCTCGGTCCAACGGCCGACGCCGATCACGGAACGCCGACGTATCAAGGGATTCCAGCATTTCTACCGCTGGGTAAGAGGGTGTGACACGGCTGCGGCAGGGTAACTCCGTCCTGGAGTATGAGTAACGGCGGGCGAACCAGAGAGGAACTGCCGTGGACGGGCCGTACGTACGGGTCGAGGAGAACGGTGAGGTCGTGCCGCTGGGCCCCGACGTCACCACCGTCGGCCGCGGGAACGGCGTTGATCTGCGGCTGACCGATCCCAGCGTCTCGCTTCTGCATGCCGAAATGGTGCGCCGCGGGCCGTACGTCTACGTGGTGGATCTTGGGCTGTCGCGTAACGGAACCCGGGTCAACGGCCGGCCGATCGCGCGCCGTGTGCTCATCGACGGGGACGTCATCAGCTTCGGCGCGTCCCGCTGCCGCATCGGCGGCCTGCCCAGGGAGGACATCGCACCGGAGACGGAGCTGCGCCGCGCCAGCGCGCCCGAGCTGACCCGCCGCGAGGTCGACGTCCTGAACTCCCTGTGCCGCCCCGCGCTGTCCGACGAGGCGTTCGTCTCCCCCGCCACCGCCCGCGAGATCGCCGAGGACCTGGTGGTCACCGAGGCCGCGGTCAAGCAGCACCTGCTCCGCCTGTACCAGAAGTTCCGCATCCCCGAGGGCCCGAACCGCCGCACCCGCCTGGCGAACGAGGTCGTCGCGCTCGGCCTGGTCCGCCCGATGCCCCCGGTCGATCAGCAGCACGACCGCCAGGCGAGCTGACCCGCCCTGATACGGCCCGTCCGATCCGCCCCAAGCCGTCGCCCGATTAACCGCGCCACGTGGCCGGGTACGGCCACGCCTCCCGCGGCTCAGGTGTCCCAGATGAAGGCGCTGTAGTACGCGAGCACCAGGCCCCCGATGATCAGGGGCGGTGACAGGACCAGCTTGAGCGTCTTCACGCCGGCGATGTCGGCGTCCTGCGGACGGGCGGGGTCGTACTCGACGGTCACCCGCTTGCCGACACGCGGGCCGCGCGGTGTGGAGGCCGAGCTGACGCCGGTGAGGACCCGGCCGTCGTCGGTGGTGAACCGGAACCGGCCGGCCTTCCGGTGCCCGCCGGGGCCCGGGTTGTCGTCCACGGCGCCGACGATGACGCCCGGCACCCGCCGCAGCCGCCGCCGGGCGCGCAGCCATCCGAAGAGCTCCGCCGCGCCGCCGTACACGATCACCAGGCCGACGACGACGCCGAAGATTCTCATGATCATGCTGCCTCCCGGCGACGTCAGCCGCGAATCTCCACGCTGCGCACGATCTGCTCGACGGTGGCACCGGACAGCGTCGAGCGCAACCCGCTGACCCGGAGCACCAGCGCCTTGTGCCCGCCGTAGACGACGGTGATGTCGGTGCCGTGCGCGGCGGCTTCGTTCGTGGTGCTCTGGAACGTGTAGTCGAGCCGGACGGCCTTCCGCGCGCCGGGCACCGTGACCGGCCGGAACGGGCCGCGGCTCGCGTTGACCGCGGTGACCGGCACCGCCGCGTACGCGTCCTGCCCGATGATCTCCGGGTCGTCCACCTGCATGACCTTGGTCAGCACCGAGACCTGCGCGTACACCACCCGGTTGTAGACGCGCCGCACCACCATCGACGCGCCGGCCGGCGGCCGGGCCGGGCGCCAGCCCGCCGGGTACGCGAACGAGACCGGCCCGGCGGTCGTACGGGTGAACCCGCGCGGCACCGCCGCGTGGCTCGGCGACGGGCTCGGCTCGTCCGTGCCGCCGCCGCAGCCGGTCAGCGCCAGGCCGCACGCCAGCACGGCGACCATCGGTCCTCGCCTGCGCATGCCGCCTCCTAGTTGTGGCATTCCTTGTACGGCACGAAGCGGCGTCTGCCGTCGGCCCCGGGCGCCCCGAGGTACTGCGCGCCGCTGACGGACTGGTCGGAGTTGATCTGGTTGTACGCGGCACCGAGGGCGAACGGGCCCGCCTTGGCGTTCGCGCCGTAGGTGTCGGTGTCGCCCTTGTAGTTGTAGTCGACCTTCTGCACCTGGCCGTGCTGGAACAGCTCCTTCTCCAGCTCCGAGGCGTTCGGCCCGGGGTCGTGGTCGGGCACCATGTTGTCCCAGTTGAGGGCCAGCGTCTTGACGCCCGGGCCGGCGGGGCCCTCCGCCAGGATGCTCTTCGAGACCCGGTCGCGGTTCTCGTCGGTCACCGGCAGCGTGGTGGTGGTCACCGTCGCCTTGCCGTTGACGATGTGCGTCTGCGTGAAGTCGATCCCGACGAGCTTCCCGGTCTTGTCGTCGGTCCGGATCGTCATCGCGCCGCGCGACTGCGCCTGCACCTGGTGGCCGTCCGGCGTGCCGTGGTTCTCACCGGCGTTGCCGCCGCCGCTGAGCTGGAAGGTCGCCGAGGTCTGCCCGGTCGCCTTGTTCTTCTCGTAGATGACCTTCTCGTTGCCGTTGATGTTGGCGTATCCGTTGACGTTCGGATCGATGCGGTTCTCGCTCCGCTGGTCCTTGTCGTTGGGGTCCTTGCGGTTCTTGGCGTGCTTGCCCGTGGAGTTCGCCGGGCCCAGGCCCAGCCCGAGGATGGCGTTGCCGTTGACGTCGACGGCGCCCTCGTACCGCTTGATGTCGGGGTCCCGGATGTCCGGCGGGCCGTCCACCGCGTCGTAGATGTGACCGCCGATCCAGCCGGCCACGCCGGAGTGCTCGACCGAGTCGATCGTCTTGCGCTTCTTGATGTCGCTGATGAACTGGTTGGCCTTGTCGTCGTCGTTGAACACCCAGCCGTCGCCGACGCCGACGTTCAAGGTGGCGTCCGCGCTGACGCCCCCGCCGATGTTGAGGGCCTTGCCGAGGTGCAGGCCCGCGCTCGCGGCGGCCTGCACACCCGCCTTGCCGCCCTCGACGGCGGTGAGCGTGACCTTGCCGTCGGAGGTCTTGGTCTTCAGGAAGGTCAGGTTCTGCCCGACGCGGATGAACGACACGTCGACGTCGACGCCGTACTGGTCGTACGTGAACTGCGTGGTGCACACCTTCGGCTTGTACTTCTCATCCGCCGAGGTCTCCCGCTTCTCGCACGCCGCCGCGTTCCCGAAGTGGAAGATCTTGCACAGCTCGCCGCCGATGCCGTCCCGGATCGGGTTGGGGACCACCGTGACGACCGCCGCCAGGACCAGCGCGGCGAGGACGATCAGCGCCGCGTACTCGACGCTCGAGGCGCCCCGGTCGGTCCGCCGCCCAGCACGGGACCACATGGGGACCGCCTCCTTCGCCTCGGGTCATGGGGGTGTCAGGAGACAGGACGTTACGGGAGCTGGGCGTTTATGGGCAGGGCCTATGGGTTCAATGGGGGGACCCAAAATCGCTGGGTCCCCGTTACGGGACGTTCACCACCAGTAGGTGTCCTCCTGGGACCGGCTGGTCGTCCCCCGGATGCGGTCGACCAGCTGCCAACCGGCGACCGTGGCGACGATGGCCACCACCGCCGACATCGCGGTGTCGCCGAGCGACACGCTGCCGGACACCAGCCCGCCCACGACGCTGATGAGCAGCACGACCGCCGGGATGGTGAGCACCGCGAGCGCGTGCCGCGCGGGGGTGTGGTCCCGGCCGTGGAAGATGGTGGCCAGGACCGCGGTCAGCAGGTAGAGCACCAGCGTCGGGACCAGTGACCACAGGACGTGCCCCACGCCGGAGTTGATCTGCTCGGGGTCGCCCGCGGCCGCCGCCACCCAGCCGAACAGCAGGCTGCCCAGCAGATACGTGACGATCGCCACGCCCCACGCCTTCACGATGTCCATCAGGGTCCTCCGTCACGCGTCCACGGCGACGCTCTTCACGATCTGATCCACCGTCGCGGCCGACAGGTCGGCCTGCAGCCCGGCGACCCGCAGCGTGAACGCCTTCTTCCCGCCGTACACCACGCTGAGGTCCATGCCGCGCGCGGCGAGCGGCGTGCCCGACCGGGCCTCCTTGTAGGTGTAGTCCACGCGGATGGCCTTCGTCGCGCCCGGCACCGTGACCGGCTGGTCCTTGCCGCGCTTGAGGCCCTGGGCGTTGAACAGCGTGCCGGCCCACGCCGCGGTGGCCACCGCGTCGACGTCGTCGGTCTGCGGAACGTCGGTGATCACGCCGGCCTGCGCGTACGTGATCCGGCCGGACGCATTGGTGAGCAGCCGCTGCGCCGACCAGCCCTGCGGCGGCTGCGCCCGGCGCCAGCCGGCCGGTACCGCCAGCGACACGTGCCCCGCCGCGACCCGCTGGAAGCCGTTGGGCACCACCGCGGTGGGCTTCGGCTTGGGCTTCTCGCCCCCGCCGCACCCGGCCATCGCCAGCGCCACGCCACCGCACACCCCGGCGACCACCAGCCGCACGGCCAAGCGCCCCGTTCCGCGTGCCATGCCGGTTCTCCTCACGTGCGGTACTCGCTGGAATCGTACGTGTACGCCACGATGCTCACGCGTGACATTCCTTGTAATTCTTGTACTCGCGCTTGCCGTCCGCCCCGGGCGCGCCCAGGTACTGCGCGTCGGTGAGCTTCTGGTCGGTGCTGCCGATCGACAGGTTCGCCCCGAGCTTCAGGCCGAGCTTGACGGTCGCGCCGTAGTCCTTCTGGCTGGAGTCGTACGTGTAGTTCTGCCGGGTCGTCTGGCCCTTCTCGTACAGCAGCTTCTCCAGCGGGTTGGCGTCCGGGCCCGGCGGGTCGGTGGGCGCCAGGTCGTCCCAGGTCAGGTTGAGCGCCGTCTGGCCCTCCTTGGTGGCCGCGTCGCTGAGCAGGTAGTCGGAGACGGCCTGGCGGTCCTGGTCGTTGGTGAGCGGCAGGTGCGTGGTGGTCCACGTCGCCTTGCCGCCGTCGGCGGTGTTCCGGGTCAGGTCCAGGGCGGTGATCTGGCCGTCCTTGTTCTTGGTGACCTTGACCATGCCGCCGTAGTTGCGCACCCAGCGGTTCCCGTCCCAGATGTGGTTCTCGTTCGCGTTGGCCCCGCCGGACAGGATCAGCGTCGTCGAGGTGTCGCCGGTCTTCTTGTTGTGCTCGACGACGGCCTTCTCGGTCCCGTCGACGGCGACGCCGGCGCTGGCGTTCGGGGTGATCCCGTTGTCGCCGCGCTTGTCCTTGGCGTTCGGGTCCTGCCGGTTCTTGGCGTGCTTGCCCTTGGGGTTCCCCGGCCCGAGCCCCAGCCCCGCGGAGACCGAGCCGCCGGCGTTGACGGAGACCTCGTACCGGTCGATGTCGGAGTCCCGGATGTCCGGCCCGGCGACCGCGTCGTACGCCTCCCCCGCGAGCCAGCCCAGCGGGCCGGTGTGCTTCACCGAGTCGATCGTGGCCTGCTCGCGGATGTCGCCGATCATGTTGTCGGCCTGCTTCTCGGCGTCCGGCCCGGTGAACTGCCAGGCGTCGCCGATACCGATCTTGAGGTTGGCGTTGACCTCGGCGTCCGCGCCTAGGTTCACCCCGCCGCCGTGCACCCCCACGCCGATGCCGGTCCCCACCCCGACCGACTGCCCGTCCACCGCGGTGACGGTCACGGTCTTGTTCCCGTTGTTGTCGACGGTGGTCGTCCGCATGAACGTCAGATCCTTGCCGATCTGGAAGAACGCGATGTCGACCTGCCCGCCGTACGTGTTCGTCGACAGCCCCAGCATGCAACTGCTCGGCTTGAACTTCTTGTCCGCCGGCGACTCGCACTGAGCCGCATCCCCACCCGCGAAGATCTTGCAGATCGTGTAGTCGAGGTAGTCCCGGACCGGGGCCACGACCACCGGAACCAAGGCACCTAAGACGAGCGCCGCCAACACGACCAGCCCGGCGTACTCCGCCATCCCGGCCCCACGATCCCGGCGCTCCCGTGCCCTCATCATGACCCGCCCTCCACCACCTAGCGTCCGCCCGAAGTTACCGGAGGTCACAAAGCCGAGGACAGATCCCCTGGGCCTATCCGGGGGCCCTAATCACCTGGGTCTCTAGAGGAGATGCACCAGTGAGATGATCACGACGACCAGCCCGAACGCCATGACCACCGGCGCGACGACCAGCTTGATCACGTACCGCCCGGCCGTCTCCGCGTCGTACGGTTTGCGCGGGTCGTAGATGACGGTCACCCGCTTGCCCGGCTTCGGCCCCGGGAACGACTGCACGTCGCTCTCCGTCTCGATCACCCGGCCGTCCACCGTGGTGAACCGGAAGATCGCCGCGCGCTTGTGCGTAGCCGGGCTCATCCCCTGCGCGCCACGCGCGTCCCGCCGCCCGACGATCACTCCGGACGCCCGCTGGTACCGACGGCGCTTGATCATCGCCTCGAGCAGGCCCCAGCCGGGACTGACGACGAAGAAGCCGCCGATGAGCAGGCCGAAGATGTAACGGATCATTGGTGGCACTCCCGGTAGTTCTGGTAGCGGCGGACGCCGTCGGCACCCGGAGCGCCCAGGTACTGCGCGCCGGTCAGCCTCTGGTTCGCACCACCGGCGGAGACACCGAGTCCGAGCTTCAGCCCGGCCTTCACGTTCAGGCCGAAGTCATTCTGGCTCGAATCGTAGGTGTAGTCCTGCTTGGTGGTCCGGCCCTTCGCGTACAGCAGCTTCTCCAAGGGGGTGGCGTCCGGGCCCGGCGGATCGGTCGGCGCGAGGTCGTCCCAGGTCAGGTTGAGCGCCGTCTGCCCCTCCTTGGTCATGAGGTCGCTGAACAGGTAGTTCCGTACGGCCTCCTGGCCGGCGTTGTCGGTGATCGGCACATGCGTGGTGACCGTCTGCGCCGTGCCGCCCTTGTAGGTCATCCGGGTCAGGTCCAGCGACGTGATGCGCCCGTACCTGTCCTTGATCACCTTGACCGATCCGGTGTAGCCCCGGGTCCCCCGGTTTCCACCGAGAACGTGGTTCTCGCCGGCGGCGCCGGTACCGCTGAGCATGATCGTCGCCGAGGTCTCGCCGTTCTTGCCGACCTCGATGACGCCCTTCTCACTGCCATCGACGGTGACGTAGCCGTTGAAGTTCGGGGTGAGGCCGTTGCTGCCGCGCTTGTCGTACTTCTCCGCGAACCGCTTCTTCCACGACGTGGGCTTGGCGCTCGCGGGCTTGGCGCTCTTCTTGTCCTTCGGCCCGAGCCCCAGGCCGGCCGCGATCGAACCGCTGCCGTTGACGGAGAACTCGAATCGCTTGACGTCGGGGTCGCGGATGTCCGGCCCGGCCACCGCGTCGTACAGGTGCGCGGGAACGAAGCCGATCGTGGTGCGCCCCGCCGCGTTGAGCGCGGCCTTCTCCCGGATGTCGCCGATGAACGCGTTCGCCTTCTGCTCCGGGTTCTCACCGGTGAACGTCCAGGCGTCGCCGATGCCGAGCTTGAGGTTCGCGGCGGCGGTGGCGTCCGCACCGGCGTTGGCGCCCTTCCAGTGGCCCCCAGCCCCGATGCCGGTGCCGACGCCAGCCGACGTGTTGTCCACGGCGGTCACGGTGACCGTCTTCTTCCCGTTGTTGTCCACGGTCGTCGTGCGCATGAACGTCAGGTCCTTGCCGACCTGGAAGAAGGCCACGTCGACCTGGCCGCCGTACGTGTTCGTCGAGCTGGCGAGCGTGCAGCCGCCCGGCTTGTAGCGCTTGGCCTCCGGGGCCTCGCAGGCGCCCGGCCGGCCGCCGGTGAAGATCGTGCAGAGCGTGTACGCGAGGTGGTCGCGGAGGTTCCCCGAGACCAGGGGGACCACGACGCCGAGGATCAGCGCGGCCAGGACGACCAGGCCGGCGTACTCCGCCGTGCTCGCGCCGCGTTCCCGTTGACTCTGCGCCCGCACCATGATCGCCCTCCGATACCGACTGCGAGCGACGGTATCGGAGGGCTCAGGTTAGAGTCTAGGGTCCAGAGACCTAAATTGGAGTACCAATCTATTGTCAGTGGTAGAAGTGCCGCGTCCCCGTGAAATAGAGCGTCACTCCGGCCGCCTGGGCGGCCTCGATGACCTTGTCGTCGCGGATGGAGCCGCCGGGTTCGGCGATGGCGCGGACGCCGGCCTCGGTGAGGACCTCCAGGCCGTCGGGGAAGGGGAAGAAGGCGTCGCTGGCGGCGACCGAACCCCGGACGCGGTCGCCGGCGCGGGTGACCGAGAGGCGGGCGGAGTCGACGCGGTTGACCTGGCCCATGCCGACGCCGACGGTGGCGCCGTCGGACGCCAGCAGGATGGCGTTGGACTTGACGGCGCGGACGGCGCGCCAGGCGAACGCCAGGTCGCGCAGCGTCGCCTCGTCGGCGGGGGACCCGGCCTTCAGCTCCCAGGTGGACGGGTCGTCGCCGGGGGCGTCGACCAGGTCGGTGCGCTGGACGAGGAGGCCGCCGTCGATGCGCCGCCACTCGTTGCGCGCCGTACGCTCCAGCGGCTCGCAGCGCAGCAGGCGTACGTTCTTCTTGCGGGTCAGTACGTCCAGCGCGCCGTCCTCGAAGCCGGGCGCGACGACGACCTCGGTGAAGATCTCCGCGACCTGCTCGGCCATCGCCACCGAGACGGGCCGGTTCGTGGCGATCACCCCGCCGAACGCCGACACCGGGTCGCACGCGTGCGCCTTGCGGTGCGCCTCGGCGACGTCCGCGCCGATCGCGATGCCGCACGGGTTCGCGTGCTTGATGATCGCCACGCACGGCTCGTCGAAGTCGTACGCGGCGCGGCGCGCGGCATCGGTGTCGACGTAGTTGTTGTACGACATCTCCTTGCCGTGCAGCTGCTCCGCCGCCGCGAGGCCGCCGCCGCCCGAGGTGTACAGCGCGGCCGGCTGGTGCGGGTTCTCGCCGTACCGCAGCGGCGTGCTCCGGTGCGAGGCGCTGGCGATGAAGTCCGGCCAGCCCGTCTCGGCGGCGGGGGCGTCCGGTGCGTACGTGCTGGCGAACCAGGACGCCACGGCCGCGTCGTACTCGGCGGTGTGCGCGTAAGCGCGGGCGGCGAGCCGCTTGCGCTGCTCCAGCGTGAAGCCGCCGGAGCCGAGCGCGGCCAGCACGTCGGCGTACGCGGACGGCTCCACCACCACGGCCACGCTGGCGTGGTTCTTCGCGGCGGCGCGCACCATGGCCGGGCCGCCGATGTCGATCTGCTCGACGCAGTCGTCCGGGTCGGCGCCCGACGCGACCGTCTGCGAGAACGGGTACAGGTTCGAGACCAGCAGCTCGAACGGCGCGACGTCGAGCTCGTCGAGCTGCTGTACGTGGTCGGGGTTGCGCCGGTCGGCGAGCAGGCCGGCGTGCACCCGCGGGTGCAGCGTCTTGACCCGCCCGTCGAGGCACTCCGGGAACCCGGTCAGCTTCTCCACCTTGGTCACCGGCACGCCGGCGTCGGCGATCCGCCCGGCGGTGGATCCGGTGGAGACGATCTCGACCCCGGCCCGGTGCAGCCCGCGGGCCAGGTCCTCGATCCCGGTCTTGTCGTACACGCTGATCAGCGCGCGGCGAATGGCGATCTGCGTCACCGGCCGATCCTCACCTTCCTGCCGTTGAGGGTCCAGCCGTCGCGAGCCATCCGGCCCACGACGTCGACGAGCAGCGTGCGCTCGACGGTCTTGATTCTCTCGTGCAACGTGTCCTCGTCGTCACCGTCGGCGACGTCGACCGCACGCTGCGCGATGATCGGCCCGGTGTCCACACCGGCGTCGACGAGGTGGACGGTGCACCCCGTGATGCGTACCCCGTACGCCAGGGCCTCCCGCACCGCGTGCGCGCCCGGGAAGGCCGGCAGCAGCGCGGGATGGGTGTTGACCACCGGGAAGCGGTCGAGGAAGCGCGGGCCGAGCAGCTTCATGAACCCGGCCGAGACGACGAGGTCCGGTTCGTACGCGGCGACGGCCTTGGTCAGCGCGGCGTCCCAGGCCTCCCGGTCGGGGTAGGACCGTACGGATTCCACGAACGCGGGCAGGCCCGCGGCGGCCGCGCGCTCGACGCCGCCGGTCCCCTCGCGGTCCGCGCCCACCGCCACCACTTCGGCGCCGTAATCGCCGGTACGGCAGGCGTCGAGCAGGGCCTGGAGGTTGGAACCGGCGCCCGAGACGAGGACGACGAGCCGGGCCGGGGTCACGTGCGCTCCTCGTAAGCGTGGGGCAAGGACGGCGGACGCACCGAAACGCGTCGGTAGGGTGCAACCGTTGGTCGTAACGATAGTCGTCAGGCCGATGACGTGCCCAGCCGCCCCTCGCCGATAGGAGAGACCGTGTCGCAGCCCACTCCGCCCGATGGCGGCAACGGACCCGTGGGCGTGGAGCGTGGCGGTCTTGTCGCGTTGTTCCTGGGGCTGTGCGCGGTGGTGCTCTCCATCGAGATCATGAACCTGATGATGAACGCGCCGGTCCTGGCGGTGCTCGCGCCGGTCGCCGGGGCGGCGGCCATCATCCTGGGCGTCCGCGCCCGCCGCCGCGCCCGCGCGAACGCCCACCGCGCGCCCGGGACCGTGGGCGGCATCGTGCTGGGCATCGTCGGCCTGGCGTTCAGCGCCCTGCTGTTCGGCTCGCTGGCCGTCATGTGGCCCGAGTTCAGCGCCTTCCGCGACTGCACGAACGGCGCCAACACGATCAGCGCCCAGCACCACTGCAACCAGTCCTTCACCGAGAAGCTCCGCAAGCGCGCCGGCCTGCCGCCGGGTTCCCTGCCGAGCCTCGACGCGGACAGCCCCGGGCTCACAGACTGAGTACGGCGCCCTCGACGGCCGCCTCGACCGGCCCCGGGTAGACCGCCGCCGCACGTTGCCGGGCCGCCTCGGGATCGGCGTCCGGATGCAGGTGGGTGAGCACGAGCCGGCGCGCGCCGCCGTCCCGGGCGTAGGCCGCCACCTGCTCGGGCGTGGACACCGAGGTGAACTCCCGGGCGCCGGGCAGCGCGTTGAACGCCTCGGCGAGCAGCAGGTCAGCCCCCTCCGCGAGGTACGCGGTCGCCGGGCCGGGGGCGGTGTCGGACGGGTACGCCAGCGTCCGGCCGTCCACCCGGGCGCGCAGTCCGAAGCTCGGCATGCCGTGGTGGGTGGCCACCGCCTCACACGGCACGCCGCCGAGCTCGTACGTCGTACGGTCGGTGAGTTCGCGTACGTCGAAGACCTCCGCACACGGCTCGCCGAGCAGCGCGTCGAACCGGGCGGCCCAGCCGGGCGGGCCGTACACCGGGAGCCGGGTCGTCCGGTGGCCGCCGTACGCCAGCGCCTGGTACGCCATCAGCAGGTCGGCGCAGTGGTCCGGGTGCAGGTGGGTGACCCAGACGGCGTCGAGGCCGGCGAGCGGGCAGCGGGGCAGCAGCCGTTCGAAGGTGCCGCCGCCCGCGTCGATCCAGAGGCGCGCGGCGCCCGCGGTGAGCAGGTAGCCGGAGCAGGCGCGCCCGGCGCCCGGCCAGCCGCCGGCGCACCCGAGGACGTCCAGCGTGGCCACGGCGTCAGTCCGGGTCGTCGGCGAACGGGTCGACGTAGATGCGGTGGCCGCTGGGCGACTCGTCGACGATGTCCGTACGGTCGGGCGCCTCGGACGGCTCGCTGACGGCGGCCGGTTCGGCGCGCTCGCGGCGGCGGACCAGCAGCCAGTTGCACAGCCACGCGGTGATCGCCGCGGCCACGCCGACCTCAAGCGCGCTGACCAGGCCGACCTGCCACGCGGACGGGCCGACCAGGGCCATCCGCGCGCCGCCGAGCGGGCCGCCGGAGAACGCGGCGAGCCCGCCGGTGATCACGCCGGTGATCAGCCCGCACGCGAAGCCCCACAGCGGCGCGGCCTCCAGCATCGGCGTGGGCGCCGCGCGGACCACCAGGATGCCCGCGAAGACGCCGCCGACGAACGGCGCGGCCAGCGCGACCAGCGAGATCGCGGGCGCGGCACCGGGCTCGGGGATGGCCGCGAGCAGCGGGAACGTGGGCATGGTGCCGATGATCACGCCGGTCGGCGCGACGATCGTGCCGGAGCCGATCGCGAACCCCGGCCCGACCGCGTACGCCAGGCCCCACAGCACGGCGTTCGGCAGGTACGCGATCTGCAGCAGCACCAGCAGGAAGCCGCCGACCAGCCCCGGGGCGAGGTCGGCGGTCAGCTTGGCGGCGGTCGGCGCGTGCACCGCGAGCGACGCGCCGGTCAGCACGGCACCCGCGATGACCAGCACCGACGCGGCGCCGAACGAGCCGATGACCAGCGACCGCGGCCGGTCCGGCAGCAGCCCGAGGAACCCCTTGAACCCGCGGCTGGGCGCGACCACCCGGGCCGCGCCGATGCCGCCCGCGATGAACGCCACCAGGAAGCTGGTGATCGGCGCCTGGATCACGGACGGCTGCACGAGCTCGGTACGGGCGAGCAGCGCGGCCAGCGTGGCGATGACGGTGTACGGCACGGCCAGGCCGAGCGCGGCCAGCGCGGCGTGCCGCAGGCGGTGCCCGTCGATGGCCCGCGCGACCGCGGCACCGGCGCGGGCCAGCAGCGCGCCGGGCAGGACGACGAGCCCGAGCGGCAGCATGCCGACGCGGCCGGTGGGCAGGCCGAACCCGGCGTGGTGGGCGACCAGCCAGACCTGCACGGCGGCGCGGAACACGCCGGGCAGCCCGGCGCCGAGCCCGGCCACGTGCGGCGCGGCGATCCAGCCGATGAGCGTGACGGTGGTGAGCGTGGCCATGCCGAGCGCCGCCGCGGACACCGCCGCGACCGCCCCGGCGGCCACGAGCTGCCGCCCCGGCTGCGGCACCCGGGTCGCGGCGTGCTCGTCTGAGGCGGTCAGGGTCACGACGCCAGATCCTTCCAATCCGCGGGCCCCCGGGCACGTCACCACGCCGGATTTGACCCGGCTTTGGGCCCGCTACGGCGCCTCGTCCGCGGGCACGGTGGCGTAGCGGCGCATCACCTCGATGGTCGCCTCCGGGGTGAACTCCCGGCCGCCGGCGAACATGTCGCCCAGGTCGCGGAAGTACTGGACGTACAGGTCGGGGGTGAAGGTGTTCACCATCACGAGCGGCTCGTCGCCCGGATTGGCGAAGGTGTGCGGGGCGCCCGGCGGTACCGTCACCAGGCTGCCGGCCGGCGCGTCGTACTCGGTGTCGCCCACCGTGAACCGCGCCGTTCCGGACACCACGTAGAAGCCCTCGTCGTGCTGGGCGTGCCGGTGCTGGGGCGGACCGGGCGTGTGCGGCGGGATCGTGCACTCGCCGATCCCCAGCCGGTGCCCGGTCGTGCGGCCGTCCTCCAGGATGCGCATCCGGACGGCCCCCAGCTGGATCACTTCGCCGCCGTCGGGCGGGACGACCGATACCTCGTTGGCATTCATGAGAGTACTCTCTCACGATGAGAGTTGACTCTGCTAGTCTCGTCGCCATGCCCGTCCGTACGAACCAGAAGCAGCGCACCCGCGCGGCGATCGTCGCGGCGGCCCGGGACCTGATGGGCTCGGGCGCCGACGTGGCGATGCCGGAGATCGCGCGGGCGGCGCTGGTGTCCGAGGCGACCGCCTACCGCTACTTCCCGGACCTGGTGTCGCTGCTGTCCGAGGCCATGGCGGGCACCTGGCCGAGCCCGGCCGAGGCGCTGGCCCCGGTGGCGGACTCCGCCGACCCGGTCGCGCGGGTCGCGTTCGCCACCGAGTTCCTGCTCCGCCGGGTGCACACCTTCCGCGGGTCGGTGCGCGCCATGATCGCCGGCACCATCGCCCGGCCGGACTCCGTACCGAACCGCCCCGGCCACCGGTTCGGCCTGGTCGACGAGGCACTGAGCGGCGCGGACCTGGCGCCCGCCGAGCTCGCCCGGCTCAAGGAGGGCCTGTGGGTGGTGGCGAGCGCGGAGGCGTTCTTCACCCTCACCGACCTGTGCGGCCTCGCCCCCGACGACGCGATCGCCAGCGCCGTACGGACCGCCTCCGTCCTCACCCGCGCCGCCCTGAAGAAAGAGGACTCATGACCGTCGCGCTCTACCCCGACCTGTCCCTCACGCTGACCGACGAAGGACGCGGCCGCCCCGTGCTGGTCCTGCACGGCGGCGGTGGCCCGGCCACGGTCGCCGGCCTGGCCGCACACCTGGCCGGGACCGCGCGGGCGATCACCCCGACGCACCCCGGCTGGGACGGCGCCGCCCGCCCGGACTGGTTCACCGGCATCGACGACCTCGCCCTGGCGTACCTGCACCTCATCGGTGACCTGGGCCTGCGCGACGTGCTCGTCGTCGGCTCCTCGCTGGGCGGCTGGACGGCCGCGGAGATGGCCGTACGCGACAACGCCGGCGTCATCACCGGCCTCGTGCTGATCGACGCCGTCGGCGTGCGGATCGACGGCGAGCCCATCGCGGACTTCTTCGCGCTGGACGCCCGGGGCGTCGCCGAGCACGCCTGGCACGACGCCGACCGCTTCTACGCCGACCCGGCCACCGTCCCCGCCGAGCAGGCCGCCCGCCAGGAGGCCAACCTGGCCACCATGCGCGTGCTGGCCGGCGACCCGTACATGCACGACCCCAAGCTGCTCCGCCGCCTGGCCCGGGTGACCGTCCCGACCCGGCTGATCTGGGGCGAGAGCGACCGCATCGTCACCCCCGCGTACGGCGCCGCGTACGCCGCGGCCTTCGCCGACGCCGACTTCCAGTCCGTGCCGAAGGCCGGCCACCTCCCGCACATCGAGCGGCCCGAGGCCACGTACGCGCTGATCGGCGCATAGGAAACGGGGCGGAACCCACCCCGTGGGTTCCGCCCCGAAGCCGTACCGGGCCTCAGCGGTTGCGCATGATCTCGCGCATCAGCTCGGCGGTCTCGCTCGGCGTCTTACCGACGCGGACGCCCACCTTCTCCAGGGCCTCCTTCTTGGCCTGGGCCGTGCCGGAGGAGCCGGAGACGATGGCGCCGGCGTGGCCCATCGTCTTGCCCTCGGGCGCGGTGAACCCGGCCACGTAGCCGACCACCGGCTTGGTGACGCTCTCGGAGATGTACGCGGCCGCGCGCTCCTCGGCGTCACCGCCGATCTCGCCGATCATCACGATCGCGTCGGTGCCCGGGTCCTCCTGGAAGGCCTTCAGGCAGTCGATGTGCGTGGTGCCGATCACCGGGTCGCCGCCGATGCCGACGCAGGTGGAGAAGCCGATGTCGCGCAGCTCGTACATCATCTGGTACGTCAGCGTGCCGGACTTCGACACCAGGCCGATGCGCCCGGACGTGGTGATGTCGGCCGGGGTGATGCCGGCGAGGGACTCGCCGGGGGTGATCACGCCGGGGCAGTTCGGCCCGATGATGCGCGTCCGGCCGCCCTTGGCCTGGTTGTGCGCCCAGAACACGGTGGAGTCGTGCACCGGGATGCCCTCGGTGATGATCACGCACAGGCCGATGCCGGCGTCGATGGCCTCGATCACCGCGTCCTTGGCGAACTTCGGCGGCACAAAGATCACCGAGACGTCCGCGCCCGCGGCGGACATGCCCTCGGCCACCGACCCGAACACCGGTACGGACGTGCCGTCGAAGTCCAGGCTCTGCCCGGCCTTGCGCGGGTTCACGCCGCCCACGACCTGCGTGCCGGCCTTCAGCATGCGGGCCGTGTGCTTCATGCCCTCGGACCCGGTCATGCCCTGGACGAGGACCTTGCTGTCCTTGTTGAGAAAGATCGACATGAGGTCTGCTCCTACTTCCCCGCGCCGGCGAGCTCGGCGGCCTTGTCGGCCGCGCCGTCCATCGTGCCCACCTGCTGTACGAGCGGGTGGTTCGCCTCCGTCAGGATGCGGCGGCCCTCTTCGGCGTTGTTGCCGTCAAGACGTACGACGAGCGGCTTGTCGACGTTCTCGCCCTTGGACTTCAGGAGCTCCAGCGCCTGCACGATGCCGTTGGCGACCGCGTCGCACGCGGTGATGCCGCCGAACACGTTGACGAACACGCTCTTGACGGCCGGGTCGGACAGGATGATCTCCAGGCCGTTGGCCATCACCTCGGCGGACGCGCCGCCGCCGATGTCGAGGAAGTTGGCCGGCTTGACGTTGCTGTGCTTCTCGCCCGCGTACGCGACCACGTCCAGCGTGGACATGACCAGGCCCGCGCCGTTGCCGATGATGCCGACCTCACCGTCGAGCTTGACGTAGTTGAGGTGCTTCTCCTTGGCCCGCGCCTCCAGCGGGTCGGTGGCGGAGACGTCGGCGTACTTCTCGTGCTCCTGGCGGAACGCCGCGTTGTCGTCCAGCGTGACCTTGCCGTCGAGCGCCCGCACCTCGCCGTCGGAGGTGAGGATCATCGGGTTGACCTCGACCAGCGAGGCGTCCTCGTCGACGAACACGGCCCACAGCCGCTCGACGATCTCCGCGGCGCCGGCCACGGCCTTCTCCGGGTAGCCGCCCGCCTTGACGATCTCCAGCGCCTTCGCGCGGTCCACGCCCTCGATCGCCGACACCGGGATCTGCGCCACGGCGTCCGGGTTGGTCTCCGCGACCTCCTCGATCTCCATGCCGCCCTGGGAGGAGCAGATCGACAGGAAGGTACGGTTCGCCCGGTCCAGCAGGAACGAGAAGTAGTACTCCTCGGCGATGTCGGACGCCTCTTCCACGAGCACCTTGTGCACCGTGTGGCCCTTGATGTCCATGCCGAGGATCTGGCGTGCCTTGTCCTCGGCGTCCGCCGGGCCGTCCGCGACCTTGACGCCGCCCGCCTTGCCCCGGCCGCCGGTCTTCACCTGCGCCTTGACGACGACGCGCTGCGTACCGGCCGCGGCGAACTCCTCCGCGATCGCGCGCACCGCTTCGGGCGTGTCCGCCACCCGCCCTTGCGGCACGGCCACGCCGTACTCCGCGAAGAGTTCCTTCGCCTGATGTTCGAACAGGTCCACGAGGGTCCGTCCTTTTTTTCCGACTCGACTTTCCGTTGACCACCCGGGGCGTCTCCTCCCGTTCCGGCGCACGTGGGAACGGGGCGGACGCGGAAGGACACATCCCGGACGGAGATTTCGCTGAACCGAGAGCCTAGTCTCTCCGGGGTAGTGATCACTGAGCGGGCCGTGAGATGAGACGTAGGGGACAGCGGATGCGCGCGGTCGTCGTGTGCCTGGTGGCCGTGCTGGTCGCGGTCGCCCTGCCGATGACCGCGCCGCACCCGGGACCGTCGCCGTTCACCAGCGCCGGGCTGATCGGGTCGGCCACGCTGCCCGGCGCGCGTACGCCGGTGGACCGCACGCTCGCGGCCGGGTCCGCGTACCTCCCGGGCACGTCGGTGCTGGCGATGCCGGACGGGAAGGTGCGGCTGATCCCGCCGGGCGGCACCGAGGCGATGACGCTGTCCCGGAACGACCCGCGCGTACGGGCGGCCGTGGCGGCGGACCGCGGCTGGCTGCGGTCCGGGACGATTCCGGGGACCACGCCGTACGAGCGGCAGGCCGCCACCCGCGCGCTGCTGGATCTGCGGCTGCTCACCGGCCCGGACGGGGCCGTCGTCGCCTCGTGGGCGCGGAACTGGAACTACGTGTGGCCGCGGGACGGGGCGTTCGCGGTGGCCGCGTTCTCCGCGACCGGGCACCGTACGGAGGCGCGGCGCATCCTGGCGTTCCTGGCCGCCCGCCAGGCGCCGGACGGGCTGTGGGCGGCGCGGTACGAGCCCAGCGGCGCGCCGGTCACCGACGGGCGGCTGCTCCAGCTCGACGCGCTCGGCTGGATCCTGTGGGGCGCGTGGTACCTCGCGGTCACCGGACCGCGGCGCGGGGCGCCGGTCGCGCTGTCGCCGATGGTCGTGCGGGCGGCCGACCGCGCGGCGTCGCTGGTCGGGCCGGACGGCATGCCGCCCGCGTCGTCGGACTACTGGGAGCGGGACCCGGCGACGGAGGCGCACCCGAAGCTGCCCACGCTGGGCGTCGTCGCGCCGCTGCGCGCCGGGCTGCGGGCGGCCGCCGACCTGGCCCGGCGGTCCGGGCAGACGTCGCGGGAGCAGCAGTGGGGGGCGGCCGCGGCGCGGCTGGACGGGGCCATCAAGCGGGAGTACGCGCCGTACGGGTACCCGCGGCAGCCGGTGGCCGGGTCGCCGCCGGACAGCGCGGTCACGTTCCTGGCCCCGCCGTTCGCGCCGCGGTCCGCCGCGGTGGCGCGGGCGGTGGCGGCCACCGGGGCGCGGCTCCGCCAGCCGAACGGCGGAGTGCTGCCCGGCACGAACTGGCCCGGCAGCCGGGTCGAGTCGTGGACCCCGGAGACCGCGATGTTCGCCCTGGCCACGACGGCGTCCGGGGACCACTCGGCGGCGGCGCCATGGCTGTCCTGGCTGCTGCGGCACCGTACGTCGCTCGGCTCGCTGCCCGAGCGGGTCGACCAGTACAACCGCCCCGCCTCCGTGGCCCCGCTCGGCTGGACGTCCGCCACGGTCCTGCTGGCCCTGGCCGCCGAGGGCTCGCGGCTGCCGATCCCGCCGGTGCCGGGCGCCGGGGCGCCGGACACGAACTGAGGCGTCACCGCGGCCGCGCGCCGACGGCGTCGAACCACGCGTTGCTGACCGGCAGGAACTGCAGTACGACGGCCGGGGCGACGAGCAGGATCGTCCAGCAGCCGAGGAGCGCGCACCCGCCGAGGACGGTCACCGCGATCCGGGCGCCGTTGCGGCCCCGGCGCATCAGCACGGCGAGGACCACCATCGCCACGCCGAGCGCCGCGAGCCCGGCCGCGAACGCGCCCATCGGGACACCGGAGCCGGCCCCGTACGGGGTGCTCAGGCTCATCCCGACCTCGCCGATGCCACCGAGCGCCAGGACCACGCCGAGGACGATCCACAGCACCGACGCGGCCGTCACCTGCGCCGGGCGTACGGGCTCTGGCTGTTGTTCGGACACGCGCCGATCCTGGACCGCCCGGCCCGGGACCGGTCCCGGGTCAGGCGGAGGCGCGCAGCGTGGAGTTCACCCAGTCGACGATCTCGGACGTCGGGGCGCCCGGGGTGAAGACCTCGGCCACGCCGAGGCGCTTCAGTTCGGGGATGTCGCCGTCGGGGATGATGCCGCCGCCGAAGACCACGATGTCCTCCGCGCCGCGCTCCTTCAGCAGCTCGATCACCTTGGCGAACAGCGTCATGTGCGCGCCGGACAGGACGGACAGGCCGATCGCGTCGGCGTCCTCCTGGATGGCCGCCTCCACGATCTGCTCGGGCGTCTGGTGCAGCCCCGTGTAGATCACTTCGAGCCCGGCGTCGCGCAGCGCGCGTGCGACCACCTTCGCGCCCCGGTCGTGCCCGTCCAGGCCCGGCTTCGCCACGACGACCCGGATCGGAGAGTTCGTGACCGTACCCGCCATTGCGCCTCCCGGCTTGTAAGACCTCTCGCTCGCAGGTTAACCGGAGCCGTTCGCGGACCTCGCATGTGGGGCGGGACACATCGACGATGATCGTGATCCGCCCGCGACTCCCACACGACAGGATCATCCGCGATGTCCGTCCGCTCAGCGCCCTTCCCCCTGGCCCGCCCGCGCGGCCGCCGGGGCTGCCTAGGCGCCCTCGGTTACCTGATCCTCGGCGCCCTGGCCTGCGCCCTCATCGTCGGCGTGCTCAACTGGCGGCACATCGACCGGGCCCGGCAGTGGCACCCGTACGGCGCGAAGGGCCCGGTCGTCACCGCCTGGCACGCCTACACCTGGGGCCACTACCTCGACATCGGCGTGGTGAGCTTCGGCTACGACCGCTACGAGCTCACCGCCGGGGAGGACCCGTCCGGCTCGTACGGCGAGGAGGTCCCGGTCCCGACCGACTTCGGCCCGCCGTACGACGACCTGTCCAAGATCCAGGTCACCGGCGACGCATCCGGCATCACGCTCACCTACGACACCAAGAACCGCGTCTTCATCCCGAAGTCCAACCTCAAGGGCCGCTGACCGAACCGCGCGCCGTCCAGTGGGGGGCTACAGCTTCTCCACGGGGGCGTGCGCCAGGATCAGGCGTTTGACTCCCGTGTCGCCGCCGAAGTCGATGGAGGCGATCGCCTTCTCGCCCGCGCCGTCGACCGCGACCACCGTGCCCAGGCCGTACGCGTCGTGTGTCACCTTGTCGCCGCCGGACAGGGACGGGATCGGCTTCGATGGCTTGGGCGAGGAGCGGCGGGGGGAGCGGGACCACGCGGGGGCGTCCGCCTGTTCGGCCTTCTTCCACTCCGTGAGGTCGGTGGGGAGCTCGTCGAGGAAGCGGGACGCGGGGTTGAACGCCGGCGCGCCCCAGGCGCTGCGCATCGTCGCGCGGCTGAGGTACAGGCGTTCGCGGGCGCGGGTGATGCCGACGTAGGCCAGCCGGCGTTCCTCCTCCAGGGCCTTGGGGTCGCCCAGGGAGCGCATGTGCGGGAAGACGCCGTCCTCCATGCCGGTGAGGAACACGACGGGGAACTCCAGGCCCTTCGCCGTGTGCAGCGTCATCAGCGTGACCACGCCGTCGCCCTCGTGGCCCTCGGGGAGCTGGTCGGCGTCGGCGACCAGGGAGATCTGCTCCAGGAACTCCACCAGCGTGGGGTCGACCTCGCGCTCGGCCGCGCGCTCCTCGTACTCGCGCGCCACCGCGACCATCTCGTGCAGGTTGTCCACCCGGCTCTCGTCCTGCGGGTCGCGGGACTCGCTCAGCTCGGTGAGGTACCCGGTCCGCTCCAGGATGGCCTCGGCCAGGTCCGCGGGCGGCATGCCGGAGTCGGCCAGGCCCCCCAGCTCGTCGAGGATCGCGACGAAGTCGCGGATGGCGTTCATCGACCGGGTGGCGATGGCCGGCGCCTCGTCGGCACGCCGCAGCGCCTCGGCGAACGTGATGCGCTCGCGGGACGCCAGCGCCTCCACGCACGCCTCGGCGCGGTCGCCGATCCCCCGCTTGGGGACGTTCAGGATGCGCCGCAGCGACACCGTGTCCGCCGGGTTGGCCAGCACCCGCAGGTACGCCAGCAGGTCGCGCACCTCGCGCCGCTCGTAGAACCGCACGCCGCCGATCACCTTGTACGGCAACCCGACGCGGATGAAGATCTCCTCGAACACCCGGGACTGCGCGTTCGTACGGTAGAAGACCGCGACGTCACGCGGCTTGCAGTCGCCGGCGTCGGTGAGCCGGTCGACCTCCTCCGCGACGTACTGCGCCTCGTCGTGCTCGGAGTCCGCGACGTACCCGGTGATCAGCGGCCCGCTGCCGGCGTCGGTCCACAGGTTCTTCGGCTTGCGGTCGCTGTTCCGCGAGATCAGCGCGTTGGCCGCGGACAGGATCGTCTGCGTGGACCGGTAGTTCTGCTCCAACAGGATGGTCCGCGCGTCCGGGTAGTCCCGCTCGAACTCCAGGATGTTGCGGATCGTGGCGCCGCGGAAGGCGTAGATCGACTGGTCCGCGTCGCCGACCACGCACAGGTCGGCGGGCGGCACCTCGCTGTCGCCCCCCGTACGGCCGACCAGCTCGCGGATCAGGATGTACTGCGCGTGGTTGGTGTCCTGGTACTCATCGACCAGCACATGCCGGAACCGGCGCCGGTAGTGCTCCGCGACGTCCGGGAAGATCTGGAACAGGTTGACGGTCAGCATGATCAGGTCGTCGAAGTCGACCGCGCCGGCCTGGTGCAGCCGCGCCTGGTACATCTCGTACGCCTCGGCGAGCGTGCGCTCCATGTGCGTGCTCGCCCGCGCCTTGAACGTCTCGTAGTCGACGAGCTCGTTCTTCAGGTTGCTGACCTGCGCGGAGAACGACTTCGGCGGGTACCGCTTGGGGTCGAGGTCCAGCTCGCGGCAGACCAGCGCCATCAGCCGCTGCGCGTCGGCCTGGTCGTAGATGGAGAAGCTCGACGGGTAGCCGAGCCGCTTGGCCTCCCGCCGCATGATGCGCACGCACGCGGAGTGGAACGTCATCACCCACATGTTCCGCGCGCGCGGCCCCACGAGCTCCCCGACGCGTTCCTTCATCTCCCCCGCGGCCTTGTTCGTGAACGTGATCGCCAGGATCTGCCCCGGTGAGACGTTCTTCTCGCCCAGCAGGTAGGCGATGCGGTGGGTGAGCACGCGGGTCTTGCCGGACCCGGCGCCGGCCACGATGAGCAGAGGACCGGAGTCGTGCGTCACCGCGGCCCGCTGCTGCGGGTTCAGGCCGTCGAGGAGGGAATCGGACACCCGACCAGCCTATGGTCACCCACCGACAGATCGCAGCCTGATGCGCCGTACGGCGAGCACGAGGACCGGTACGACCAGCACTCCGGCCAGCGCATTCAGCCCGCCGAAACCGATCGAGCCGAGCACCACGCCGGACAGGCCGCCGCCGAGGGCGCCCATGAGGTTCATCAAGAGGTCGGAGAAGCCCTGCGCGCCGGGCCGGTCGGCCGAGTCGACCGACTCCGCGAGGAGCGTGGCGCCGGCCACGGTGCCGCAGGACCAGCCGAGGCCGATCAGCACCATGCCGATGGCCACCTGGACGTCCGACATGCCCGCGGTGCCGGCGGTGATCACCGCGACGACCATGATCGACATGCCGATGAAGATCACGGAGATCCGGCCGATCCGGTCCGCGAGCCAGCCGACCAGCGGGGACAGCGCGTACATGCCGGCGATGTGCACGCTGATCGTCAGCCCGACGATGGTCAGCGTGGCGCCGTGGCCCTTCATGTGCACCGGCGTCATGGCCATCACCGACACCATGATCGCGTGGCTGATGGCCACCGTGACCACCGCGAGGATCGCCCCGGGCGACCGGCGGATCGCGTCGAACGCGGCGCGCAGCGGCGGCGGGCCGGTGGTGCCGCGGGCCGCGTTGAGCACGCGCTGGGCGGTGAGCAGCGGGTCGGGCCGCAGCCGCCACCACTGGAACAGGCCCGCCAGTACGAACGCGGCCGTGGAGATCGCGAACGCGCCGGCCAGCTCGGGGATGCCGACCAGCCGCGCGACCAGCGCCCCGGGCTCGTTCAGGTTCGGGCCGAGCACCGAGCCCACCGTGGTCGCCCAGACGACCAGCGAGAGGTCGCGAGCGCGGTTGTCCGGCTCGGCGAGGTCGGTGGCGGTGAACCGGGACTGCAGGTTGGTGGCCGACCCGGAGCCGAACAGCACCATGCCGAGCAGGAACAGCGGGAACAGCCGCAGCGAGGCGGCCGCGATGACGATGAGGCCGCCGACGGCCGCCACCGACCAGCCGGTGCTGAGCGAGACGCGCCGCCCGCGGTACGCGGCCAGCCGGGCGAGCGGCAACGCGCAGACGGCCGCGCCCAGCGTGATCATCGTGGTGGCCAGGCCCGCCCAGGACTGCGACCCGGACAGGTCGAGCGCCAGCAGCGCGCCCACCGACAGCGCCGAGCCGATCCCGATGCCGCCGATGATCTGCGCGACGACCAGGGTGCGTACGGTGTGCCGCTGGGCGGTCGCGACATCGCGGACGACGTCCGGCTCCAGCGGCTTCACCACGTGATCGCACTCCTCAAAGGTCGGATGATCCCTCACCACATATACCGGGGGAGTCCGACAAAAGGAACGGGTCAGATGTCGTCCGACACGTACTTGCTGCCGCGCGACCACGACGCGACGGCCGCCACCAGGCACGCGCCGATCGCGAACGAGAACGCGATGTGCAGGCCGGAGGAGAACGGCCCGGAGATCAGGTTGGGGAAGAACTCCCGTCCGGTCAGCACCGCGGCCTGGTGGTCCGGCAGGGAGTCCAGCACCTTCGCGCCGACCAGGTGCTGGATCGGGTTGTAGCCGAGGAACGCGGCGAACAGGATCGACACCGGCGGCAGCTGCGCCACCTGGCCGGCCACGGCCGCCGGCACGCCGTGCGCGGTCAGCCCGGCCGACATCGTCTGCGGCAGTACGGCGGCCAGCCCGGCGATCATCAGCGAGAAGAACGTGCCGACCGAGAACACCTGCGCGGAGTTCTGGAACGTCGAGTTCATCCCGCCGCCCGCGCCGCGATGCCGCGCCGGCAGGCTGTTCATCACGGCGGCCCGGTTGGGCGAGGCGAAGCAGCCCATCGACAGCCCGTTGATGAACAGGATCAGCGCGAACAGCGGGTACGGGAAGTCGATCGGCAGCAGCAGGAGCAGCACGAACGTCAGCGCCGCGCCCACCATGCCGCCGGTGGCGAAGAACCGGGGGCCGAAGCGGTCGGACAGGTACCCCGAGGCCGGCCCGGCGGTGAGGAACCCGACGGTCAGCGGCAGCATGTAGATGCCGGCCCACAGCGGCGTGGACTCGAAGCTGTAGCCGTGCAGCGGCAGCCAGATGCCCTGCAGCCAGATGATCAGCATGAACATCAGCCCGCCGCGACCGACCGCCGACAGGAACGTGGAAAGCGTGCCGAACGTGAACGCGCGGATGCGGAACAGCGGGATGCGGAACATCGGATGCGCCACCCGCGTCTCGATCACCACGAACGCGGCCAGCAGGACGACGCCCACGCTGAGCGCCGAGATCACCAGCGGGCTGCCCCAGCCCATCGCGTGGTCCCCGTACGGACGTATGCCGCTGGTGATCCCGATCATCACCAGGATCAGCCCGGCCGCGAACGTGAGGTTGCCCAGCCAGTCGATCGGCTCGCGGCGGCGTACGCCCTGGTCGCGCAGCTTCAGGTACGCCCACACGGTGCCGAACAGGCCGAGCGGCACGGAGATCAGGAAGACCAGCCGCCAGTTGATCGGCGCGAGCAGCCCGCCGAGGATCAGCCCGATGAACGTGCCGCTGATGCCGGCCACGTTGTTGATGCCGAGCGCGAGCCCGCGCTGGTGGGACGGGAAGGCGTCGGTGAGGATGGCCGCCGAGTTGCCCACCAGGAACGCGCCGCCGACGCCCTGCACGATGCGCCACACCAGCAGCCACACCGCGCCGGGCCGGCCGGTCATCCAGTCGATGGTGAGCATCAGCGACGCGAACGTGTAGATGACGAAGCCGAGGTTGTACATGCGGACGCGGCCGAACAGGTCGCCGAGCCGGCCCAGGCTGACGACGAGCACGCTGCTCGCCACCAGGTAACCGAGGATCATCCACAGCAGGTAGAAGCTGTTCGCCGGCACGAGCGGGTCGAGTTTGATGCCCCGGAAGATGTCCGGCATCGCGATCAGCATGATCGAGCTGTCGATGGTCGCCAGCAGCACGCCGACCGTGGTGTTGCTGAGCGCGACCCACTTGTACCGGCCGGGTCTGTCCGCCGTCGTTTCCGTGACCGCGGTCTGGTCGATCGCCACGCAGCCTCCTGGGGGAGATGGTTCGCGTGGCTAACGAGTTTACGCCTCCAGATCTTTCGCAGAGCTAACGACCTGGGGTCTGCGCGTTCAGGTCTTGCGGTGCCCGTACGCGTCGCCGGCCGCGGCCGCCACCGCGTCCAGGTCGGCACCGGCGGCGGCCGCCGAGGCCGCCGCCACCGCGCCCTCCACGAACGGGGCGTCGGCGAAGCGCACCGAGCGGTCGCTCTCGGCGATGTACGTACGCGCGGTCAGCACCGAACTGCCGATGTCGGCGATCAGCACCGCGCCCGCGCCCCGGTCCGCCGCCTCGACGGCGCGCTCCACGAACTCGAAGGACGTGCCGAGCCCGCCGTCGACGTCGCCGCCGGCCGGCACCACGGCCACCCGGCCGACGCCGATCTCGCGGGCGAGGTCGGCGGTGCCCTCCGCCAGCACCCGGCTGTGCGAGACGAGCACCAGGCCGACCAGCGGCTCGTCGCTCACGACGGCGCCCCGGCCGCCTCGGCGAGCGCCGCGAACAGCAGCACGCTCGACGCCGCGCCCGGGTCCTCGTGCCCGGCGCTGCGCTCACCCAGGTAACTGGCCCGGCCCTTACGCGCGACCAGCGGAATGGTGGCGCGCGCGCCCTCCTCGGCGGCCTTGGCGGCCCGGGCGACGGCGGCGGGCAGGTCCGCGCCGTCGCCGATCGCGTCGCGCAGCGCCGTGACCGCCGGGTCCAGGGCGTCCACCATCGTCTTGTCGCCGTCGGCCGCGCCGCCCAGCTCCCGTACGCCGGCCACGCCCGCGGCCAATGCCTCCGCCAGCTCCGCGCCGCCCACGGACGGCTCGTCCGGCAGCGCCTTGGCCGTACGCCGCAGGAACGTCCCGTACAGCGGGCCCGAGGCGCCGCCGACGGAGCTGACCAGCGCGCTCCCGGCGGCGGTCAGCACCGTGCGCGGGGTGGCGGCGTCGCCGATCTTCTCGGTCGCGGCCGCGAACCCGCGGGTCAGGTTGCGGCCGTGGTCACCGTCACCGATCGCGGTGTCCAGCTCGGTGAGCCGGTCCGCGTCGTCACGGACCAGCCGCGCGGACGCCTCGATCCAGGCCACGGCCTGCCGTGTGTCGAACATCAGCGGCCCCAGCGCAATGCGGGGGTGCGTACCGGCGCGTCCCACAGCCTCATCAGGTCCTCCGTCAGACGGCAGACGGTGATCGAGCATCCGGTCATGTCCAGGCTCGTCACATAGTTGCCGATGAGGTTACGGCTGATCGTCACCCCGTGTCGCGCACACCAGTCGGCTACTTCGGCGTAAACGATGTACAGCTCGGACAGCGGCGTGCCGCCCATGCCGTTGACCATCACCAACAGCCGCCCGTCGAGCGGCTTCGCGTCGTGGATCGCCTCCATCGCGGTGGCCACGATCTCCTTGGCCGTGCCCATCGCGCCGCGCCGCCGGCCCGGCTCGCCGTGGATGCCGACGCCCAGCTCGATCTCGTCGTCGGCCAGCTCGAACCCCGGGCGCCCGGCGGTCGGCACGGTGCCCGCGCGCAGCGCCACGCCGAACGACGCCGACCGCTCGTTGACGTCCGTCGCCGCCGCCGCGCACGACTCGAGCCCGGCGCCCTCCTCGGCGAGCGCCCCGGCGATCTTCTCGACGAACACGGTGGCGCCCGTACCGCGCCGGCCCGCGGTGTGCGTGCTGTCCTCCACCGCGACGTCGTCGTCCACCACGACCGAGCTGACCGCGATGTCCTCGTCGTCGGCCAGCTCCGCCGCCATACGGAAGTTCAGGACGTCGCCGGTGTAGTTCTTGACGATGTGCAGCACGCCGTGGCCGCCGTCCGCGGCGCGCGTGGCCGCCACGATCTGGTCCGGCACCGGCGAGGTGAACACGTCGCCCGGGCAGGCCGCGTCGAGCATGCCGTACCCGACGAACCCGGCATGCAGCGGCTCGTGCCCGGAGCCGCCGCCGGACACCAGCCCGACCTTGCCGAGCCGGATCGCGTCGGCTCTGGCCACGAACCCGTTCTTGATGTCGACGCGCAGGTCGGGGTGGGCCGCGGCGAGGCCGCGCAGCGTATCGGGGACGACGTCTTCGGGTGCGTTGATGAGCTTCTTCATCGGCCTGCCCTTCTCACGGCTGAACCGTCGCCCTCATGGGACCACCGCGATCGCGGGTTGGCGAGTACCGCCACCTACGATGTGACCGTGCTCTCGGACAGTGAGGTATCCCGGGTCCTGGTCGTCGCCGCGCACCCGGACGACATCGACTTCAGCGCGGCGGGCACGATCGCGGCGTTCACCGAGGCCGGGATCGAGGTCACGTACCTGATCGTCACCCCCGGCGACGCCGGCGGTTTCGACCCCGCGGTGCCGCGCGCGGACATCCCCGGCATCCGCCAGGCCGAGCAGACCGCCGCGGCCAAACAGGTCGGCGTCTCCGACCTGCGCTTCCTCGACTATCCCGACGGCCGCGTCGAGGTCACGCTGGAACTGCGGCGCGACATCGCGCGGGTGATCCGCCAGGTACGCCCCGACCGCATGCTCGTGCCCAACCCCGAGCGCAACTACCAGCGAATGGCGCCGAGCCACCCCGACCACCGGGCGGTCGGCGGCGCCGCGCTGGACGCCATCTACCCCGACGCCCGCAACCCCTTCGCCCACCCCGAACTGGCCGCCGAGGGCCTGGAAGCGTGGACCGTACGCGAGACCTGGATGGTCGGCGGCCCCCAGCCCGACCACTTCCCGGACGTCACGGCCACGTTCGACCGCAAACTGGCCGCACTACGCGCCCACGCCAGCCAGGTCGTCAACATCCCCGACCTCGAAGGCATGCTCCGCGCCTGGATGACCCGCACAGCGGAAACGGCCGGCCTCCCGGAAGGCAGCCTGGCCGAAGCGTTCCAGGTGATCGACAGCGCGTAGGGGGGCCGCGCTTCGCGCCCGACGCTCTAGGCCGGAGACATCCGGGTCGATACGCCGATCCTGGTCCACGCGTTGTACGTGATCGCCATCGCGAGGACCTGTGCCAGCTCCTCCTCGTCAAGGCTCAGCGCGGCCTCGTCGTACACGTCGTCTGGGACGTGGCCGTCGGTGACCAGCGTCACCGCCTCGGTCAACGCCAGCGCCGCGCGCTCCCGCGCGGTGAAGAACGGCGTCTCCCGCCATGCCGGCAGGGCGTAGATCCGGCGCTCCTGCTCCCCCTGGTCACGCGCCGTTCGCGTGTGCATGTCCAGGCAGTACGCGCATCCGTTGATCTGCGACACGCGGATCTTGACCAGCTCGGCCAGTGCCGGATCCATCCCCTCGGACGCCGCCCGGTCCAGCTCGGCCATGGCGCGGTACCACTTCGGTCGTACCCGGCCCAGCTCCATACGGAGGGACGGCGCCGGGACGGTCTCCACAGTCGTCATGACGCTCACGCTAGGCAGCCGTGGTCCGTCTCGCGGGTCCACCCGGGCGCCCCTCGAATGGACCACCCGGTACCTGAGAAGATCGTTCCATGAGCGGACAGATCACCGTGGTGACCGGCGGGAGCCGTGGCATCGGCGCCGCCACCTGTGAGCGCCTCGCGCGCGACGGGCACGACATCGTGCTCAACTACCGGAGCGACGCCGAGGCCGCCGAACAGGTCGCGGCGGCGGTACGCGCGGCCGGCGCCCGCTGCGTGACCGTCCAGGGCGACACCGCCTCGGAGCAGGACGTGGACGCGCTGTTCGACGCGGCCGCGGAGCTGGGCCCGGTGACGGGCCTGGTGAACAACGCGGGCATCACCGGCCCGGTCGGCAGGCTGGTGGACGTCGACGCGGACGGCATCCGCCGCACCCTCGACGTCAACGTGCTCGGCGTCCTGCTGTGCGCCCGCCGCGCCGCCCGCGACATGGCCGGACGCGGCGGCGCCATCGTCAACGTCTCCTCCGGCGCGGCGACGACCGGCGGCGCCGGCGAGTACGTCCACTACGCCGCCTCGAAGGCCGCCGTCGACACGATCACCATCGGCCTGTCCAAGGAACTCGGCCCGGACGGCATCCGCGTGAACACCGTCTCCCCGGGCGTCATCTGGACCGACATCCACGCCGACCCCGAACGCCCCGCCCGCATCGCCGAACAGGTCCCCCTAGGCCGCGCCGGCGACCCCCCGGAGATCGCCGCCGCCATCGCCTGGCTCCTGTCCCCGGACGCCTCATACACCAACGGCGCAAACATCCGCGTAGCCGGCGGCCGCTAGGGCGCCACGCGCTTCCGCGCTTCCGCGCTTCCGCGCTTCCGCGCTTCCGCGCTTCCGCGCAGAAAGGCCTCGCTCCGCGAGACTCATTTTTTGCGCGTGCGGCCGCCGTTGTGGCTGGGCGCCGTTTGCGAGGTGCGGGCAGGGTTCCAGGCG
>Ga0164243_10001720_pt1 | contig 36739 bp, 41 predicted proteins | sample OricompcompostOP_FD_108781 | JGI IMG/M metagenome (GOLD analysis project Ga0164243, IMG submission 108781) | Organic Plus compost microbial communities from Emeryville, California, USA - Original compost - Organic plus compost (OP) | ecosystem: Engineered > Solid waste > Mixed feedstock >...
AACTCGTCCAGGAACAGGACCCCATTGTGGGCCAGGCTGACCTCGCCCGGCTTGGCGCGGTGGCCGCCGCCCGTCAGGGCCGCCATGCTGGCCGAGTGGTGTGGACTGCGGAACGGCCGCGCGCGGGTGAGCGCCCCCTTGGCGATCAGTCCGGCCACCGAATGGACGAGCGAGGTCTCCAACAGCTCCTTGGCCGAGAGCGGCGGCAACAGCCCCAGCAGCCGTTGGGCCATCATCGACTTGCCCGAGCCCGGCGGTCCGACGAACAGCAGGTTGTGGCCGCCGGCCGCAGCGATCTCCAGCGCCCGCTTGGCCTGCTCCTGGCCCTTCACGTCGCGCAGGTCCGCCGCCGCAGGGGCGTCCAGCACCGGGCCGGGCTTGGGCGGCGAAACGAGCTGGGTCCCCCGGAAATGGTTCACCACCCCGATCAGCGACCGTGGGGCGAGGATGCGGACCTCGCCGGCCCAGGCGGCCTCGGCGCCGCTGGCCTCGGGGCAGATCAGGCCGAGCCCGGCCTCCGCGGCGGCCAGCGCCGCGGGCAGGGCGCCGGCGGTCGGCGCGATCTGGCCGTCGAGCCCCAGCTCCCCGAACGCCATCCAGCCCGAAAGCGCGTCGGGCGGCAGCACGCCCATGGCGGCCATCAAGCCGAGCGCGATGGGCAGGTCGTAGTGGCTGCCCTCCTTGGGCAGGTTGGCGGGCGCCAGATTGACCACGATCCGCTTGGCCGGGATGGCTAGCCCGAGCCCGGCGAAGGCGGCCCAGACGCGCTCGCGGCTTTCGGCCACGGCCTTGTCGCCGAGGCCCACGATGATGAAGGCGACGTTGCCGGACACCAGCTGGACCTCCACGTCCACCCGGCGCGCCTCGACGCCCTCGAAGGCGACCGTGACCACCTTTGCGACCATGCGATCCTCTTTGGGCGGATCCCCCCGGGGCGCCGATCCCTTGCCGTCCGGGGCCGACCCTGGCGCAATGCGCAGGCCGCCGTCAAGAACAAACTAGGAACTGAGTCCGCGGTTGGAACGATCCCCCGGTTGCGGCTTCAGGCGGATCGGCCGCGCTTCCAGCTGGCCCACGGCGTCCTGGACCAGCAGCTCGACCTCGTGGCCGGCGGCGGCCGCCTCCAAGGCCATGGTGACGCCGAGCTCCAGGGCATGCTGGCTGGTGTCGAACGCTCCGATCGTCCGGCGGTCGGACACGACCCGCCACTCCTCGCCGAACCTCAGGATCGCGAAGCGCACCATGGGAAACCTTGCTGAGCCCACCCAGCGCCCCACAACCGACGGTGGAGCTTGAAGCTTAACAATGCGTGGACGCGGCGAGGTTTCGGCGGACGCGCCTTAACCCTCGCTTAGCGCGACTCGCCCAGGCTCGGAGCCATGCAACTTCCGGCCGCATCCCCCAATGCAGTCGCCGCCGACGCCCGCACCCTGCGCGAGCGTCGCACGGAGGAGCGCGCCCAGGCCAAGCTGGAGAAGGCCCAGGCCGCGCTCGAAACGCTGAAGCAGTTCCGCAAGGACGGGGCGGGCGACGCGGCGGCCCAGCGGAAGGCGGCTGCCAAGCAGCGCATCGATCAGCTCAAGGCGCGCCTGCGCATGCTGCAGATGAGCAGCCCGGTCGATCCGAAGGCTCTGGCCCAGCTGGCGCGCGAACTCAAGGCGGCGATCAAGGACTATGGCGGGACGGGCGCGGGCGTCGGCGTGGCGACGGCGTCGCCGCCGGCCGCCAGCGGCGACGCAGCGGAGGCTCAGGCCGGCGTCGCCCCGCAAGGCGCAGAGGCTGTGGCCGGGAAGGCCCCCCAAGCCGATCCGCCGACCGCGCCCGACGAACCGGTGGCCGCAGACGGGGAAAGGGCGGGCGAGGCGGGCGAGCCGGCCCCCCGATCCGAAGCCGATCCCTATCGCCGGATGGCGGAAGCCGCCCAGGAGCGCATGGCCGAACAGTCCCGCGAGGCGGCCGAGCGCCAGGAGGACCAGAAGTTCCTGGACGAGGTCCGGCGCCTGGCGGTCGCGATCAAGGCGGCGGCCAAACGAGCGACCGCGGAGGCGAAGGACGACCCTGCGGCCGAAGCGCGAGGCCAAGAGGCGAACGAGGCTGCGGACGCGGCTTTGAAGGAGGCCGAAAGCGCCGCCCAGGCCCTCGGCGGCGCGGGGATCTCGATCACCGTCTGAAGACCTCTAGAGGCGACGTTCAGCGGAAGAGGCCAAGATCGATCGCGGCGGCGATCTTCTTTTCCCCGGCCTCGTTGGGGGCGAAATGGTTGGCGGTCTCGAGCCCAGGCGCGAAGCGGGTCGGATGCGCCGGGTCGCGGACCAGGGCGTCCATGTCGATCACGCCGTCGAACGCCCCCGAGGTGCGGATCCATTGGTTCAGGGCCGCACGCAGGGGCTCCTTCTGTGGCGTGTAGAAGCCCGGGAACGGCACGCCCTCGAACGGCATCAGGGTCGAGGCGATCACCTTCACCCCGCGGGCGTGGGCGCGCTCGACAAGCTGGCGATAGGCGGCCTGGAGCAGGGCGAGGTCCGGCGCCTCGCTCGCCGCAATCACGTTCCCGCCCGGCTGGCCGATGTCGTTGATGGCGTCGGCGATCACCACGTGACTCACGCCCGGCGTCATCAGCACGTCGCGGTCGAAGCGGGTCAGCGCCGCCTCGCCGCCGCCGGGGTAGGGGCGGGTCAGGGGATTGGCCACCAGGGAGGCGTTGACCACCGAAACGGGGCCGCCGCCGGCGCCGGCGAGCCGCTCGCCCAGAAGCTCGGGCCACCGTCCGCCGCCGACGGTGCGGGTGGTGCCGAGCACCACCACCGCGCGGCCCGGCCGCTCGGTCAGCACGTCCAGGCGCGCGAGGAACAGGCGGGGCGTCGGCTTGGGATCGGGCAGGCTCGCGGCGCGGGTGTGGTCGCCGGGACCGGAGAGCAGGGCGTCGGGGCCGCCCCGCGCGCTCGCCAGGTCCTGGCCCGCGGGCGGGCGGTGATAGGTCTCGGGCAGGGTCTCCTGCGGCAGGTGCAGGCTGACCACCAGGGTCTCGCCCGGCCGGACCGCCAGGGCAACGGGATCGCTCAGCGCCGGCGCGCCGACGGGAATGGTGATCGACGCCTGGCCGCCGAAGGTGACCGGGACGATCTCGCGGACCTGCAGGTTGTCGCCGGCTGCTCGGCCGATGGAGACCGCGCCGATCTTCAGGGGCTTCGATCCATAGGCGTTGGAGAGCGACAGCCGCACCTGGCGGCCGGCGACCTGCACGTTCACCCGCTGGCGCAGCGTCTGGTCGCGGATCGGCTGCAAGCCTCCAGGGCCGGGAGCGTCCTGGGCCTGGGGCGGCGCGGCCCAGGCCCCAAGCCAGGAGCCGGACGCGGGAGCCGCGCCGGCGCCCGACGGCGCCGCGACCGCCACGCCCAGGATGGCGACCAGAGCCGCGCTCAGCACCTGCCGGATCATCTCGCCTCCAAGCTTATCGGATGGACGAGACTGCGCGACCGCCGCGCTTCGGACAAGCCGGACGCGGGCTCACTTCCCCGCGCGGATCGCCTCCACCCGGTCCCACATCAGGGCCGTGGCGTCGACGCCGGTGAACCGCTTGAGCTGCTGCGCGCCGGTAGGCGAGGTGACGTTGATCTCGGTCAGGTAGCGGCCGATCACGTCGATGCCCACGAAGATCAGTCCCCGGCGCTTCAGTTCCGGCCCGATGATCGCGCACAACTCGCGGTCTCGCGCGGTCAGCTCCACCGACTCGGCCCGGCCGCCGACGCGCAGGTTGGAGCGGACCTGGCCGCTGGCCGGCACCCGGTTCACCACCCCCACCGGCTCGCCGTCGACCAGCAGGATGCGCTTGTCGCCGGCCGACACCTCCGGGAGGAAGGCCTGGCAGATCACCGGCTCGCGGTTCAGGGTGAAGTGCAGCTCGAGCAGGGCCTCGAGATTGGGATCGTCCGGCTTCAGCCGCGCCACGCCCGAGCCGCCGCCGCCATAGAGCGGCTTCAGGATCATGTCCGGATAGCGCGCCTTGAAGTCGAGGATGGCGTCGGGGTCCCGGCTGACCAGGGTGGGCGGCTGCACGCCCTCGAAGTGGGTGACGAACAGCTTCTCCGGGGCGTTGCGCACCTCCACCGGGTTGTTCACCACCAGGGTCCTCGGGTGGATGTGCTCCAGGATGTGGGTGGCGGTGATGTAGGCCAGGTCGAAAGGCGGGTCCTGGCGCATCAGCACCACGTCGACTTCCGACAGGTCCAGCACCTCGGGCGCGCCCAGGGTGTAGTGGTCGCCGACCACGTTGCGCACCTGCAGCGGCCGCGCCCGGGCGGTCACCCGGCCGTCTTCCAGCGCCAGCCGCTCGGGCTGATAGACCCAGAGCCTGTGCCCGCGCTCCTGGGCGTTCAGCGCCATCAGGAAAGTGGTGTCGGACTGGGTGTTGACCCCCTCGATGGGGTCCATCTGGATCGCGACCTTCAGGGCCATGCGCGCGCTCTCCCGCCGTGGATGCGGATGCATAGCGGGAATTTGCTGCGCTTGCTCGCCTGTTCGCGGGTTAGTTCAGCCGCAGCCGCAGGCGTTCGCGGGTCACACGGGCGGAGAGCGCTGCGCCGCCGTCCAACGCCTGCGCCTGGCTCAGCGCCTCCAGCGCGCCGGCCAGACGCCCCTGCCCCTCGCGGGCGGCGGCCACGTCCAGCCAAGGCCGGTGGTCAGAGGGGTCGAGCAGCGCCCGTCGCAGGGCGGAGCGCTCCGCCCGGCCGTAGTCGCGGATGTAGGAAGCGCGGGCGAAGATGTTGTTCTGCAGGCGCAGCACGACCATCCGGTCGGAAACCGGGGCCATCAGTATGTCCATCCGGTCGGCGGCGTTGGGCGTCAGGCCCGTCTGCAGCGCGCGCCGGGTCAGCTCGGAGGGCATCACCACCCGGCCCCCAGCATAGGGGTCGAGCGCGATCGGTCCCTGGTCGGTCTCGATCCGCAGCAGGAAATGGCCCGGGAAGTCGACGCCCGAGACGTCCAGCTTGCAGCGCCGGGCGGCCTCCAGATAGATCACCCCCAGCGCCACGGGCAGGCCCTTGCGCCGCTCGCAGACGGAGATGATGTCGGCGTTGGCCGGGTCGTCGTAGGTCAGAAGGTCGCCGTGCAGGTCGAGGTCGCCGCCGAGCGCGTCGCAGATGGCGTCCTCGGGCCTTTGCGCCCGCAGGCGCAGCGCCAGCAGTTTCGCCGCTTCCTCCATCAGCGCGCGCGCCAGTTCAGGGTCCCGCGTCGGATCCTCGTGCAGCGCGCAGGAGAGCGCCGCCTCGAACAATGGGAAACGGTTGTCGGGCGCCGCGCCGGCTGCCGCCAACGCGCGCTCTGCGTCCTCCTGCGTCATCGGTATGGCCGAGCTCCTGGGCTCGGATCGCCAGTTTGCGCCCATGCCGCGGGAATATGGCGTGGCCAGCGGCCGGGTGCGAGCGCGACCATATCCAAACGGACAAAGAGTCCCGCCAGGTCGGGCCGCCGGGCGGCGATCGCCTGGGCCGCCCGCAGCATACGCGCCTGCTGCGCGGAGCCCACCGCCGCCAGCGCAGCTTCGATGGTGGTGCGACGTTTCACCTCAACCACAGCGAGCACCTTACCACGCCGGGCGAGCAGGTCGATCTCGCCTTCGCGGGACTTCAGGCGGAAGCCCAGGATCCGCCAGCCGCGCGCCATCAGCCACAGCGCGGCCACCACCTCGGCCCATCGGCCGTCCCGCCGCGCACGGCCGCCCCGCCGCCGCCGAACCTCGCTCTTCAGGACAGGGTTCCTCACACGGAGCCCTTGAGCGCCAGCGCCCGGCGGTAGAGCTCGCGCTTGGGCAGGCCCAGCGCCTTGGACACCTCCGACGCCGCTTCGGAGGGGCCGAGCCGGGTCAGGGCGTCAGTCAGCGCCCGGTCCGCGTCCTCGGGCGTCGCGGCGCGCGCCTGGCCTGCGCCGACCAGCACGACGATCTCGCCCTTGGGCGCCGCCAGCCGCGGATCGGCCGCCAGCCCGGCCAGGGTCCCCCGGATGCAGGTTTCGTGCAGCTTGGTCAGCTCGCGGGCGACCACCGCCTCGCGCTCGCCGCCGAACACCGCCGCCATGTCGGCCAGGCTCTCGGCCAGCCTGGGCCCGGTCTCGTAGAAGATCAGAGTCGCGCGGACCGGGGCCAGTTCCTCGAACAGGGTCCGCCGGGCGGCCGACTTGGGCGCCGGGAAGCCCGCGAACAGGAACCGGTCGCTGGGCAGGCCGGCGATCGCCAGGGCGGCCAAGGCCGCCGAGGGGCCGGGAACGGGCCAGACGGAAATCCCGCGCGCCGCCGCCTCCCGCACCAGCCGGTAGCCCGGGTCGGACACCAGGGGCGTTCCGGCGTCCGAGACCAGCGCCAGCCGGCGCCCCGCCTCCAACGCCGCCAGCACCTTGGGCCGGGCGCGCTCGTCGGTGTTGTCGTCGTAGCGCTCGACGCGCTTGGACAGGTTGTAGTGGGCGAGAAGCTTGGCGGTGACGCGGGTGTCCTCCGCCAGCACGGCGTCGCAGGCGGTCAGCACGTCCAGCGCCCGGAACGTCAGGTCGCGCAGGTTGCCGATGGGCGTGGAGACGACATAGAGGCCCGGGGCCAGGGCCGGCGGTTCGGCGGTCATGCGGCGAACCTGACAGGGCGCGCCGCGCCGTCAAGGCCGCCTCAGCGCCGCCGGCGTCCGAGCGCGCAGGCGAGGCCGGCGAGCGTGAGCGCCCAGAACGGCAGGTCCCGCCAGCGCGAGTAGAAGGTGGGCGGCGCCGGCGCCGGCAGCGCGTGGTCCAGGACCGCGCCCTCGCTTCCGTCGGCGGCCCGGGGCAGGGCGGCGAGCGTGCGGCCCCATGGGTCGATGAAGGCCGAGACGCCGGTCGGCGTGGCCCGCACCATCGGCAGGCCCTCTTCGATCGCGCGGTAGCTGGCGATGTTCAGGTGCTGCAACGGCCCCGACGTGCGGCCGAACCAGGCGTCGTTGGAGACATTGACGATCCAGGCCGGCCGGACGCCCGAGCCCGCCGCGAAGCCGGGGAACAGGCTCTCGTAGCAGATCAGCGGTTGCAGCGGCGGCAGGCCTTCAGGTGCGATCGGCGCCGGCGCGCCTCCCGCGGCGAATTCCGATTCGACCGCCACCAGCTTCTTGAAGCCGACGCGGCCCAGCAGCTCGCTGAGCGGCAGGAATTCCCCGAACGGGACCAGACGGTGCTTGTCGTAAAGGGCGAGCGGCGTGAAGCCGGCTTCGGTCCGCCGCAGGGCGAGCAGGCTGTTGTAGTAGAGCGGACCTTCCTGGCGGACGACGCCGGCCAGCAGGGTCTGTCCGGGCTTCAGCGAGCCCAGCACCCGGTCGCGGGTCCAGGTCTCGGGGGCCAGCACGTACTCGATCGGGGTGGGGATGGCCGCTTCGGACCAGACCACCACGTCCGGGCGGCGGGCGGCGGGCGCCGCGGTCAGGGCGGCGTGGCGCTCGACGATGGCGCGGAAGGCCTCGGGCGACCACTTCAGCGATTGCGGGATGTCGGGCTGCACCACCCGGACCATCAGGTTGGTGGTTTCCGGCCGGGCCGAGGCCAGGCGCGCCGCGCCCTGCGCCCAAAGGCCCGCCAGCGTCAGCACCGCGGCGCCGACCGCAAGCCCCTTGCCGAGGCGCGACCCCGGGCCCAGCAGCGCGGCCGGAGCGGCGGCGATGGCGAGGGTCACGACGCTGAGCCCGTAGGCGCCCAGGAAGGCCGCCGCCTGCGACGGCGCCGAGCCGGCCTTCCAGGCCTCGCCCGGCAGGTCCCAGGGAAAGCCCGTCAGCACATGGCCCCTCAGCCATTCGGCGAGGGCGAAGAGGGCGGCGAACACCAGCACCCGGCGCGGGCTCTCCGGCGCCAGCCGCCGATAGGCGAGGGCGGCCGCGCCCCAGAACAGCGCCAGCCCCGCGGGCAGCAGCACCACCGCGAAGGGGGCCATCCAGCCATAGGTCTCGGCGTCGACGAAGAAGGCTTCGGCCACCCACCACAGGCCGACCAGGAAATAGGCGAAGCCAGCGGCCCATCCGCGGGCGAAGGCGGAGCGCCAGGGCCGGTGCGCCGGCGCGGCGTCGAGCGCGTGCAGCGCGAGAGCGAAGCCCAGGAGACCGGGCAGGACGCCGAAGGGCGGATGGGCGAGCGCCGCCAGCCCGCCGCCGGCTGCGGCGAGCAGCAGCCCGGGCCGGCCCGCCAGGGCGCGCCGCTCCGTTCCGGAGGCGAGCCTGGAGCGCCAGCCGGTCCTCACGTCGGTCCGGCGCCGGAGGCGAGGGCGGGCGTCTCCGAGGACGCCGCCGTGGTCTCCGCCCCTTCCGCCGGCCGAACGGGGCGGCGGATGCGCAGCCGCTTGATCCGGCGGGGGTCGGCCTCGACCACCTCGAACTCATAGCCGCCTGGATGGACGATCACCTCGCCTCGCTGGGGCACGCGGCCGGCCAGCGCCGCCACCAGGCCGGCCACGGTGTCGACCTCCTCCTCCAACTCCTCGTCGGACAGGGTCTCGCCCACCAGCGCCTCGAGCTCCTCCAGCGGGACCCGGCCGTCGGCTTCGAACAGGCCGCCGGGGCGGGCGGTCACCGCCGGCTCGGCCGCCTCGTCGTGCTCGTCGTCGATCTCGCCGACCACGGCCTCGATCAGGTCCTCGAGCGTCACCAGCCCGTCGGTGCCGCCGAACTCGTCGATCACCAGGGCCATGTGGCTGCGCGCGATCCTCATGCGGAGCAGAAGGTCGGCCGTTCGCATCGAGGCGGGCACGTAGAGCAGGTCGCGCCGCAGACGGTGCAGCACCGGCTCGCGCCACGGCGGCGCGGGCCAGCTCGCCGGGTCGTCGTCCGGGCCCCCTTCGGGCGGCGCGATCAGGCGCATCACGTCCTTGACGTGGACCACGCCGATCGGGTCGTCCAGGGTCTCGCGGTAGATCGGCATGCGCGAGTGCTCGACCCGCACGAACTCCCGGACCACCTCGGCCAGGGGCGTGGAGATGTCCAGGGCGGCGATGTCGGCCCGGGGCGTCATCACGTCGGAGACGCGCAGGGTCTGGAACACCTCGGCCTGGTCGATCAGGTCGATCTCAGCCTCGGCGGCGGCCGGCGAGACGGAGTCCTTGCCGCCGTCGGCGGCGGAGCCCGTGATCCAGCGTTTCAGCAGCTCGCCCATGCCGGCTCGGCGCGGGCGACGTCGGTGCGGGGTTTCGGCGGCGGCCGCCGCCGGACTTCGGCCGTCGGAGCTAGGCATCGGCCTCGTGCGCATAGGGATCGCGCACGCCCAGTTGCTCCAGGATGCGTCGTTCCATGGCTTCCATTTGCTCGGCCTCTTCCTCGGCCTCGTGGTCGTAACCTAGCAGATGCAAAACGCCGTGGACCGTCAAATGCGAAAGATGGTCGGCGAGCGTCTTGCCCTGCGCCGACGCTTCCTGGGCGCAGACGCCGTAGGCCAGGGCGAGGTCGCCCAGGTGCGGCCGGGCGAAATCGGGCGCGGGGAAGGACAGGACGTTGGTCGAGCCGTCCTTGCCACGGAAGCGGGCGTTCAGGTCGCGGACCGCCTCGTCGTCGGTCAGCAGGATGGTCACTTCCAGCCCGCTCGTCCCGGCGGAAGCCGCGGCCCAGTCCTTTCCAGCGGAGTGCGAGCGGTCCAAACCGGGGTCCCGGCCTCCGCCGGGACGAGCGAGGTAATTCAGGACCGCTTCGGCAGCCTTCTCCGCAACAGCGGCCGCTTCCGGCAGCGCACGGGTCCAGGCCTCGTCCTCGATCTCGACGGCTATGGCGGGATCGCTCACGGCTTGGCCGTCCGGCGGTTTGCGTCGGCGTCGTAGGCGCGGACGATCCGCTCGACCAGCGGATGGCGCACCACGTCGGCGGCTTCGAAGCGGGCGACGGCGACGCCCTTGACGCCGTCCAGGATGGACACCGCGTGCGCCAGCCCGGAATCGTTGGCGTTGAGCAGGTCGACCTGGCTGGGGTCGCCGGTCACGGCCATGCGCGCGCCCTCGCCCAGGCGGGTGAGCACCATCTTCATCTGGAGGCGGGAGGCGTTCTGGGCCTCGTCGACGATGACGAAGGCGTGCGACAGGGTGCGGCCGCGCATGAAGGCGATGGGGGCCACCTCGACCTCGCCCCGGTCGCGCCGCCGCCGCAGCGCCTCGCCGCCCATCAGGTCCGACAGCGCCTCCCAGATCGGCGCCAGGTAGGGATCGACCTTCTCGGTCAGGTCGCCGGGCAGGAAGCCGAGCCGCTCGCCGGCCTCGACCGCGGGCCGGGTGACGATCAGCCGGTCCACTTCGCCCCGCATCAAAAGCGAGGCGCCGTAGGCCACGGCCAGGTAGGTCTTGCCCGTGCCGGCGGGGCCGACCCCGAACACCAGCTCGTGGCTGGCCAGGGCGTCCAGGTAGCGGGCCTGGGCGGCGGTCTTCGGCGCGATCACGCCGCGGCGGCCGAGCGGCAGGGCCTGTCCGCCGACCGGCGGCTCGCCGCTGCGGGCGTTCGCGATGGCCGCACGGACGTCGCTTTCCTCGACGCCGGCGCCGGTTTCGAGGCGCGCGGCCAGGGACTCGACGGCGCGGCGGGCGTTCGCCCGCGCCTTGGCGTCCCCGCGCAGGCTGACCCCGCCGCCCGGAGTCTCGATCAGCACCTGGAAGGCGTCCTCGATCAGGGCGGCGTGGCGGCTGTTCGGCCCCGCTACGGCGCGGACCACCGCGTCGGACAGGGGAAGGAATTCTGGTGTTCCGCGGCTCAAGCGGCCTCGCAGGCCCCGGCGGGGGCCTCCACCAGCGTTCCCGCCAGGCTGTTGCGGGCGGACGATTCGATCCGCACCGGGACGATCTGGCCCTTCAGCGCCGCGGGCCCCTCGGCCCAGACGGCCTGAAGATAGGGGCTGCGTCCGATGATCTGGCCCTCATAGCGGCCGTCGCGCTCGAACAGCACCGGCAGGGTGCGGCCGACCACGGCGGCGTTGAAGGCGTGCTGCTGCTCGTCGAGCAGGGCCTGCAGGCGGGCGAGCCGCTCGGCCTTCACCTCTTCGGCGACCTGCCCGGGCATGGCGGCGGCGGGGGTGCCCGGCCGGCGGGAGTACTTGAACGAGAAGCAGGCGGCGTAACGGGCCTCCCGCACCAGGGCCAGCGTCGCCTCGAAGTCCTTGTCTGTCTCGCCGGGGAAGCCGACGATCAGGTCGCCCGACAAGGCGATGTCGGGACGGGCGGCGCGGACCTTCTCGACCAGGCGAAGGTAGCTTTCGGCCGTGTGGGCCCGGTTCATCGCCCGCAGCACCTTGTCCGAGCCGGCCTGCACCGGCAGGTGCAGATAGGGCATCAGGGCTTCGACCTCCGCGTGGGCGGCGATCAGGTCCTCGCCCCCAGGACCGGCCATGTCGCGCGGGTGGCTCGTGGTGTAGCGGATGCGGTCCAGGCCCGGGATCTCCGCCAGCCGGCGGATCAGCCGGGCCAGCGTCCAGCGGCCGCCCTCGCCCTCGCCATCGTAGGCGTTGACGTTCTGGCCGAGCAGGGTGACCTCGCGCACGCCCTGGTCCGCCAGACGCTCGGCCTCGGCCACGATTGCGGCGGCCGGGCGGGAGTATTCCGCGCCCCGGGTATAGGGCACCACGCAGAAGGTGCAGAACTTGTCGCAGCCCTCCTGCACGGTCAGGAAGGCGGCCGGGCCGTCGACCACGCGGGCCTCCGGCAGGGCGTCGAACTTCTCTTCCGGCGCGAAGTCGGCCGCCAGCCGCTCGCCCTTCGATCGGCTGACCTTGGCGATCAGCTCCGGAAGCTGATGATAGGACTGAGGCCCGATCACCAGGTCGACCACCGGGGCGCGGTGCATGATCTCCGCGCCCTCGGCCTGGGCCACGCAGCCCGCGACCGCCACGGTCATGCGGCCGTCGCCGGCTTCGGCCTTGGCGTCGCGCAGGGTCCGGATGCGGCCGAGCTCGGAATAGACCTTCTCGGCGGCCTTCTCGCGGATGTGACAGGTGTTCAGGACGACGAGATCCGCCCCCTCCGGCTCGTCGGCGAGCGCATAGCCCAGCGGGCGCAGGACGTCGGCCATGCGCTCGCTGTCGTAGACGTTCATCTGACAGCCGTAGGTCTTGATGTAGAGGCGCTTGGTGCGCGCGGTCTCATCCATGAGAGCGGCTTATGGGGTGGCGGTGGCCGGACCGCAAGGCGCCGGCCCCCAAGACTCGAGCCGGGGCCCTGCGATCACTTCTCGTCCTGGGGCACGCCGTAGAGCTCCAGCCGGTGGGCGACCAGCTTGTAGCCGAGCCGCTGGGCGATGGCGTGCTGCAGCCGTTCGATCTCCTCGTCCACGAACTCGATCACCTGGCCCGACTTCATGTCGATCAGGTGGTCGTGGTGGTCGTCGGTCTGCTCCTCGTAGCGGGAGCGGCCGTCGCGGAAGTCGTGCCGGGCGATGATCCCCGCCTCCTCGAACAGCCGGACCGTGCGGTAGACGGTGGCGATGGAGATATGGGGGTCGATGTCGTGCGCGCGGCGGTAGAGCTCTTCGACGTCGGGATGATCCTGCGATTGGGACAGGACCCGCGCCACGACCCGGCGCTGGTCCGTCATCCGCATGCCCTTCTCGGTGCAGAGCTTTTCTATGCGATCCACTCGCAACTCCTTCGCTTTTAAGGAGAATAAGCCTAAGCGCGCGTACTGTTAAGCGTGCGGCGCATCAGGACGGCGTCGGTCCGGGCGCCGGAGACGGCGCGGTAGTAGCCCCGCCGGCGCCCCGTGATCTCGAAGCCCGCCCGGGCGTAGAGGGCGAGCGCGGCGGCGTTGTCCTCGGCCGCCTCCAGCCACAGGGCCGACGAACCTGCCCGCCCGGCCGCGTCTGCGGCGGCTTCCGTGAGCGCCAGGCCCCAGCCTCGCCGTCGGGCCTCCGGGCGGACGGCGAGCGTCAGGACCTCCGCGTCCTCGGCCGCGGCCTGGAAGAGGATGAAACCGGCCAGCCGGCCCTCCTCGTCCTCGATCCCCAGCCCCGACACGCCCGGCATGGCCATCACCTCGCGGAGCGCGCGCGCGTCCCAAGGGCGCTCGAAGGCGGCGGCGTGCGTCTGAGCCAACGCCTCCGCCTGGTCCGGATGCAGGCGGACCACCCGGGTCATGGCCGCGCCGCTCCCCGCTCCTCCAGGGTGCGGGCTTCCGGCGCACGCAGATAGAGCGGCCGGGGGAACGCTGCGGACGCGGGCCGCCCCGCCGCCAGGGCGGCCACGGCTGCGGGATCGGGGAAGGGGCGGGAATCGACCCTGGCCTGGCCGATCACGCCCTCCAACAACCCTGCGCCCGGGCCGACCAGCCGCGCGGCCGCGCCGGTGTGCAGCTCGGCCAATCGGGCCGCAGCCTCGGCCAGGGGCAGCACGTCGGGCGCCATCGCCGGCGCGCCGTCGGCGAACACCTGCAGGTAGACCTGGTCCCGCCGCGCGTCGATCACCGCAGCCGCCAGCCCTCGGGGCTCCGCTCCCGCCGCCAGGGCCTCGAGCGTGCCGATCCCCACGCAGGGACGCCCCAGCGCCAGCGCCAGACCCTTGGCGAAGGCGAGGCCGACGCGCAGGCCGGTGAAGGAGCCCGGCCCGACCGTGACCGCCACCCGGTCCACCCGGTCGAAACCGATCCCGGCCCGCCGCACGGTCTCGGCGACCAGCGGAGCGAGGCGCTCCTGGTGCCCCCGGTCCATCGGCTCGGTCGCGGAGGCGAGCACGCGCCCGTCCTCCCACACCGCCGCCTGGCAGGCCGAGAGCGCCGTATCGATAGCCAGAACGATCATGCCCGCCGTTTAGCGGGGCCGGCGGGCTTTGGCACGCCGCAACCCGCTCAGAGCGCGGTCTGCTCCACCCGCACCACCTCGGGGATGTAGTGCTTGAGCAGGTTCTCGACGCCGGCCTTCAGGGTGGCGGTGGACGAGGGGCAGCCCGAGCAGGCGCCGCGCATGTTCAGCCATACCACTCCGTTCTCGGGGTCGAAGCGGTCGAACAGGATGTCGCCGCCGTCGCGGGCGACCGCCGGACGGATGCGGGTGTCGAGCAGTTCCTTGATCTCGGAGACCACCTGGGCGGCGTCGCCTTCGTAGACGGCGTCGTCGTGGGCCGTCTCGTGCGACGCGCCCTCCGCGTAGAGTCCCGCGCCGGAGGTGTAGTGCTCCATGATCGCGGCCAGGATCGGCGCCTTGAGCTGACGCCATTCCAGCCCGTGCTCGTCGCGGGTGACGGTGACGAAGTCGGCGCCGAAGAAGACCCGGGCCACGCCGTCGATCTCGAACAGGGCGCGGGCGAGCGGCGAGGCGGCGGCCGTCTCGGCGTCGCGGAACTCCGCCGTGCCCTCTCCCGTCACCGGCTTGCCGGGCAGGAACTTCAGGGTCAGCGGGTTGGGGGTCTGTTCGGTCTGGATGAACATGGCCTTCAGATGGCGCGGCCGGAGCGGCGGCGCAAGTTCCGGTCCGGTATCAGGCGTCCAAAGAAAAGGCGCGCCGGGCGAGCGGCGCGCCTTGACGGGCGGGTTCCGGCGGAGCGTCAGAACTTCCGCACGTAGGAGACGCCCCAGACGTTCGCGTGGCCGGGGCCGTTGCGGTAGGACTCGCGGGTGAAGTCGGCGCGCAGGCCGTCGTGCCCGGTGAAGAAGAACTGGGCCCCGCCGCCGTAGTTGACGCTGTCGCGCTGCTTGGTGATCGAGGTCTCGCCCAGCGTCCCTGTCAGCTTGGTGTTGCCGAGCCCGACGCGGCCGAAGACGTCCAGCCGGTTCGTGATCGGCACATAGCCGACGGCATAGGCGGCGACGGAGCGGTTGAGTTCGCTCTTGTAGGGCAGGCCGCCCACGGTCCCCTTCTTGTCGTCGACGCCGAAGGCGCCTTCGCCCTCGATCCCGACGAACCGGCCGAACCGAAGCCCAAGCCGCCCGGTGACCGACTCGAGCTGGTCGCCGTGCTTGCGCATGCCGTAGCCCAACGTCCCGTAGCCGGTGATCGGGCTCAGCACGGCCGTCGATTGCGCCATGGCGGGCGCGCCGACGAACGCGAGCGAGGAAACGGCGGCGCTGAGCAAGATAACTTTCTTCATTGCAGGAACTCCAATGCAAACCCGATAAATCGGCATAGCAACGTTTTGGATGTATATCCGGGTTCCTGGTTGTGAAGCTGGGATCAAGTCGTCCATTATCACGTGATGCATCGACGCCACATCTTTTGTGGGGCGGATTCTGTTCAAAATGCGGCAGGAATATTGACGCTAAGCCGCGTTGCCGGCTTGACGAATTGCGGGCGCGCAACGGCAATACGGCGGCTGGGGAGCCCCGGCCGCCGTCTGTATCCTGATTGAAACGAAGGTCAGGCCTTGGTGTCGACCGAGGCGCCGGCTCCGCCGGGCTGGCCGTAGCCTTCCTGCGGCTGGGCGGCGCGGCTGGGGGTCACCACCACCATCGCCGGCCGGACCACCCGGCCGAACAGTTCGTAGCCCACCTGCATCACCGCCGCGATCGAGCCCGGCGGGACGCCTTCCGCCTCCTGCTCCATCATCGCCTGGTGGAGATGGGGGTCGAACCGCTCGCCCCGGGCCGGCTCGAGCTTCTTCAGGCCGTTGCGCTCGAAGGCCGTCTGCAGGGCCTTCTCGGTCATCTCGATGCCCAGCACGAGGTTCTTCACCGCCGGCTCGGCATGCTGGGCCAGGCTGGTGGAATGGGCCGCTTGCAGGGCGCGGGACAGGTTGTCGGCCGCCTCGAACAGGTCGCACGAGAAACGCTGGATGGCGTAGGCGCGCGCGTCGTTGACTTCCTTCTCCGCCCGGCGGCGGGTGTTGTCCGCTTCCGCCGCGTAGCGAAGGGCCTGGTCCTTCAACTGGGCGATCTCGGCCTGCAGCGCTTCGAGGTCGCCGGCGGTCGCGGGCTCCTCGGGCAGGTATTCGGTGTCCGGAGTTTCGTTATCGACCAATGCAACCTCCTCGCCGACGGCGACCCCTGGCGAGGCGATCAGCCGTCGAGCATCCGGCCCAGGACCCTCGCGGTGTAGTCCACCAGCGGGATGACCCGGGCGTAATTCAGCCGGGCGGGGCCGATCACGCCGATCGCGCCCACCACCTTGTGCCGGCCCGTCATATAGGGCGCCGCGATCACGGCGGAACCCGAAAGCGAGAACAGCCGCGTCTCGGCCCCGATGAAAATGCGCACCCCCTCCGCCACGCGCACGTCGTCGAGCAGGTCGATGAGCTGTTCCTTCTGCTCCAGGTCGTCGAACAGCATGCGGACCCGCTCCAGGTCCTCGCGGGCGGAAGGATCGGCCAACAGGTTCGCCCGTCCGCGGACGATCAGGGCCCGGCCCTCGCCCTCCGCCGCGCCGCTCCAGCCGGCCAGGCCCTCCTCGACCAGGCGCGCGGCGGTCTCGTCCAGCTCGCGCCGGGCGGCCGCCAGCTCCTCGGCCATCTCGGCCTTGGCCTCGGCCAGGGTGCGGCCCTGCAGCCGAGCGTTGAGGAAGTTCGACGCCTCCTGCAGCGCCGACGGCGTGACGCCCGGGGCGAGGCGCATCAGCCGGTTCTCCACCGCGCCGTCGGCCAGGACCACCACGGCGAGCGCCTGCTCGTGGGACAGGGAGACGAACTCGACGTGCTTGACCCCGGCCTCGCGCACCGGCGGCGCCACCACGATGCCGGCCCCGCCGGCCAGGCCCGAAAGCAGGGCGCTGGCCTCGTCCATCGCCTCCTGGAAGCCGCGGCCCTTGGCGGCGAGCCGCGCCTCGATGGCCCGGCGCTCGTCCTCGGCCAGGTCGCCCACCTCCAACAGGCCGTCGACGAACAGGCGCAGGCCCGCATGCGTGGGCACCCGCCCGGCGCTGGCGTGCGGCGCGCCCAGCAGGCCCATGTGCGTCAGGTCCTGCATGGTGTTGCGGATCGAGGCCGGCGATAGCGACACGCCCCCGCGGGACACCGTGCGCGAACCCACCGGCTCGCCCGTCTCGAGATAGGTCTCGACCACCCGGCGCAGGATCGACCGCGCGCGGGCGTCAAGCTCGGCCAGGGTGGCCGAAGGACTCGCGCCAGGCGCGGGGCCGGCGGGATTGGGAATGAAGGGCGTCATACTCCATCGCGGGTGGACGTTCGCCGAAGTGATAGGATAAGCGGCGCTGGCCCCGGTTCAAGCGCAAGGCCAGACCGCCTGCAGGCCGCCGCCCGAAGACCGTCTCCAGCCAACCATACAGCGAGCATCATGCGACCGTCAGAACGTGCGCCCGACGTCCTTCGCCCCATCAGCCTCGAAACCGGCGTCTCCCGTTACGCGGAGGGGTCCTGCCTGGCGGCTTTCGGCCATACCCGGGTGCTGGTGACCGCGAGCCTGGAGGACGGCGTGCCGCCTTTCCTGAAGGGCAAGGGCCAGGGCTGGGTCACGGCCGAATACGGCATGCTGCCGAGGGCCACCCACACCCGCGGCCGACGCGAGGCCGCCGCCGGCAAGCAGTCCGGCCGCACCCAGGAGATCCAGCGCCTGATCGGCCGGTCGCTCCGCGCCGTCGTCGACCTGAAGGCCCTGGGCGAGCGCCAGATCGTGGTGGACTGCGACGTGATCCAGGCCGACGGCGGCACGCGCACGGCCGCCATCACCGGCGCCTGGGTCGCCCTGCGGCTGGCCTGCGACTACCTGCTGGAAGAGGGCGTGATCGCCCGCGACCCGATCCTCGACCAGGTCGCCGCGATCTCGTGCGGCATCCATCAGGGCGCGGCCGTGCTCGACCTGGACTACGAGGAGGATTCCTCGGCCGAGGCGGACGCCAACTTCGTGCTCACCGGCTCGGGGACCATCGTCGAGGTGCAGGCCACCGGCGAGAAGCGCGGCTTCTCGCAGGCGGAGTTCGACGCCCTGTTCGCCCTGGCCCGCAAGGGGATCGGCGAACTGTGCGGGCATCAGCGGACCGCGACGGGCCGATGACGCTTCAGCTTCCCCCAGGGACCCGCCTCGTCGCCGCCACCCACAATCCCGGCAAGGCGCGCGAGATCGCCGAACTGCTCGACGGCCGGTTCGAGACGGTCTCGGCGGGAGCGCTCGGCCTGGCCGAGCCCGAGGAGACCGAGGCCACCTTCATGGGCAATGCGGTGTTGAAGGCGCGGGCCGCGGCCGACGCCTCGGGCCTTATCGCCGTGGCCGACGATTCCGGCCTGTCGGTCGCGGGCCTGGACGGAGCGCCCGGCGTCAGGTCGGCGCGTTGGGCCGAGACCGAAAGCGGCCGCGACTTCGGCTTCGCCATGGAGCGCGTGCGCCTGGCGCTGCAGGAAAAGGGGACGACCGACCGCCGCGCCTGGTTCACCTGCGCCCTCGCGGTCGCCTGGCCGAAGGGGCCCGTCGCAGCCGTCGAAGGCCGGATCGACGGGACGCTGGTGTTCCCGGGCCGCGGCGAGCACGGCTTCGGCTACGACCCGATCTTCCTGCCCGAAGGCGGCGAGCTCACCTTCGGCGAGATGGAGCCCGAGGCCAAGCATGCCGTCAGCCACCGCGCCCGCGCGTTCGCGGCCTTGAAGGCGGCGCTGTTTTGAACGCCCCGCCGGCGCCGCTCGGGGTCTATATCCACTGGCCCTACTGCGCCCGCATCTGCCCCTATTGCGACTTCAACGTGGTGCGCGACCGCGGCCGGCGCGCCGAGCAGGCCGACCTGGTCGAGGCGATCCTCGCGGACCTCGAGGTCCAGGCGCGGCTTACGGGCCCGCGGATGCTGCAGTCGGTCTTCCTCGGCGGCGGCACGCCTTCGCTGCTGGATCCCGACGACGCCGGGCGGCTGATCGCGCGGGCGAAGGCCTTGTGGTCTCCGGCGGCGGACATCGAGGTCACGCTGGAGGCCAACCCCACCGACGCCGAGGCGGGCCGTTTCGACGCCTTCGCCTCCGCCGGGGTGGACCGGCTGTCGCTCGGCCTGCAGGCGCTCGACGACGAGAGCCTGGCCTTCCTCGGCCGCAACCACGACGCCGTCGCGGGCCTGCGCGCGGCCGAGGCGGCGGCCAGGGCGTTCCCGCGCCTGTCGCTCGACCTGATCTACGCCCTGCCGGGCCAGACGCCGCAAGCCTGGGCCGAGACGTTGCGCCGCGCGGCGGGACTGGGGGCGGAGCACGTCTCGCCCTACCAGCTCACCATCGAGGAGGGCACCGCCTTCGAGCGCGCGGTGCGGCGCGGCCGGTTCGCACCGGCCGATTCCGAGGTGGGCGGACAGCTTTACGAGACCACCCAGGAGACGCTGGAGGCGCTCGGCTTCGAGGCCTACGAGGTCTCCAACCACGCCCGCGGGACGGCCGCACGCTCGCGCCACAACCTGATCTACTGGCGCGGGCAGGAGTACGTCGGAGCCGGGCCCGGCGCGCACGGCCGCCTGGCGCTTGGCGACGGGCGGGTGGCGACCCAGGCCGAACCTCGAATCATAGACTATCTGGCCAGGTTGCGGCGCAGCGAACCGGCGTGGGCGGTGCGGGAAGACCTGGACCCGGAAACGATCGCCCGCGAGCGGCTGCTCATGGGGCTGCGGACCGTCGAGGGTGTCGGCTGGGCCGAGATCTCGATCCTTGATCTGTGGCCTGATCACCCCACGCTAACCGGCATGGCCGAACTCGGCCTGATAAAAGACAACGGCGACAGGCTCTTAGCCACGCCGCGCGGCAGAATGCTGCTCGACCGCGTCGTCGCCGAGCTTGTTCGTTAAGGGGTTGGGCTGGACAGGGCGTACAAAAGTTAACAAGTGTGGACAAAAGAACGCAGATGCGAAGCTTGACTTTGTATCAACTAGAAGGCGGTGTCGGAGCTTATGGAGCAGAACGCCGACCTTGACAGGGGGCCCAACCCCGTCGACCTGCACGTAGGCGCCCGGATAAGGATGCGCCGAAAGCTGTTGGGCGTGAGCCAGGAGCGCCTGGCCGACCAGCTTGGACTGACCTTCCAGCAGGTGCAGAAGTACGAACGGGGCGCCAACCGCGTCTCGGCGTCCAAGCTGTACGAGATCGCCAAGGCCCTGCAGACCTCGGTCTCTTACTTCTTCGACGGCCTGGCCGATACGGCGGAAGGCGTCAATGGCGCGCCGCTGGACGGCCGCGAGTTCATGCACGAGCTGGTGATGACGCCGGAGGGCATGGAGCTCGCCGCCCTGTTCCCCAAGCTCAAGAAGGGCCGGGTTCGCCGCCGCGTGCTGGAGCTGGTCAAGGCCCTGGCCGAGGACGAGGAAGAAGACCCGGCGCTGTAGGGCGTTCTAAACCCTCGTCGTCCTCCGCGGCGCCGGGCGATGCCGTGATCTGAGTTCGCCGCGCCTTTACGGCGCCAGCCGATACCCGCCCGCCTCGGTCAGCAGCAGCTTGGCCACGCCCGGATCGGGCTCGATCTTCTGCCGCAACCGATAGATGTGCGTCTCCAGCGTGTGGGTCGTGACCCCCGCGTTGTACCCCCACACCTCGGCCAGGAGCTCCTCCCGCGAGACGGCCTGCGGGCCCGCGCGGTAGAGGTACTTCAGGATGTTGGTTTCCTTCTCCGTCAGCCGGATCTTCTTCTGACGTTCGTCGACCAGCAGCTTGGCCGCGGGCCGGAACTCGTAGGGTCCGATGCGGAAGACGGCGTCCTCGGACTGCTCGTGGCTGCGGAGCTGCGCGCGGATGCGCGCCGCCAGCACGGCGAAACGAAAGGGCTTGGCGACGTAGTCGTTCGCCCCGGCCTCCAGCCCGGCGATGGTGTCCTGGTCCTCGGTCGCGGCGGTGAGCATGATGATCGGGATCCGCACCCCCGCCTCGCGCAGGCGGCGGCACACCTCGCGCCCGTCCATGTCCGGCAGGTCGACGTCGAGCAGGATCAGGTCGGGGCGCTCTTCGGTCGCGACGGCCAGCCCTGCTTCCCCGGTCGAGGCTTCGCGGGCGGTGAATTCGACCTCCAGTTCGATCTGTTCGGCGAGCGCGCCCCGAAGGTCGTCGTCGTCGTCGATGATCAGGATGGTCTTGCGATTGACTTTGGGAGCAGCCACGCCCCGAACATGCACGGGGCGGGGCCTTCAGCCAAGCGCCAAGCGTCGGAAAGGGCTCGCCTACTCGTCGAGCACGGACAAAAGGCCCGGCTCGCGGGTTCCTTCGACGGCCACCGACTTCACGACCGCCCAGACCGCCAGGCCGGGCCGGAGCCCCAGCGCCTCGACCGCGTCGCGGGTGACCGCGGACAGGAGGCGGGCTCCGTCGCCGGCGCCCAGCGTCGCGAGCACGGTCCCGTCCGCCCGCGCCGTCAGGGCTTCGATCCGCGCCGGCACGACGTTGCGGGCCGACAGGGCCCGCGGCTCCTCGCGGGCTATCAGCACGTCGCGGGCCAGCACCAGCGCGCGCACCGCCGCGCCTTCGGGACGGTCGAGGGCGGGGGCCAGGAGCTCGACCCCCTGGGCGCGCAGCCGCGTAAGCCCCCGCGCCGCGTCATGCGCCGCCACCGTCGCCTCCAGCGCCGCGGCCGCGTCGGCCCGGCCCGAGAGGAGCGGCACGTCCGGCCTGGCCAGCACCTCGGCCAAGGCGCCCTGCACGGTCACGCGGCCGGCTTCCAGCACCACCAGCCGGTCGGCCAGCCGCGTCATTTCGGCGAAGCTGTGGGTGACGTAGAGGATCGGCAGGCCGAAGCTCTCCTTGAGCCGCTCCAGGAAGGGCAGGATCTCCGCCTTGCGCGCAGCGTCCAGCGCCGCCAGCGGCTCGTCCATCAGCAGCAGGCGCGGCTGGCTGAGCAGGGCCCGGCCGACCGCCACCCGCTGCCGCTCGCCGCCGGACAGGTCGCGGGGGCGGCGGCGCAGCAGGCCATCGATCCCCAGCACCTCGGCGACCTCGGCAAGGCTGGTCCGCGCCGGCCGGCCCCGGGCCCGGCGTGCGCCGTAGAGCAGATTGGCTTCGACGTTCAGGTGCGGGAACAGCCGCGCGTCCTGGAACACCCAGCCGATCCCCCGCGCCTCCATCGGCGCATGCACCGCGCGCCCCGAATCGAACAGGGCCTCGCCGTCCAGCACGATGCGGCCCCGGTCCGGCCGGCGCGCCCCGGCGACGGCGGAAAGGATGCTGCTCTTGCCCGCGCCCGAGGGGCCGAACAGGGCCGTCACCCCCGGCCCCGCCTCGAAGGCCGCGGCCAGCCGGAAGTCGCCCAGCCGGCTCTCGATATCGACGACGAGCCCGCTCACTTGCTCGCCCGGCTCATCGGCCCACCCAGCGGCGGGCGCTGCGCGCCAGCGCCTCCGAAGCGGCCAGCGCGACGAGGGCGATGGCCAGGGACAGGCTGGCCAGGCGCGCCGCCGCCGCTTCTCCGCCCGGCGCCTGCAGGGCTGCGTAGATGGCCAGGGGCAGGGTCTGGGTCTCCCCAGGGATGCTGGCGGCGAAGGTGATCACGGCGCCGAACTCGCCCAGACAGGCGGCGAAGCCGACGATGGCCGCCGCCAGGACTCCCGGCGCCGCCAGCGGCAGGGTGACGGTCAGGAAGCGGTCCAGCGGCCTTGCGCCCAAGCTGCGTGCGGCCTCCTCCAGCCTAGGGTCGATCGCATCGAGCGACAGCGCGACGGCGCGCACCATCAGCGGGAAGGCCATCACCCCGGCGGCGAGCGACGCCCCCGCCGAGGTGAAGACCAAACGCCAGCCGAAGGCGCGCTCCAGCCAACCGCCGATAGGCCCCTGCACCCCGAAGGCGAGCAGCAGCAGGTAGCCGACCACCACCGGCGGCAGCACTAGCGGCGCATGGGCCACCGCGTTCAGCGCTCCCCGGCCGGGAAAGCGCCCCCGGACCAGGGCCAGCGCCACGGCGACGGCGAGCGGCAGGGCCACGGCGGTGGCGCGCGCGCCCACCACCAAACTGGTGCGGACCGCGGCGATCTCTTCAGGTGTCAGGCCGAAAGGCATGGCTAGAGCGTCGCCGCAGCCCGCGCCTTGCGCAAGGCCGAGCCGGTCGTCACAGCCGGCTCAATGGCCGTGGTGCGCTTCGCCGCCGGAGGAACCGTCGAGCTCGATCGCCGGCGCCGGGTGCGGGACGCTGGTCCAGGCTGCGCCGGCCGCAGGAATATCCACCCAGCGGTTCTCGCCCCGTTCGCAGGTCTGCACCGTCGGGAAGTAGAGGGGACCGGCGCGCTGCGGCAGCCGCAGCATGACCCCGAATTGATCGAACTGGTCGGCCTCCAGCCGGCCTTTCCAGGTGATCGCCGCCACGCGGCTGGCGACGGTCTCCCCATCCACAGTGCGAGGTCGGGCGAGGGGCGCGGTTTCGACGGACAGGGTCCAGCCCGGCTTGGGCTGAGGCCGGGCGACGGTCGCCTCCTCGGGAATCTCCACCCGAAGCGCGACGGTGGGCGAGCCGTCGCACCCATGCGAGAGCCGGAAGAAGGCGGCGTGGTAGGCGCCGGGCGTCCCCTTGGCGTCGGCGATGGAGACGTGAGCGGCGGCGGGCGCCGCGATCGCCGCCAGGGCGGCGGCGAGCAACAGGGATTTCATGGCGCGGCTCCGTTCAATAGCTGAGCGTCAGGCCGCCGAACACCGAGCGGCCCTCGCCGGGGAAGAAGACGGCGGTCGGGCTGGTGCGGGCGTCGGTGACGGCGGTGAAGTTGGAGACGTAGCGTTTGTCGCCGAGGTTGCGGACGTCGACATAGGCCGAGACGGCGGGCGACACACGCCAGCCGGCGGAAAGGCCGAACACCGCGTAGGCCGGCGCCTTCAGGGTGTTCTGGTAATCGACGAAGGCGTCCTTCAGCGACCATTCCAGGCTGGGCGCCAGGAACAGCGGCCCGTGGTCCCATCGCAGCTCCGCCCGATAGAGGTGCTCGGGCACGACCGGCAGCCGGCGGTCGCCGTACTGCACGTCGCCTTCGAAGCGGAAGTCCGACCAGGCGTAGGTCTGGCGCAGGCGCAACGCGGGGGCGATCCGCCAGTCCAGCCCGGCCTCGATCCCCTGGTGCACAGTGCGGCGGGCGTTGAAGGTCGAGGCGGGGACGCCCCGGGCCGGGTCGACCGTGTAGTTGAGCAGTTCGCCCCTCAGTTCGGCGCGGTAGACGGCGACGTCCCATGTGAGGGCGCCGCGCCGGCCGCGGGTCCCGATCTCGCCGGTCCAGGCGGCCTGGGGCCGAAGCGGGGTGAAGCCCGACGCGGTGGGCGAGAGGGCGCCGAAGTTCGGCGGCTCGACCGAGCGGGTGAGGTTGGCGAAGACCTGGGCCCCGTCCGGCGCCTGCCACAAGAGCCCGATCCGAGGGGCGAGCCAGTCGTAGTCCTTCGAAGCGGCCAGCGCGAAGCTGGAGGGGGCGCCGGGCGTCTTCAGGCCGATGAAGTCGCGCGCGGCGTGGCCATAGGAGCCGCCGGCGACCACCGCCAGGCGCTCGGAAACGAACAGCCGGCCTTCGGCGAAGGCGTCCAGGCCCTGGGCGTCCTGCCGGCTCTGGGCGGTCTTGGCGCCGCGGGAGCCGCGCACGTTCACCCACTGTAGGGCGTCGAGATCGCCGGAGCGGTAGGCGAGGCCCCAGAAGGCGTCCGCTTGGCGGCCCAACGCCTCGCCCGCCCATTGGAAGCGCCCGAAGGCGCCCCAGTTGCGGCTTTCCTGGTCGAGCACCTGGAAGATCGGATGGTCCAGATCCTTCCACGTCGCATAGAGCCCGCCCTCGAAGACGGTCGAGGCCGACAGCCGCCAGCGACCCTGCAGCGCGCCGCGGACCGAGGCCATGTCGCGCTGGTAGTTGTTGGCCAGGTTGCCGGCGTTGGCGCTCCGGGGCGAGGTAAGAGCCTGCTCCAGGCCGACCGAGCCCGGGATCTGCTGGTGGACATAGCCGCCGCTGACCAGGAGCCGCAGCTCGCGGTCCTGGCCGAAGCTGCGCCCAAGGTTTAGCGAAGCGTGCTGTTCCTGCCGGCGGCTCTGCTCGCGCCAGCCGCCGGCGGTCAGGCCGGTCGCGGCGGCGAAGACGTCGTAGTCGCCCCAGGCGCGGGCGATCTCCGCATGGCCGCGGAGCGTCCCATAGGAGCCGCCGTCGATGCGCAGCTGCTGGCCGAAGCCGGCGTTTCGGCCGGTGGGGGTGACGAGGTTGACCGCGCCCCCCAGCAGGGCGCCGCCGAAGCGCAGGGCGTTCGCGCCCTTGTAGACCTCGGTGTAGCGGGCGATCAGCGGATCGATCAGCTGGAAGTCGCCGTAGCCGTCCGCCTCGTTGAGCGGGACCCCGTCCTGCGCCAGCAGCACGCCGCGGTTGTGGTTGGGGTTGCCGATGCCCGAGCCGCGGATCGAGAGGCGGGTGTCGCCCCCCCATTTCCTTTGGGCGTAGACGCCGGGGACGTCGCGCAGCAGGTCGGGCGCGCCGGTGGCGAAGCGGCTGGCGTAGGCTTCCCGGGAGACCACCGCGACCGCGCCGGGGGTTTCGGAAAGCCGCTGGCGGACGGCGGCGACCACCGGCGGGTCCTCGGGATCGGGCCGGGCGGTCACTGTGACACTGGCCAGCGGCGTGGAGGGGGCCTGGGCGAAGGCCGCAGGCGAGCAGGCGAGGGCGCCCAGCGCGAGCGCGCCGGCGCAGTCATGTCGGAAGGTCATCGTGAATCCTGACGCAGCTCCTGAGGGGAGCGGGAACAGCGAAGCCGGCCGCAAGGCGGCGGCCGGCGCGGCGGTCGTCAGGCGAAGGCGGGCGGAGCTCTTGCGTTGGGGCGGCCGAGCGGCGGGCCGCGTGGCGAGGCCAGGGCCGTCAGGCGGGGCTTGAGGACGCGGACCTGGGCGGGCTGCGGCAGGGCGACGGTTCCGCCGGGCTCCAGCGCGGGGATGGCGACCGCCGCGCAGGCGACGCAATGCTGGCAGTCGTGATGGACGGGAGCCTGACCGTCTTTGGTCCGGCCGTCCGCCTCGCGATCGACCGAGCAGATCGGCATGGCGGCGAACGGATCGGCCATGCGGGCGGCCATGGCCGCCGCCGCGGCCGGCGAGGCGAGCTGCAGCAGGAGCGCCAGCTGCACGAGAAGCAGAGCGATGGGGCGCGGGGCGCGTCGCATGCTCGTCTGGGGCTCCTCGGTGGTGCGGGCGGCGGCGCTGCTTAGCATCTGCGGGGGCCGGAACGGAAGCCGGTCCCGCGGATTGGATTCCGGACCGAGCCGAGGACGATCAAGAACGGAGAGGCGCCATGTCGGCGACAAAGCCCCGCAAGCCGGTGATCGTGATCCTGGCCATCCTGGTCGCCCTCGTGGCGATCGGCTTCGGCGCCTACCTCGTGCGGATCACCCAGGCGGTGAAGAACGACCCGCAGACCGTCGCTGGCGCGGCCCACCTCGCCGGCCGGGACACCCGCGAGGAGGCGCTGGCTTCGGTGACCACCGGCGCCAAGCGGCTGCAGCCCGGCGAGACCAACGAGGCGGTCACCAGTCCGGGCCAACCGGCCTATCCCGGCCAGGTCGATCCAGGTTCCGGCGGCTGACCGCCTTGCCCGAGACGCTCTGGCCCGCCCTGCCGGCCTCCGTCGACGCCCTGGTCGAGGCGTTGCTGCAGGAGGCCTGCCGACGCGAGCTGACCCTCGCCACGGCCGAAAGCTGCACCGGAGGGCTCCTGGCCTCGCTGCTCACCGACGTGACGGGATGCTCCCATGCCTTCGAGCGCGGGTTCGTCACCTACACCAACGAAGCCAAGCACGAACTGCTAGGCGTGCCGTTCGTCCTGCTGGAGGATCCTGGTCCGGTGTCGGAGGCGGTCGCCCGCGCGATGGCCGAAGGGGCGCTGGCCCGGTCCAAGGCGCACATCGCGCTCTCGGTCACCGGCTTCGCGGGACCGGGCGGACCGGACGACCGGCCGGGCCTGGTCCATTTCGCCAGTGCGGCGCGGGATGGGCCGACGCTGCACCGCCGTTGCCTGTTCGAGGAGAGCGATCGCGCCGGCGTGCGGATGCGGGCGGTGGAGACCGCGCTCGACATGCTGAAGGATAGGCTGAGCTGAGACGGTCGCGGTGCGGCTCAGGCCGCTCGGATGCCCGAGGGGCGGCTCTCGGCGGTCCCCAGGATATGATCGTAGCCGAGGATCATGTCCACGCGGCGGCCGTCGCTGGCCAGCGGCAGCCTGAGCCACAGCAGCGATAGGTGGGTCGCGCCGCGCCAGGACAGGGAATGGCAACCCACCGCGGGCCGCCCCTCGTCCACGATCCGGTCGAGCTCGTCGCGCCAATAGGCGGCGGCCTCGGGGGCGTAGACTTCTTCGAGCCGCTTGCCGGTGATCTCGCGGCCGTAGACGCTGTAGAGGCCGGTGCCCGCGAGCCGCAGCCGGTAGTCGCGCGGCTCGCCCCGGACGTCGATCAGGCTGACCGTGGGCAGGTGGCGCTTGAAGCGGGCCGGGTTGATCTGGGCGCGCGCAGGCAGGCGCCCACCCTCGCGCAGCGAGGCCCAGTAGGCGAACAGCTCCTCATGGCTCCGTACCGAGGACGGCGAGGCCGCCATTTGCCCCAACATATTCGGAGTCTTCCCCAACCCCTTGGAATCGCAACGCTTACGATGCCTTAACTATGATGGCGGGGGAAGGGGGTTTTCGATTCGTGCTGCAACCTCCTGTGGAGCTTTGCAATTTCGCAGCGAAAAGCGCCCGCCCGGGGGTCCGGACGGGCGCTTTGGTCGGCGTACGGCGAGAATCAGCGGGCCTTACGGCCGCCCTGGCCCAGGCCCATCTGCTTGGCCAGTTCCGAGCGGGCGCGAGCGTAGTTCGGCGCCACCATCGGGTAGTCCTTCGGCAGACCCCACTTCGCCCGGTACTCTTCGGGGGTCATGTTGTACTTGGTGCGCAGGTGGCGCTTGAGCGACTTGAACTTGCGGCCGTCCTCCAGGCAGACGAGGTGGTCGGCGGTGATCGACTTCTTCACCGGCACGGCGGGTTCCTGCGGCGGCGCCTGGGCGGCCTGACTCCCGTTCGCGACGCCCGTCAGCGCCTTGTGCACGCTCTGGATTAGTACTGGCAGATCGCCGGCTGCGATCGCGTTGGAACTGACATAGGCGGCTACGATTTCGGCCGTCATGTCGATGAGCTCAGGTTGCTCGTCCATGGTCTGCTTCGTCCGCTTGCGGCCAATTCGGCCGGTATTGCTTGTCGGGTGTGTCAGCCCGCGCGCGGCTTCCATATAGAGCTTTCGATCCGCGGACAACCACCCCGCGTTATCCACGGTTATTCATGTAATCGCAGATCAGGGGGCGCCGATTTTCGGCCGTCAGCCGCCGAAATCCTTGGCGAGCGCCAGCATGGCGGCGCGTTGCGGCGGCGAGAATTCGTCGACCGCTTCCTCGTCGCCGGAGCGGATCGCCTCGACCAGCGCCGGGGTCATGGCCGAGGACAACGCCCAATTCCAGTAGCGCAGCACGGTCTGGGCCCGGTCGACCGCCATCATGTCGTAGACTACCAGGGTCCGTTCGAGGGCGGGCAGGGCGTGGCCGTGGGAATTGGCTTCAGGACGCTTCAGACCGCGCCACAACGCCCGCACGGCCGAGCGGGGCAGGCCCGCGGCCTTGCACAGGACGGCCAAGGGCTCGCCGAAGGGATCGGTCAGGATCTTGGCGGCCGTCATCGGCTTCAGCCCGGCCAGATAGGCGATCTCGCTGGCGATCTGGCGGGTCATGCCCGCCTGGGCGGCGGTCACGGCCGCTTCGAGCGATTCGTAGGGGCTCTTCTCGACGGCCGCCCGGTTCCGCTGGCGCCGCTCGATGAACTGCAGCGCCTTGCGCACCAGCGGGTCCTGCCAGCCCTCGGCGGCGGCCAGGGGGAAGATGTCGCCCGCCGCCTCCTGCAGCACCTCGCGGCTGACGGCGAAGCGCGAGAGGATCAGGCGGCGGGAGTCCGGTTCGGCCCACCAGAAAAGGACATAGGCTTGGCTCGGCCGCAGCTCGGGCCGGCGCAGCAGTTGGGGGATGTAGCTGGTCTGGGCGCGAGAGGCGGCGACCACCATCTCCAGCGCCGCCTGGCTGAACCGCGCCTCGCCGTTTTCCAGCAGGGCGTCGACCACCGGCGGCTCCAGGGGCGCGATCACGGCCTCGACCACGGCCTCGGCCACGTGCCGCCGCCGCGCGATCAGCAGCCGGTGCTCCAGCCCGGCCTCGCGGGCGCAGGCGATCAGGTCGGAATCGCTCAGGGCCTGGCTGTCGTCGAGCAGGGCCCCCGCGATCTCGGGTTCGTCCCGCAGCAGCAGCCGCACCAGGGGGTTCGGGATGTCGGTCAGGTTGGCGAGGCGGCGCGACACACGAAGCCGCTCTTGGGGCGAGGCCTCGCGCAGCATCTCCACCAGCAGGTCGCCGGTCATGGCCCGCTCGAAGCCGTTCACCCGGCTCGACGGCAGGCAGACCACGTCGGCCAGCCGCTTCAGCAGCGCCACCCGCGCGCGCCCCGAAGCGGCGGACGCCGGGCTCTGGGGCGCCGGGCTCGCGTCGCGGGGCAGGGGCTCGGCCATGCGCCAGGTTTGCCCCGATCGCGGTTAACCGAGGGTGAGCGGCGCTGCGACGCGGTTGACCCGAGCCCTGCCGGGTCCTAGACACGCGGCCGTTTGTCCTCTGGGGCGGCGGTGCGTATGCGCGCGCCCCATATAGAGGGCCGCCCGCCCGTCAGCCGCCAGCAAGGAGCCCTCCATGAGCGCCACCATCATGCCTGGGGCGACCGCCGTCCTGGTCCTCGCCGACGGGACCGTGCTGTCGGGCGTCGGGGTCGGCGCGAGCGGCGACGCCGTGGGCGAGGTCTGCTTCAACACCGCCATGACGGGCTATCAGGAAATCCTGACCGACCCGTCCTACATGGCCCAGATCGTCACCTTCACCTTCCCCCACGTCGGCAACGTGGGCGTGAACCTGGAGGACATCGAGCAGTTCGGCCAGGGGGCGGCGACCACCGCCCGCGGCGCGGTGTTCCGCGACGTCCCGACCGAGGCTGCGAACTGGCGCGCCGAGCGCGGCGCGGCGGGCGATTTCGACCAGTGGATGAAGCGCCGCGGCGTGATCGGCATCGCCGGCGTGGACACCCGGGCGCTGACCAAGCTGATCCGCGAGAAGGGCATGCCGCATGCCGTGGTCGCCCATTCGCCCGAGGGGCGCTTCGACCTGGACGCCTTGGTCGCCAAGGCCCGGGGCTGGACGGGCCTTGTCGGCCTCGACCTCGCCAAGGAGGCCACCTGCCTGCAGCCCTTCGTCTTCGAGGAGGGCCTCTGGGCTTGGCCGGAGGGCTACGCCGAGCCGCGGCCGGAGCCGAAGTACGAGGTCGTGGTGCTGGACTACGGGATCAAGCGCAACATCCTGCGGGCCCTGACCTCCGTCGGCGCCCGCGCCACCGTGCTGCCGGCGACGACCACGGCCGAGGAGGTGCTGGCCCGCAACCCGGACGGCGTCCTCTTGTCGAACGGTCCCGGCGACCCGGCGGCGACCGGCGAATACGCCGTGCCCGAGATCCGGAAGCTGGTGGACAGCGGCAAGCCGGTGTTCGGCATCTGCCTGGGCCACCAGATGCTGGCCTTGGCGCTCGGCGCCAAGACCACCAAGATGGACCAGGGCCACCACGGCGCGAACCATCCGGTGAAGGACCTGACCACCGGCAAGGTCGAGATCGTCTCCATGAACCACGGCTTCACGGTGGATCGCGACACCTTGCCCGAGCCGGTGCAGGAGACGCACGTTTCGCTGTTCGACGGCTCCAACGCCGGCATCGCCCTGAAGGACCGGCCGGTCTTCTCGGTGCAGCATCACCCCGAGGCGAGCCCGGGTCCGACCGACTCGCTCTATCTGTTCGACCGTTTCGCAGGCCTGATGGACCAGGCTCGTTGACGCGTTCCGCTGCGGGTGGACATCCGCCGGCGGCGTTCCCACCTAAGGACCTCGCCGCGTCCCAGCGACGGCGCCCTAGCCGACACACCATCCGCCGCGCCCCGTCCTAGGCCCGGCCCGTCCCGCGCATTCCGGCGCGGGACTCATCCGTTCAGGAGCTGCATGTCCAAGGAAGACTTCATCGAATTCGAAGGCGTCATCACCGAACTCCTGCCCGAGGGCCGGTTCCGGGTGAAGCTCGACAACGACCACATGGTCCTGGCCTACACCGCCGGCCGGATGAAGCGGAACAAGATCCGCTCGCTGGTGGGCGACCGCGTCACCGTCGAGATGACGCCCTACGACCTCGACAAGGGCCGCATCACCTTCCGGCACCGCGGCGACAGCCCGCCTCCGCGCCCCGGCGGGCCGGCCCGGCCGCAACAGCGCCGCCGATAGGTCCGCCCGCGCTCGTCCTGGGCGCGCATGGGTGGTAAGCCGTCTCCATGACCAGGACCGGCGGAGACGGCGTCCGGGGGTTCGACGGCCTGCGCGCGCTGGCGGTCGTCCCGGTGTTCCTCCAGCACTACACGCGCCTCGGCGCCCGTTACGAGACGGGCGGTTACGGCGTGTGGCTGTTCTTCGCCCTCTCCGGCTTCCTGATCGTCCGCATCCTGCATAGCGAGCGCCTACGCATCGAGGCGGGCGGGCGCACCCGGACCCAGGCGCTCGGCCGCTTCTTCTGGCGGCGGACGCTCCGCATCTGGCCGGCCTACTACCTGGCCCTGATCGTCTTCACCGTGCTCGCCGCGCTGAAGCTCGTGCACGATTTCCCGCTTCAGCACGCGCTCTGGCACTACGCCTACCTGTCGGACATCTACTTCGGCGAGGTGATGGGCCGCTGGGTCGGCCGCTTCGGCCATTTCTGGAGCCTGGCGGTCGAACAGCAGTTCTACCTCGTCGCGGCGCCGCTCCTGATCCTCGCCCCCGCCCGCTGGGCGCGGGCGCTGTGCGCAGCGCTGGTGCTGGCCTCGATGGCGACAAACCTCGGCATGCGCTCGAGCGGGGCCTCGGCGATGCAGCTCTACACCAATCCCCTGATCAACTTCGGCGCGATCGCCTTCGGCGGCTGGATGGCGCTCAGCCTCTCGGCGCGGCCGAAGCCCGGAGCGGCCTCATGGCCGGTCGCCGCCTGCGTCGCCGCGATCGTCGTCTTCATCGTCGGCTTCCATCACGTGGGGTCCTATCCCGAGGCCGTCGCCGCGATGATCGCCATGGCGCCCTTCGTCGTCGCCATGGCGCTTTGCGCCCTGTTGGTGGCGGCGGTCTATCTGAACCAGCAGAGCCGCGCGGTCGCCCTGCTGGAACGCAGGCCGATCGCCTATTTCGGCCAGGTCTCCTACGGCTTCTACCTCTATCACAACCTGTTGCCGCGCTGGCTGGTCACCAAGGCAGCGCAGGCCATGGGCTTCGACTGGCGCGCGCCCGAACTCTTGGAGGCGGCGGTCGCCTTCGCCCTCGGCCTGGGGCTCGCCTCCCTGTCCTGGGCGCTGATCGAGAAGCCCATCCTGCGGTTGAAGGATCGTCCCCCGAGCCTTCCGGCGTGGGCGAGGGGCAAGCCGGCGCAGGCGGCGGCGTGACGAGGGCTTGGCCTGGGGGAGGGGAACCGGGGAAGGATCGCGGAGGGCGGACCTACTCCGCCGCCAGCGGCCGGGCCGGATAGACGGCGCCCCGGCGGCGGACGGGTGCGGCGCGGCACAGGAAGACCTCGGCTTCGGGATGGTCGACGATCTCGAAGCCGGAACTGCGCAGCATCGCCTCGACGCAGGCCCGGTTCGGCGCCCACCAATTGGTCCAGTCGCCCGCGTACTGGTGCTCGATGAAGTGCATCCTGGGCCAGCCGGGCTGATCGAAGACGGCGGTCTCCCAGAAGCTGTAGTCGGCTTTGACCTCGGCCACCGCGTCCGAACCGCGCTGCATGGATTGGAACAGCATAAGGTCCTTGGCCACGTGCTCGCGGATCAGGTCGAGCGCCAGGAGCGGGTGGCGCAGATGGTAGAGCACGCCCATGAAGATCACGAGGTCGAAGGTCTCGCCGAGCGCGCCGACGTCGTAGACTTCCATCCGGCGGAATTCGACGTCGTCGAAGCCCAGCACCTCGGCGGCGTAGCGGGCCTGGGCCAGGTAGCGCTCGTCGTGGTCCAGGCCCAGCACCCGATCCGCGCCGCGGCGTTTCATCTCCAGCGAATAGAAGCCGCCGTTGCAGCCGATATCGAGCACGCTCTTTCCGGTCATGTCGGCGGGCAGGGCGTGGGCGAAGGCCCGGAATTTGATGTTGGGATAGTCGCCCAGGAAGTGCTCGGGCGCGGTCTTCACCCCATGCAGGTCCAGATTGTGGAACCATGGCCCAAGCGCGCGGGCCCTGCTCTCGATCTCCCGGGCGGTCAGGCCGCAGACGGCCTCGGGCGCATCCTTCATGGCGGACTCCCCGGCCGCGGAAGGCGATCCCTTGCCGCGCCTGGTAGGCTGAACCCGGAACCGCCGCAGGGGTTCCTGTTCGGATCTGGGGCGGGCTTGGCCGCCCAGGGGACAGGGACGTACAAGGCCGCATGATCCGGCTGTTCACACAAGCCGCCCTGACCGAGGGCGCGACCGTCGAGGCCGACGCCGACCAGGCCCGCTATCTGACGACCGTGATGCGCTCGGGCGTCGGCGACGCCCTGCTGCTCTTCAACGGCCGCGACGGGGAGTGGCGCGCCCGGGTGGCGGCCGTGGCCAAGCGCGGCTGCACCCTGGCAGTGGAGCAGCGCGTCCGCCCGCAGTCGTTCCCACCGGACCTCGACCTGATCGTCGCCCTGGTGAAGCGGGCGAGACTGGAGATCATCGTGGAGAAGGCGACCGAGCTGGGCTGCCGCCGCGTGCGCCTGGTGACCACCCGCCGGACCAACGCCGACCACACGCGGGTGGACCGTCTGCAGGCCATCGCCATCGAGGCGGCCGAGCAGACCGGACGGCTGGACGCGCCCGAGATCCTGGCGCCCGAGCGGCTGGAGGCGGTGCTGGACCGCTGGGACGCCGGTCGGCGGCTGATGTTCTGCGACGAGGCCGGGGACGACCCGTCCGCCGAGTGGGGCGGGCGCGAGGGCCGCGCCGAGCCGGCGCTCGATGCGTTGGCGGCCGCGCCGAACGGTCCGTGGGCGGTGCTGATCGGTCCCGAAGGCGGCTTCGCGCCCGAAGAGCGCGCGCGGCTCCGGTCGGCGGACTTCGTCACGCCGGTGACGCTTGGCCCGCGCATCCTGAGGGCCGACACCGCGGCCATCGCCGCCCTCTCGCTGTGGCAGGCGACGCTGGGCGATTGGCGAGGCGAGCCGGCCATCGCGTGAAGTTGAGCTTGAGCCGGCCCCTTCGTCTGCTTAAGTGGCGCCGGGATTGAACTGCGGCGACTTTGGGGCGCTTCCCAGATGCGGGATTCCAGACGCGGAATCCGCGACCCGGGAGTTCCTGGCGCGCAGGTTGAGGAGACCCATTTGGGCGACTGCGCTATCGACGATCGTCCGCTCGAACTCGCCGACCTGGTCGCGCACCTGGCCGGCGGAGCCAAGCCTCCGACGGCCTTCCGCATCGGGGCAGAGCACGAGAAGTTCGGCTTCCGCCTCGGCTCGGCCGCGCCGGTTCCCTATTATGGCGACAACGGCATCGAGGCCCTGCTCAAGGGGCTGATGCGCTTCGGCTGGCAGGGCGAGTACGAGACCGGCGACAAGGGCGACGTGCTGATCGCCCTGTCCCGCGAAGGCGCAGCCGTCAGCCTGGAGCCCGGCGGCCAGTTCGAGCTGTCCGGCGCGCCGCTGGAGACCATCCACGACATCTGCGTCGAGACCGCCCGCCACCTGCGCGAGACCAAGGAAGTGTCCGACGAACTCGGTCTGGGCTTCCTCGGCCTGGGCTTCACGCCCACCTGGACCCGCGAGCAGATCCCGGTGATGCCCAAGGGGCGCTACAAGATCATGCGCGCCTACATGCCCAAGGTCGGCTCGCGCGGGCTCGACATGATGTTCCGCACCTGCACGGTGCAGGCGAACCTCGACTACGCCTCCGAAGCGGACATGGTCGCCAAGATGCGGGTCAGCCTGGCCCTGCAACCGGTGGCGACCGCCCTGTTCGCCAATTCGCCCTTCGTCGAAGGCCGGCCGTCGGGCTGGCTCTCCAGCCGCGCCGCCGCCTGGCTCGACACCGACGCCGCCCGCACGGGCATGCTGAACTTCATGTTCGGCGAAGGCGCGGGCTATCTCGACTACGCCCAGCACGCCCTCGACGTGCCGATGTATTTCGTCAAGCGCGACGGTCGCTACGTCGATGTCGCCGGCCGCTCCTTCCGCGCCTTCATGGCCGGCGAGCTGCCCGAACTGCCCGGCGAGAAGCCGACCCTGAAGGACTGGATCGACCACCTCTCGACCCTGTTCCCCGAGGTCCGGCTGAAGACCTACCTGGAGATGCGTGGCGCGGACTCCGGGCCCCAGAGCCGCATCTGCGCCCTACCGGCGCTGTGGGCGGGTCTGCTCTACGACGATGCGGCCACCGCCGCGGCCTGGGACCTGTGCAAGGACTGGTCGGCCGAGACCCGCGTGCGCCTGCGCGAGGACGCCGCGCGGCTCGGGCTGAAGGCCCAGGCCGGCGGCCGCAGCCTGCGCGACGTCGCCGTCGACATGGTGGCGATCGCCAAGGAAGGGCTGAAGCGGCGCGCCCGCTTCGACGGCGGCATGGTCGACGAGACCGGCTTCCTGCGGGAGTTGGAGGAGATCGCCGACAGCGGGATCACTCCGGCCGAGCGTCTGCTGGACCTCTACCACGGCCCCTGGGCCGGGGACGCGAGCCGCGCGTTCGAGCAGCTGGCTTACTAGGCGCGGGTGCTGATTCGGGGCGGCGATGGATCTTTGAGGCGCTGTCGCGGTCGCAAGCGCAATGGGTGACTCGAGGGCGGTTGGCTCCAGGGCTGCCCGGCCATTTAGCGCAGGTTCAGCGTTTTCGCATTGGGCAATCCGGCGATCTGCTGCGCAGGCCGCTCCTCCTCCAGACCGTAAGCATTTAGCACTTCAAATGCGATCTGGCGCATCATCGCCGCTGCTGGCCCGACGCGTACCGGCAGCGAGCCATCTTCCGTCGTCAGTAGAATTTTGCCCGCCTCATCACACACATCCAAGATGATCCCATAGGCATCTGCTCGCTGAAGAGTTTCCAGTTCTTCGTGCTGATCAGGATCAATGTGAGCCCCAAGGGTGTTCCGCATTTGTCTTACGAAGTGCTCCCGCGTCATTGTTCGGCGTTGTTCCCGTGGAAGAAACGCTCCTGTCTCGAACGCTTCGGCGCGGTAGATTACGTCGCGTCGCCACCAATCCTTGAACGGGATTCGCCGGCTCGGTAGAATGTTTTGGCTAAACTCTGGCCAAAAAGATGCGTAGGGATGATCGGTTTCGTTGTTTATGTATCCACCTATCAGGGGTATTTCCGGCATGGTGTTCTCTACTGGGTAGGCGAAATTGTAGGTGAGGAAATATTTATTTCCCCTCATTGCTTCGGATGCCCTGCCGCCTTCAAGAATTTTTGAGGCCTCTGTTGCCATGGAAAACGCTGTGCCGACTCGGCCGCGGTCAAAAGCTTCACAAAGCGAATGTAGCGTTTCGAGGCTGGCGTGGATTAAGGCTTCAGCCCTCTCATCCGAGAGCTTCACGCGTTTTCCTACCTTTGATTTCCGTTTGCTCACGGGCCTGGCCCTCCCATTGCGGACAAGCATGTTGGTACTTTTTAACAACCGACCTGGGGAGGCCGCTTCGGGATAATGGTTGCTCCCACTGATGAGAGTCTGCTGCGTACGTGCAAAGCCGTGAACTGAGACATCGTCGAGTCGCAGTCTGCATCAGCCTTGCGTGCTATTGTTGCAATGTGGCGATGTTCGCAATGTGTTCTATGGTTGCGCTGATGATAGCTGCAAGAGGCCTATTATGATCCGCGTCGGCGTCGGCGGCTGGACCTTCGAGCCCTGGTGCGGGACCTTCTATCCCGACAAGCTGCCGCA
>Ga0164243_10001721_pt1 | contig 36735 bp, 37 predicted proteins | sample OricompcompostOP_FD_108781 | JGI IMG/M metagenome (GOLD analysis project Ga0164243, IMG submission 108781) | Organic Plus compost microbial communities from Emeryville, California, USA - Original compost - Organic plus compost (OP) | ecosystem: Engineered > Solid waste > Mixed feedstock >...
GGAGTGCCGAGGATCGGCACAGCAACAAGTCCCCCTTCGCTCGCTATACAGGTAAATGTCTCTGGAGGCCATCCATGCTCGAAACCGATCCTGTTAGCAGCGTAATCTTCGGCATTGCTTTCGTCGCTCTGCCACTTTGGTTCGTTGGGGTCTGGATTCATCAGGGCGTCAAGCGCTTTATCAGGTTCTGGAAGGGTGAACTGAAGAACCTGGACGAGCAGGAGGCTCGGAAAGCTTTTGCCCGCTCACGCTCTGGTGATCGAACTGATGAGGTCTATGCCGAGGAGCTGAATCGCCGCGCAGCTCGTCGCGCGCCGTCTTCATCCTCAAAGACTGACGGCGCGGAGTACGACGTCGAGTACGATGCCGAGTGCGACGCACTGGCTGCTCGCATCGAAAGCCGATAACTCTCGTTCAACTGGCCCACCCTTTCGGTGGGCCTTTTTACCGCCAGGATACTGGTATTTACGGCACCGGCGGACTCGAACGCACGCAGAAGAGAGATTTTGCCAAACCAAAGGCATATCGCTCCGATTGGCCACCTTATGCCATCAACAAGTCTATGCCGTAAATACCGCCGCTGGGGCTCCCGCCCACCTTGGCTATACGAATCAGGACAGTGGATTAACCTGAGGGCACATGCCAGAAATCAGAAAGTTTTCGGTACACCCGCAAATCATCTACAACCTGATCGTTGCTCAGAGCGGCACCCTCGGGAAGGCAGCGCTCGAGTGCGTCATGAACTCCATAGACGCAGGCGCATCACGTGTTGAGATCGAGGTGACCAACGAGGGAATCAGGATCCAGGATGATGGCCAGGGATTTCGTTCTCGAAAGGAAATCGAGGATTGGTTCGAAGTGTTTGGCTTCCCGCACGAAGACGGCGATCGCATCTACGGGAAGTTCGGGATCGGTCGCGCGCAGCTCTGGAGTTTCTGCTCCACGATATGGCGCACTGGCACTTTCGAGATGGATGTTGACATCAAGAAGCGCGGACTCGACTACCAGTTGCGTGAAGGGCTCAAGCCGGCAAAGGGCGTCCTGATAACTGGAAGCTTCTATACGCCGCTAACAACTCTGGAAGTGGCGAGCTTTCAGAAGGAGCTCACCGAGCTCGCACGGTACGCACAGATCCCCGTTGTGCTTAACGGCAAGGTAATCAACAAGGATCCCACGAAGGAGAAATGGGATTTTGATACCGAGGACGCGTGGGTGCGTCTCACGGAAGGCGGACAGCTGTCGGTCTACAACCTTGGCGTTCTGGTTCGGCGCTACTCAAGCTACCAGTTCGGCTGCGGCGGCGTCGTGGTCACAAAGCCTGGCGTGAAGCTTGCCGTGAATATGGCTCGCAACGACATTCTTGTGGCCGAATGCCAGGTATGGAAGCGGATCCGCAAATTGCTCCAATCCACCTCTGACCGGCGCGTGCGTACAAAGCGAACTCGCATGTCGGAAGCGGAGCTCGAGAACGCAGCGAAGCGTTTCCTGGCAGGAGAGATCGGCTATGAAGAGATCTCCGACTTCAAGCTCATTACTGACATCGTCGGTCGTGGGCACACGCTTTTCAACCTCTGTGCCGGTGACTTCAGTCAGCCGGTGACAAAGGCTGAGTTGGGCAGCCGATTGGCTGAACGAGCACACAGAAGTAAGCTTGCGTTCGTCTTGGCTCCAGTCACGCTCGAGCGCTTTGACGCGGAAAGCGTCGAGGATCTCAAGGTTAAACTGGTTGACGCGTTACGCGAGGATCCCAAGTCTAGCCAGCTCGGCAGATTGCTCAGCTCGCGCAAGACAACAGAGGATGTGAAGTCTGCCGCCCCTACCCTGCGGGAAGGTTACGACGTGCTGAAGGAGAGCGAGCTCTCCAAGGCCGAACGAGCTGGTTTACGCGCTCTCTATGAGTTGTCAAATCACGTCGGTCGGGCCCTCGAGTTCGCCGGGTTCGTGAACCCCACGACTGCGAACCGGACAGTGTATCTTGGTGTGTCCGACGCTGCAGAAGCATGGACGGACGGTGCGACAAGAATCGTTGTCGAGCGCGGTCAGCTTGCGCTGATGGCACAAGGTGTGGGCGGTTTTGTTGGTCTTGCCAACTTGCTGGTCCACGAATACCTGCACGACGCCGATGACACAGGATCACACACTCACGATTACGAGTTCTACGCTCGATATCATGCGGCAACCTGCTCTCACGCCGGGATTCTGAATCAGGCCGTTTTCAAAGGGCTGCACAGGTGGGTGACCGCCCTGCACTCCTTTGGTCTGAAAGTGCCACGGTCGGTGGCACGGCACCTGGATAAAATCGAGCGTCTGGGTAGAGAAGCAGACAGCGACGGTCAAGCGGAGGTTGCGCCTGACGGCGTTGTCGTTCCGGATAAGTCGTCGGTCAGCTAGTGTGGTTCATTGACGCCCCGCGTTTTCCGCGGGGCGTTTTTTGTGCGCCCGGCAGGGCGCGCGGTCTTGGAGACCCAGGCGCAAGGTGCGGGGCGCAACCCTGGCACGGGTGCGGCTGGGTGCGGAGGATCGCGCGGTGACATCCGGGCGAACGAAATCGGAAGACCCTTGGGGTCGGTCTCGTTGGTGCGCGAGCGGCAACGACTCCAGAGTGTTCGTTGAACCGCCGTATGCGGAACCGCACGTACGGTGGTGTGGGAGGGCGGCGAGCGTAAGCTCGCCCCCTACCCGATGAGCGCCCTGCCCTGCGCATCCCCTCCCCTGCTTGATGCGGCTCAGAGAAAGATGAAGTGCCTCCCGCCACTAAGCCGCAACAGCTGTAGCGTGAGTTTCTTCGCGCCTCATCGACCGCTGCATCACAGACATGGTGTGTAGCGGTCAAAGGTCTACTGGACACTCGGTTGCAGTAATTCGTCCTTCTCAGGCAGCGCGCTGTTCGGTGGCGGCATAGTACTCTCGCCGCCGCTGGGCGGGCGAGATGTGGCCGTGGCGCTGGATCATCCAGCGCTCGTTGTACAGCTCGGCCCACTCCAGCAGCGCGCGCCGCAGTTCCTCGACGGTATCGAACGTCTTCACCCACAGCAGCTGTTCCTTGAGCGTGCGGATGACGCGCTCGACGCAGCCGTTGCCCTCCGGCGCCGGCGGAATGATCGCTCCCTCATGGGAGCGCGGACCTTTCGGTGCCCCGAAGTCCACTGGCGCTCGCAGGTTGTGCTCACGCATGAGCCGCATCACCCGGCAGGGACTGGGGCGAATGCCGCCAAGGCGCAGCTTCGTCCAGACCTTGCGATATCCCTCGCCCAGGAAGGGCGATTCGGCCAACACCCGTCGGATGTGAACGACGAGCTCGTCATTACCGAGCCAGCGCTTGCCCCCCGACGCGTACGCGTCAGGGCGGCAAGCACGCGAACCTTGCGACGCCCGCCAGCGTGCGCACCCGGTTCAGCGTCACCACGCGATGGAGGGAAACCGACACGCCGCGCCTCACTTCGTCGACTTCCCGGATGCCAAAGGGCCGTGCTTCCTCTCGTAGACCCGGTTGGTCCCCTTCGAGATCTCCAGGTTCAATGCGGTCTTGGCCGAAGCGCTGTGCGAAGAGCGAAGACGGGGTCCGGCACGCGCGCACCGTTTCACCAACACTTATAAGGCGACTCAAAAAGCCATCAGGTCGGCGCTAACATCGTCTTGCTTCTCCAAGATCGGAGGCAAAATCTCGGGGCGCAGCGACTGTCCTGCATCAGCCCGGGCTACGTTTCCGGTCGGGAATACGCGCCTTCTTGGCACTGGTTCGAGACAAGCGGGAATTCGCGAGATGGGACGCGACGATTTAATTCGAAAGTTGAGACTTGAGTTAGTTAAGCAGCTGAAGCTCCGGCAGAGTTATCAGCGAACACACACCGGCACTGGCGTGTGGCGCCGGAAGGATGTTCTTGGAATTGCAGAACAGGAGGAGAGCAAGTCGAGGTCGCACGTGAGCGAACGATCGCTCGCCAATCTGCGACGAGGAAGAGGGAGCACCTGATCCGACCGGTTTTATGTAACGCCGTCTTATTCACAACTGCCTCAGGGCATCCACCAATCGCCCTGTTCGTGGTCTGGTCTCACGGCTGATCCGCTCCAGCGGATGATTCGGTGGGGTTTGCTGCCCGTCCTGGGGCGTTTGATGAAGATCCACGCCACAAAAACGCCTGGCGCTATCGGGAGTCGTTCTGCAATAGAGCGTTCACGGAAATGGCCTGATCTTTGACGCCGGCGTCCGAATGGATGCACGCCCAGGTCGTGGCCGAAAGCTTCACCATGTAGAGGCGCTTGAGGCGAGCGCACTTAATGGCGGCGACGATCGTCGTTTGGGCCGTCACCGTCTTGACGGACGTTTTTCCCAGATCTTCGGCGTGCGCGACGATACTGGCAAGCAACAAAGCGGCCACAATCAATGACTTCATGTTCGCGTGCGATTGGCAGACCCCGGGCGCGATCATATGGCGCTCAGAAAACCAGAGCAAGGCCCGTAAAAAAGGGGCAGGATTCGTCTAATCGAAGCATGGCCCTGATTTGGGAACCTGATGCTCACAACAGGGAGCATCGAAGTGTCGACCAAATCGTTACGTTCGCGGGACCACCGTGCCCTGATTGCGGTACTAAGGGCAACGCGAGCCGAAGTTGGCGTAACTCAGCGGGATGTGGCTGAACGCCTAAAGTGGGCCAATTCGAAATATGCCGCGGTGGAAACCGGGGAACGCCGCCTGGATGTGGTTGAGTTCAAGCAGTTGGCCGAAGCACTCGGCGTTGATCCGGAGCTTCTATTCAATCGCTTCATCCATTGGGGCGGGAAATGAACAGTGTGTGCGTTTGGTGACGTCCCTCTGACGCCTTTACGAAGCTCGTTTTTGCCCTCTCCGAGCCTCGCGGTTCCCGGCCCTGGGTCCCGTTGCGCCTTCGATGAAGCAGGGATGCCGAAGAGCCCAAGCTCGGCTGCTCGCGCAGCTTCTCGGTGGGAAGTGCTTCGTTTGGAACCGGGCGCTCGCGCGCCGTCGCGAAGCGTACGCCGCCGGTGACAAGATCAGCCTGACGCAGCTCTCGCGCGAGCTCACGGAGCTGCGCCGGCAGCTGGGCCTTGAGTGGCTCGGCGCGCTGCCGCGCGAGCCGCTGACGGAAGTGCTACGTGAGCTCGAGCGGGCGTACAGCAACTTCTTCGTCGGCCGGGCCAAGTTCCCAACGCTCGCCGGTCAGCCGAAAGCTCGAGGTCAAGGAGCGCCGGCTCCTGCGTTATCAGCCCAGCCAAGCGCGCAAGCTGCGTGCGGCGATGGCCGCCGCCGGCCTCCTTTCCGTTTCTTTTCTTTAGTTTTTAGATCGCCTCTACAGGCAATATAAAGGGAATAACAGGGAATACAGGAGGACCTGAAATATACGGTCCATTCAACTACTTACGCAGCGCTCGCGCGAGAGTTGCAGCGGTCCGGAGCGAGAGTTGCAGCGGTTCGGAGCGAGAGTTGCAGCCCTTCCCGCGAGAGTTGCAGCTGTATCGGAGCCTGAAAGCGCGAGAGTTGCAGCGGTGTCTGTGGATAAGTCGGGGTGTGACAAAGAAAAAATGCGGAGACACAGGCAGATACGGCATTACACGTGAGATGTACGCAAAGATAAGCGGATAAGTAATTGAAAATACACAAAATGATAGGCTCAACGCGCGAGAGTTGCAGCGGTTTCGGCGAGAAGAGGTGCCGGTGCGGCTGAAAAACTCAATAAAATCAAACAGATATGCATCAAAATGCGTGCGACAGTGGGTGCCGTGGAAGTGATTGATTTTGAACGTGAAATTCAAAAAATGCGCGAGAGTTGCAGCGGTCGACTCGAGTGGCACGTCAGCTCCCGATCGCGGGCAGTGTCCATTTGAAGGGCGTGTCGACACCTTGAACATTCCGCCCGCATTCCTTCTCCTTGGCGCCGCCAGAGACGGGTCAAGTGGGTGTGCGTCCGTTAGGGCATGCGGGACGCAGGAACTGACGGGAGAGGTCCGAAGCACTTTGGCCCGCGGGTGGGCATCGTCTCGGCGCGTGGGCGCGAAGCGGAGCTCGGGGAGCGCAAAGAGCGCAGCTCCGCCGTTCAGGCGAAGTGGCTGCAAGGCATGGAGGAGCGCGGGAAAAAGAGCAAGCCTGCTCAGGATCGAATGCGGCGAGGCCTTCGCTGAGGAAGCGAACTGGGGCTTGCTTTGGCGATGTGTCGCGGTGAGGGCTCCAAACACAACCCGGCCGACGTTGCTTTGACACGGGCCTGTGAATACACCTGAAGAACGCGCTTGAGCGAGTTCTGGAAGAACTGGCGAAAATCGCGCTCTCGTTGATACGACTGACCAAACTGAAACACCAAATCGGACCAGGGAATAGTCACTGGCCGACGCAGGTAGTTGAGCCGATACACAAGCCAGGCGTACAGATCCAGATCCAGCGGACTGCGGCGCAAGGCGCGAATTGCATCCAGTGCCAGAGGTGCGGAACGCTCGAGAATGGACTCGTACAAGGGGGTCGATAAAAGGATGCTCGACCCCTTCCCTGCTTTGATACCGTCAGACCACAGTCGAGCTTCTTCGGCAAAGAGCACTTTGTGAATGTGGATTCCGCGGCGAGCGGTACCGTCCTCGATGTTTTCCTCTACGGTGAACACGGCGTGGATCAAGCGCCGAAGATGCTCTGAGTAGATGTTGACCGTCCCACGCTCTCCGGACGTCGCCTGGACGTCAATTCGGCGCAAGAAATCGGTGATTGTGCGACCGAGATAGATCTCCCTTGAGCGGGTGCGCAGAACTTCCGTGGCGGTATAAATGCTCAGCAAACGAGCCGGCACTCCGTAAGGAAGCCCCACCCCTTCCTTGGAGGTGGCAACTGTGAGTTGCAGGCGACCGTTGCGTCGCGTGTAAGTCGTCAGTCCCGGCTGTTCGCTATGGGGAAACGTACACTGAATCAACGGCACGTATTGAAACGCCAGCTCTCGGGCGCGCTCCGCCACACGCTCAGCGGGGGAAACCGAGGGGTGTTGAACTGCAGGCGCGGGAACGGTACCGACGTGACCGTCGGTCGTTGGCGCCGAACGAGTAAATGGCAACGCAGGTCTCGGCCGCTTTAGCGGGTGAGATTCGAACTCGGGAATTTCGATGTTAGGGAAGACCTGCTGGAGGATCTCACGAGAGAACCTCCATCGCAGCATCAAGCAGATACGCTGAGCCGGAATGCCAAATTGGAGGAGCTGATTCACGTCCGCCCGTGCGCGAGCGAGCACGTTTTCAGTCTCCGCAACGTCACTCAGCTGTTTTTCCACAGAACCGACCGCTCCATGCACGCATTTCGTGGTACTTTACACGGAAATCCGTGCAAGCGGGGGCGAAGCGTAACATGGTTGCAGCGATCAATGCACTCACAGCCTTAGACGACCTGCTGACGCGCAGCGACGCATTCATCGCCAAGATGCATGCGTTGGGCGCAATGCCTGAAGGCCGCAAAACACTGCAGCGGCTGTTTTCACCCGGGGAAGCGGCGGCGATGGTCGGCAGAGATCGCACGACGCTGGCGCGCGCGGAGGCTGAGCTCGACGTTGGTGCACCGAGCAGGAATCCCGCGACGAACCGTCGAATCGGTTACTCGCTCGAGCAAATTCAGGCCTTCAGGCGCCATTTTGGCACCCTCCCCTGGCGCGATGATAAGACGGACAAGCCGCTCGTCATCGCGCACCAGAACTTCAAGGGAGGTACGGGCAAGAGCACGACCTGCGTCAATTTCGCCCATTTCTTGGCGTCTCGCGGCTATCGAGTGCTGGTTGTAGACACCGACAGCCAGGCGACGACGACTTCGTTCTTCGGCTACGTCCCCGACCGGGATCTCACGAGAGAGGACACCCTATTCCCCTATCTGAATTCAGAGAGTCCTTCATTGGACTACGCAATCCGGCAAACGCACTGGCCTAATCTGCACTTGATCCCGGCGTGTCTGGGTCTTTCTGATGTGGAGATCGGCGGCATTCTGGCTTTGGCGCAGAAGCACACGGCTCAGGAGCGATTGGATTTTTTTCGGGAGCTACGTTTTGGCCTTGAAGAGGTCGCGTCACGTTACGACGTGATTCTGATCGACACGCCGCCGGCACTCGGGGTCACAGCCTTGATGGTGCTCATGGCCGCCGATGCATTGATTATTCCGACGACGGCGAAGATGGCCGATTTCGCAAGCACCGTGCAGTTTCTGCGGATGGGCCGCGAGTACATCTCGCGGCTGGATCCGCACAAGGAATATCTCTGGCGCCGGGTTCTGATCACGCAGTTCAGTCGTCGAGGAAAGCAGAGTAAAGAGACGAAATCTTTGCAGGAGCAGTTTGTGGAGGCAATGCAAGGGATATTCGGGGATGCGAAGTTCCAACACGTGGTGCACGAAGCGGTAGAAGTGCAGGTGGCTGCAGCGACGTTTACGACACCTTATGAGCAGGAGCGACCTAATCGGCGCGTGCTCGCACAGCTCGACAGTGTGTTCGAGGAGATCGAGATCGCAATCAAACGCTGCTGGCCTTCTAAGGCCGACGAACTGCTAGCGCGGGGGTTGGTATGACGGCAAAGAGTCGCTTTGGAGGAATGGATCTCGGAGCAATTGTTCAATCGTCGCAGGCGGAACCTCAGAAGAGCCAAACCCACAAGGCACAAGTTCCGATCGGAGAGCTTGCGGTTAAAGGTGCCCCCGTCACGATCTCTCGCGAGCGCCAAACGATCGTCCTGGCGGACCCGAAGCGATGCCGCGCTTGGAAGTTTCATAACCGGCACTCGAGTTGGTACACGCCCGAGCGCTGCAAGGACGTGATCGAAGCCATCGCCAAGGAAGGCCAGCTCGAGCCGGCGATAGCCCGGGAGCTGCAAGGCGATCCGGCCTTTGATTTCGAGTTGATCTACGGCATGCGGCGGCGCTTTGCCTGTGAGTTTCTGAACCGGCCGTTGAAGCTTCGTGTGGTTACTGCGGATGATCGGCAAGCCGCGGTGCTCATGCATCAGGAGAACCACGATCGGCAGGACATCACGCCGATGGAGCGGGCGATCTCCTACCTGACACAGCTGCGGGGAGGGGTTTTCAGCAGCCAGGATGAGATTGCGGCGGAATTGAATGTCTCCAAGGGCCTGATATCGAGGATGATGATCAGCGCCGAGCTGCTGACCAATTCGGTGATTGCAACACTGTTTCCGGATCCGACTGCAGTTCCGGTAAAGGGGGCCTACGCATTGGCGGTGCAAATGTCAGACTCCGCCAAACGGAAGGTCATTGAGCAAGCGGCAAGGGATCTCGCCTCCAGCGAGAAACTTGGTTCGATGACGGCGACGGCGATTTTGAAATGGCTCGCCGAGTCTGTGTCGCGCCGTGTGAAGACCAAGCCCCTCAAAAAGGCGTATAACGTGGGGTCTGAGAATCGGATGATCGTTACGCGCAATGATCGCGGAAAGGTCACTCTGGCGTTCAAGGAGGGCCTGTCCGCGGAGATGGAGGACGATGTCGTTGCGGCGGTCCGTGCTGCCCTGAAGGACCTCTGACTCAGTTTACCCGGGTAAACTATCGTATCTCATTGATTTCTAAGGACTTGCGGCGTTGCAGCATGGAGTCAGTGACGGGCAGGGAGATTACGTTTCCGTGGAACAATCAAGGTAGGTTCCACGCGCTTGAAATGCTTGCAATTCAATCACTTAGACGCGCATTGCGGCGATGTTCCACGAGCCCCCCAAGCTTCAGACGCAGGAACATTGTCGCTATAGGGGGGCAAAACCGGTAAATTTACCGCCCGTGGTGCTGTCCGACGAAGCCATCCTCAAGGTCATAGAAGACTGTCAGCTCAGTCATGGTGGACGAGTCCGCGGCGTAGCCGTCCGCGAAGAGCTGAAACGGAGATTCGGCGTTCGCGCCGGCACCGATCGGATATACCGTCTCCTGCACCGCCATCAGGTACAAGCAGGGCAAGGGGACACGCAGGCGCTTAAGGAGCAGCTGCAATGTCTATCTGTCGAGCTCGAGGCAGCCCGAAACGCCCAACGCGAAGCCGAAGAACGAGAGCGCCTGGCTGCGTATCGGGAAGAGATGCACCTCGCCAGGTGGGCAGGGGAGCTGCACGCGCTCAGAGAAAAGGTCGCGCGCTATGAAACCCAAGGAGGGGTTCGCACACAAGCTCAGCTTGAGACGGAGAGATTGCGGCTCCTCAAGGAGGTTGCCCGCCAACGGCAAGTCATCAGCGCGCTGACTGCACTGCTCGAGCGCCACGGTATCCAGGTGCCCTCCGATCTCTCCGACTTCCGCCAGTAGTCGGTCTCTCATGCCGCCTCTCTCGCCAGATCCTGCGTCCTGCACGCCGGCAAAGCCGACTGCTGCATCAGTTCACGGTTCAACGTGCCCAGAGAAGGTACGGTCCATCTGTACTCACTCACCCTGAGCTCGCTCGCGCTGCCGAAAGTCGACCGTGCCTCAACCCAACCCCAGGCATCACATCAGGAGAAAGCCGTCGGGCGAGGCTCCGTGTTGTGGACGACAAACCCATTTGCGACGAAAGCGTGCGTCTGGGGAACCGTGAGGTCATAGACCCATGTCGGCTCGTCTGCCTCGACGGATCGCACAGGGTCAAAGAAATAATCGCCGATCGCCGCTTCGCGGCCGGCTTCTGACAAACCGGCCATAGCAGCAGAATGAAAGGGCAGGGGACGGCGGCCCGCCGCAACCAGCTCACCTGTTGGTGACGACATCAGAAGCGTGAAGAACCGACGCAGATTTTCCTTGCCCGCCACGCGCATGAGGTAGCCACCGCCATCCATCTGGTGAATCCGACCAGAGGTCACGCCTAGCATCTGCAGCAGAACGAGTTTCAACTCTTTCGCCACCTCGCGCGTCCCGAGCGCGAACTCGAGGAACTGCACCGCGCCTCTCTGCGCAGCCCCGGATGTGGACTGACACAGCCCAAGGCAGAAGCGAGCAGTTTCGACAGGAGAAGCCCGGAAGAGGGCATCCGGCAGCGATCGCGCTTGTGGCAGCACCCCATCAGGACGGAGCCCCTTTGCGAACCGAGAGACCGACGCACCTTTCAGCGTGAGCTCATAGCACTGGCCAACGGGCTCGATGTGCACCGCTAAATCCAACCCGAAGACCTCGAGGGCCAGCATTGCTGACACATGCGCTTCGCGATATTTGTTGAAGGTGAGCACGTAAGCGCCATTGCGCTCCTGCACTGCGCCGCTCAGCAACCCTGCGAACTGTGCGGTCTGCTGGCCTGAGGGAAAACCCTCAACGAAGGTCGTGCCGTCCTCACCATGTACCTGGGGATTGCGGGACAAACACAGCATATCGCCAGGGTTTAAAGCAGCTGCGGCCTTCCACTCGAACTGAAGTCGGCAATTCAGTATCAGGAACGGCTCGTTTGGCGTACAACGAACCGAGTAATCGTGGCGCGTCGAGACACGCACCGTGTCATGAAGACCCGAGTTGATCCAGAAAAGGGCAGGGCGCGCAGCACCGCGTGAGGCTACCTTCATTCGAACTGGCAGCTCGCAACGCCGAGCGAGCACGTCCTTCAATTGCGCATGAGCCACCGTGAATTTCGGTATCTGCTCAATTGGGATCAACCCAAATTCCGTTGCGACACGGGTGCCGGAGGCAAAGCAGTAGCGGCCCGCCGCCAGGGTATCCCTGCTTCGCACCCCCAGCTTGTCTTGGCTCGCGATCACCGGTTCGTGGAAGGTGAAATCCTGACGGGCCTCGCTCACTTTGACGTCAAGCACGGCACTATCACCATGGTTGGTCGCTTCCTGCAGTCGAGGCTCGACCCATGTGGTGTGCCCTTGGCGAGGCCCGACCGACCCGAAGCCTTTAGGCGCGTTGACCGCGTCCCTGTCGAAAGGGCTCCGTGAGCTTCTTGTCATTAGTAACCTCGGGAATGCAGAAGGAGACACGCGGATCGACTGACGCGCACGAAATGCGCGTTCTGCGAGGCGGGCTGCGCTCGAAAAGGCCTGCTCGTCCGTTTATCCCCAACTCGATAGCAAACAGTCTCTATACGAGATCGTAATAAAGTGGTCGCTCTGCACCGCGTATGAACGTGTTCTTCCCAAAGTTGGTGCGCATTGCGCTCGCTGCGTTGCTGGGCACTTCGGCGTTTACCCCTTGGGTGGCCGAGGCAGGTGCGGTAGCCCCGCGTCTCGAGTATCAGCTCGTACCGGGCTCCGACATCCTTTCGCGAACTGGCCAAAGCTACCTCCCCACTACGCAGACGCAGTACGGATCGTTCGAGGGGCTTTACCGCGACGCAGATGTCGCCAACATCCAACCGAGTGAGGCCGCCAGCATCATCAATCAGCTGCCAGCGAACGCTCCCCTGGTTGTGGGGCGCTACGCGGTGGCCAGCAGCCGGTTGGTAGTGGACGTGTACAAGGTGGAGCGCAGCGGAACGCAGACGGGCGTGTACCGTGCGTCTTTCACACCGGCTCACGGCCAGCTTTGGGCCCATGCAGGTACGTATAAGGCGCCCAACGAAACAGGGCCTGGCGCGGATCCATTTGCGCGTTTCGTCGATTCCGATCCGCAAGCGTTCGCCAACGTTTCGTTCGAGGCAGTTGAGGTCATCCTCGGACACGCGATGCGTTACGTGAGCTCTCCTGTGGCTGTGCTGGCAGTTGCGACCCCCCGCACGGAACAACGCATGGAGACGACACGCAATGCGTATCTGCGCAAAAACGTGACCGTCAGAGTCAACAGCTATCTGGAGCCGAAGTGGTATGTCGCAGCGCCGCCTTCGTTCCAAAGCGGCGGCAGCTCGGCTGCGATTTGCCTGCATCCAAGCGGTTCCTGCGCATCCACCCCATATCTTGTGGCGCCCGCAATGGTAACGTTTCAGGAGTGGCAGGGCGGTACGATGCCGGACACGTTGACACATCTCGGAGAGGATGTGTTTACAGATAGCAGCAGCTTCAGATTCGACGACGTTGTCGTCGCGGCTTACGTGTATACCTTTGCTACGAGTGGCATGCAGACTGCAATGCGAAACAGCGGGGGCGTTACGGATTCGTTCACCTCGGCGCTCCAGTCCTACAACGTCGGGGGAGCAACCCCTGCCATGCCAGCTGCTGCAAGTGAAGCGGGCCTGTACGCCGGATTGCCCGCAGTGCTTAATCAGGGGTCGCTGGGCGCCGTTCAAGATCAATTCCGAATTTCGGCAGGCACCGGATTGTCCAATCAGCCATCCCCTGTCGGGGCTGTGGCGACCCGAGTGGTCAACAAAAGCCAAGAACTTGCGATCATGGCAGACCCCCTGAGCGGCGGGATGGCGGGCGTTCGGGCCTACTATGTCGGCAGCTGCGAGGCCGGAAAGACTTTTGATCAGTGCAGATCTGCGGGCCAGGAAAGCGGCGTTCTGCCTCGTGCTGATACTTACATCGAACTGGACGCAACGCGCTTTTACCAAGATACAAAACCCTGATCTGAACTGAAGTCCGCGAGGCCTCCGCCAACGCCGTTGGTTTATAGTATACCACCATCAGTATACATCGGCGACTTTCAGGGTCGCCGCTTCTCAACGTCTCGCTTGCAGGGTAATGGCGACGGCGCGAAGGTCGCACGGAAACTGACTCCTCTACCCGCGTTGGCAGGAAAGAGGAGTCAGTAACTCGAGTTGCTTGAAGTGTTGAAGCGTTTCGATCAAGCCGCTTCTGCAGTCAGCTCAGGTGGTGGCAGCTTGCGCGCCAACGCAGTCAAGATTTGACGCACAGGCGCTTCTACGTTGATTTCCTCGAAGGCCTCCTGAAGGTCAGCGAGGAACGTCTGGTCATCTTCCGTGCGAGCCGCTTCCAGCGTCGTTTGGGCGCTCAATAGCTCGGCGAAATGACTCGGGCTGCTGGCCGGAACCTCCACCACCGTGGGGTTCAATGCGGCCACGGCCGCTTTCGTTGTCGCCGGCGCCACAGCAAGACCAGTCATATCAAAGCAATCTCGTTCATGAGGCAGAACGAAGCGCTCAAGCTCGTGTACAGAACCTCCGACGCGCCACGCCCAAACGGCGGGCACATGATCGATGCAATCGACCGAAAGCGGCTCGATGTTTCCTGGGCAGTGCCAATGCGTCTGACCCTTGCACACAGAAGGCGCGGTCTTGTGCATGTGGCCATTGACCACAAGATCGCAACCGGGAATTTCAAATAGCTCTGCGGAGCCAGGATAACAACCCTCGAACGCAAGATCGTGGTGGGTAATCAGGACCACCTGGTCTGCATCAGATTCGATCGACTTTGGCAGAGCCGCACCATACGGTGCGGCCCAAAGTGCCGCGCGACCTGCAGGAGTTTCAAGCGTCAATACGTGCTGGCACGCACCGTCGACGACTCGCAACACGCCGACCTGATGCAGGTAGGCGAGGGCGTGCACATTCGAGAGCTGCTTCTCATCCTTGTCGTGATTGCCGCCCAGGCAGACCGGCACCACGTGAAACTGCTGCAGTACCGCCGTAAGACGAGAGATTGTCGGCCAGTGGTTCTCACCGGCGCTGTGGAAAAGGTCGCCGAGAATGACCGGAAGAAGGTCCTCGCGTCGCGCAATCTCCGCGGCCACGGTCAGTTTTCCGAGCACGCTGGCAAGGTAATCGTCCTTGCGTCGGCCCGGGCGCTTGCTTGTGACATGCGGATCGCCGATGTAAAGAAAGCCGTTCATATTCAAGCCTACGTGTGCATGTGGGCAGAGGTGTCGGCTACCCGGTGCAGCTCGCCATTGCACACAGGGCAAACACCTCCCATCGCCTCGATCAGATTGTTCAGCTCTTCGCGAGCGTTGGTCTCAGCCTGTGTTACCGCAGCTACATCCTGCTGCAGCTTCTCCTGCGCCCACATACGACCGGCCAGTCGATCGATCTGGCGCGCAAGCCCCGACAGCTCAATGACTTCAACGAGTGCCGGCGCACGGGGAAGCTTTTCCGCCAAAGCGACTCGTTTGGCGAGTCGCGCCATGCGCTGGCCAAGCTGAATGAGCGGGCGGTTATCCGCGAGCGTGGGAATCTCGGGAGCCGGGAAGCTGCGACGCAGACTTGCCACCTTCGTGGCGCGCTCGATCACTTTCAGCACGGCATCCAGGCGCACCGTTTCTGACAAAACGGGCAACGTGACCGAAGGCAGAGTGCGAACCTGACCCGCAATCCTGATGGTGCGCTCGATCGTCGCGATGAGCCGTGCGAGAGTGGCAAGCTCTGCAAGCGTCGGCGCCTCGACCATCGGAATTTCCCGGCGAAGGCCTGCAACGCGACTCGCGCGCTCCAGAGCATTGATCAGCTGCCCCAGACGTTGCGTTTCCGCAAGAACCGGCACGGCAGGCATCGCTTCCAGCACCCGAGCACGAGCCAGTACGTTGGCATGGCGCTGCTGAAGGCTCTCGACGCGGGCCAGGAGCTTCGCAAGCTGTGCCTGACGGCTTGAAAAGCCCTCCAGCTCAGCAGCTACCCCCGTCAACGCCTCCAGTCGAGCAGCTAGTTCGGGAAGGGCAGAGGATGCCTCGACGCGCGCACGCAGCTTGGCAATCTCCACCTCTCCTTCCCGCACAGTGGCGCTATCCTTGCGCTTGAGATCGCCGTACGCATCAATCAGCGCGTGAAGCCGACCGGACTCGCGGCCAACACTCAACAGTCTCGCCCGGGTCGAGGCCGACTCATCGAGCAGGAACACGGGAGACTTCTGGCTGCCGATCTGAATGTCCAGATTGTCCACGCGCACGATGCCGAGTGCTTCGGTAATCCACTCCGGCACCTCGCCCCGCTTGGAAGGGCGACCTTCGCGCGAAGGCTTTCCGGGGACATGCAGGGCATAGGACACCTTCGGATTGCCCTTGGCACGTCGGACCCACTCGATAACCCGACCGCCCTCCAGACGAATCTCCACGCGCGCCTCGGAAGCGCCATGACGAATCAGCGCGTCATCCACTTCGCCGTACGCCACCGCGCGCAGCGCGGAAACGGCGAGGGTGGACTTACCCAGGTCGTTATCTCCGATCAGCGCGGTCACGCCCGGAAACAGAGGTAGGGTTGTGTCGGCATGCGCACGGAAGTTGACGAGACGAATCGAGCGAATGCCCGGCTCATCATCCTGCCACATGAGGCCGTTGCGCGGCTCCATGAGCTCCGTTCGAACAACACCGTCCGCATCCTTCGACAGGCGAACGATGTTGATGCTGCCCTCGAACAAGGAAGGCTCATGATGCGAGATCAGAATCGTCTGTGTGCGGGCCTTCTCCGCGACCTCCGCCAGCACCCGCATGAATGCCGGAACGCGCTCAGGCTTAAGCCAGCAATCCGGTTCATCAAGCACCATGAGCTTTCGATTACCAGTGCGAGAGAGCGCAGCGAAGCGCAGACCGGCGGACAAAACGTTGGTAACGGCTCCACCGGAGCCGTTGAGCGCGTCCTCACGCGCGCCACAATTGTCAATCTGGACATCCAGCGCCGGCGCACCGCGCTCGGTGCCCAGCTCCAGCTTGACAGCGCCCTTGTCCGGAAGCACGTCGGTCAGAATGGCCGACAGCAGGCCCTCAAAGGCTCCTACCGCACGCTGGTGCGCACGGTTCTGCAGAGCCTCCAGTGCCGCCTGAACCTGTGCGTCAAGAGCCAGTCGGCCTTTTGCGTGGCTCACCCTGGTCGTGAGTTCCTTGTCGCGGGCAATCGCCGACTCACGCACGCCCAAAAGACGTGCATGCGTCAGGCGAAGTTGCTCGACACCGCGCCGAGCAAGTACGACCGGGTTGTCCACTTCAGGACGCAAGCTGCCGCTCCACATCTGCAAGAGACGCTTCCAGCGCGTTCAGGTCGTCAATGAACTGCGAAACCTTGCGCTCATTCTCCTGTTCACGCTGAGCGTACAGAGCGCGCAGTTCCGCCAAATCACGAGTGCCGAAATCACGTTCCGCTTCGGCCTGCGCCTCCTCCAGCTGGCGAGCAGCAGCTTCCAGCTCCACCTGCACACGCTGCCGCCGCTCCGTCAGGGCCGCGTGTCGGGCTTTATGCTCCTCCAGCAGATGAGCGGCGCCCTTCGTGCCGACGGCCTTCACGCCGGAGTTGTTTGTTGCAATGCTCATGTACGGAAACCTCCCAAACGCATTTCTTCACGACGCGCGGCAACGAGGCTGCGCATCAGTTCGATTCGCACGCGACCGCTGTCGTACTGCACCTTGGCGCGGTTCGCCTCCTTTCGGGCCTGCACCATTGCCTTCAGGTGGGCCTCATAGCGGGGGTCCGCCATAGCGTTGTTCTCCGCTTGATTCATCGGCAGCGCCCGGCCGCCAGCAGCCTTCGCTCCCATCTGCTCGCCTTGAATCAGCTGCGCGAGCAGTGTTTTCTTCGTCTCTTCGAGAATGCTGGCCGTGGCGTCCTTCTCCGCCCATTCCAGCCCCAGCTTTTCGACCTTCTCCACTTCAGCGTCGGGATCCATCTGGAGAATCGTTTCGGATTCCCTGCTCAAAGCGATGTTTCGTGCAGTCGATGACATCGAACACCCGTCTTGTGCATGTTCTTGTAGTTATTATTTTAGCACCGCAAGTGCAGTTTGTCCAAGCGCTCCTTGCCTGGGTCGTGCGAGCGCCTTCCGCAGAGTGTAAGCCGCTCCTTGCGGCAGCTCGGTCAGCCCCTCTCAAGGGCTGCAATCCGCCTGCGGATCTCCTGCTCGCTGGGTTTAGCCCGGGACTCGAATCGCACGGTGCGGATGCCAACCGACGCCAGCATCGCGTCACGCTCGGCGTCCTTACGCTTATCGTGAGTGCGGTCGTCCAGCTCAATAACGGCGACGACGGCGGAAGGGCTCTTCTCCCCCCGCCGCAAGACGACGAAATCAGCGATCTTTTGCGCAAACTGTTTGCGCAGCTCCCAGAAGGCCGGGTGGTCCTCTGAAACAGTTGTGGTCAATAGGGCGCCCATGCCTACCTGGGCGAGCACGTCGTATTCAGGCAGCGCGCGTTGCAAGCGACCAAAAAATTCCTCTTCGTTTGGCGTCATGACGGGCCGAGCCTTCAGTGCCGGAGGCGGCAGCTGCGCCCGGACCCATCGTTTAAGGTGCACCACCAGCCCTATGACGCCAGCTGCTGACAGGGCAAACACGACCCAGAGCAAGCCGCGTAGCACGTGAATCGATTCGAGCATCTCCACCGTATCCGTCCCATTTTTGCAAACCGATCGTTACTATCAGTGTATCGGAGATTTAGCGCAGTTGACAACGAACAACCGGCACGCTGCCTGCCATAGATCGGTTCCAATCCTAGGAAGAAGCTTTTTTCCTAGGAAAAAAGATAATGGAGTTCAATCCAAGGAATGAACTTCAGGCGCGCGCGAACGGTGTAGTAACGCTGGTTTAGCTTCGCTGCATATCCGCTTTTCCGCGGACCCCCTCCCTTACTGTGGTTGCGATGTGTTACCTCCTAGCGCGTTGCCATATACATCGTGGTGAGCATTAAATACCACGAGACAACATCGACGCTATAATGAGTAAGTTGCTCTGAAAAAGCTTGAGAATACGCAATGCAGATCAGTGAGCGTCACTTCTCCCCTGTTGTCGCCTATCGACTGCTGAAGGAGGGCGTAGATCCTGTACTGGCGCGCGTTTACGCCGGACGTGGAATTCGCTCCAAATCCGAGATAAGCGGAGAAGTGACCGACTTATTGCCGTATTCAAGGCTGACGGATGCGACTCGAGCCGCTGAAATCCTCTACAGCCATATCAACGATTCCAAGCGCATCCTGATCGTGAGCGATTACGATGCGGACGGGGCGACCGCTTGCGCAGCGGGGTTGCGAGCACTGAGAGCTTTCGGTGCGAACGTGGGGTACCTGATTCCCAATCGGCTGGAGCACGGATATGGCTTGACACCTGAGATTGTGCGCATTGCTGCATCTCTATCACCGCGCCCTGAACTCCTCGTGACAGTGGACAACGGCATCTCCAGTCACGCGGGCATCGCCGAAGCTAATCGGCTGGGAATTCCTGTGCTTGTAACGGATCACCACCTTCCCGGGGAGTCGCTTCCGGACGCGCTGCTCATCGTGAATCCAAACCGGCGAGACTGCACCTTTCCCTCAAAGGCTCTCGCAGGCTGCGGCGTCATGTGGTACGTGCTTTGGGCACTAGAGGATCTTCTGCGATCACAGGGAAAGCGTTTCATCCCTGCGGAATTCTCCGTGAGGGATCTTTTGCCGCTGATCGCCATCGGGACTGTCGCCGATGTGGTACCGCTTGATGCGAACAATCGCAGGCTCGTCCGTGCAGGTCTGAACCTGATCCGAAACAACTCAACGATGGCAGGTGTCGCAAGTCTGTGCGAAGTTGCACAGCGCGATCAGAAGACGCTCACGACCAGCGACATCGGGTTCGGCCTGGGCCCTCGCATTAATGCCGCGGGCCGGCTTGAGTCAATGGCCGCAGGCGTTGAATGCCTGACGACGGATGACCCTGAAGTGGCGCTGCAGCTCGCACAGCGCTTGCACGGCATCAATACCGAACGCCGCGAGATCGAAGCCGAGACGGTACTTGAAGCAATAGAGCAGGTGGCAAGGACAGTGAGCCCCGAGCGCTTCACGGTAGTTGCCCGAAAGAGCGACTGGCACAAGGGTGTCATTGGGATCGTCGCCGGACGTGTGCGCGAGCTCCTCTATCGCCCGACCTTCGTGTTTACCGCAGACTCAACGGGACACCTTACCGGTTCCGGGCGCTCCATTCCAGGGTTCCATCTGCGTGACGCCCTGGATCTCGTGGCAAGGCGAGCCCCTGGCGTGCTCGGGAAATACGGCGGGCACGCGATGGCCGCTGGTGCAACGCTGGCCTTTGGAACACTCGAGCAATTCGAGGAGGCCTTCGAGGCGGTCGCCCGGGAGATGCTCACGCCCGCTGATCTGCGACAATCGCTGGAAACTGATGGCGCACTCGAGCTTCATGAGATGACGCTCGCGACCGCAGAACGCATTCGCGGTGAAGTGTGGGGTCAGGCGTTCCCGGAGCCGGCGTTTGCCGATACATTTCGCGTGGTGGACGCCCGACGTATGGGGAAGGACGGCGCGCACCTGCGGTTGCAGGTGGAGAAGGGGAATAAGCGATTTACGGCTGTAAAGTTTCGAGCCGGCGCCGGAGAGCCTCCCGGGCACATCCGTGCTGTTTACAAGCTCAGTGTGAATACGTATCAGGACCTTACGAGCCTTCAGCTTCTCGTGGAGCATCTCGAAGCAGCCTGATCGGTTGACCACTCCGAAGGAACACTGAGAAGCAGTACCCCCGAAATCTCGATCCGGCATTCCTCCGAACCCAGCTCTGGTAGGAAAATCTCACGGCGATCCCTAGCAGATCTCCTTAGAAGGATGCGCCTACGCGTTCGATCTTGTGGCATCGGAACGGTAGGCGCAGAGAGCTTTGTTGTTTTTGTTCTTATGGTCTGGGCCGAATCAGGCGGCTCGAGCGAGTCGAGCGCCGAGGCTGTAGAAGCTCCGGGTCGGCGCCACCTTGCCGTTGGCAAGATCGCGCAGGTCCCGGCGAGTCTTCTCAGCACGCATCATCTGCAGACGAGCCTCCATCTCCTGCTGAGTCGCCGAGCCCACCGCCAGCTTACCACTGGTGGCAAGCGCGAGCTCCGCCTCAAGAATCGCGATGCACATCTTCAGATCCTTCGTGCGCTGCTCGCGTACGACCGACTGAGAAGATTTGCCTTGACGCAGAAACCTGTTGTTCTTGCGACGACCGCGAGACTGCGGCGGCGGATCAAACTTCGGCGGTGTCCCCATGATTCCGTACTGAGGGGCGATGATGAGTTGTGCGTCGATGGCCTTGGTTACGCTGTTGTTGTAGTGGTTTTTCATGCCCTCATTGCGCGTGACACGCATTCGCGAGACTCCAAGTGACCTAAAAACAAACATTCCTCACTTGGTGTAGTCACCACGCCTTTGGCGCCTGAATGCGGGACAAAACACACCTCCTATACTCCCGCGCCCAAGAGCCATCCGGCTTCGAATTCGAACCCCTCAAGGGATAAATTCGGTGCCTTCTCTTCCGGGCAACGCCGCTGCTCTTGCGCGCAGCGGTTCTGACATTCGCACGCACGGGAGAAGAAGAGCATGGGTGAAGTTGTGTATCTGGACGCAGCACGGAATGCGGCTGTTCCAGGTGCCGACTTCATCGACAATGCCTACGCTGCGTTGGAAGCTTTGCCTGGTTTTCGAGTTCGTCCAGGCCAGCACGCGCTGAGCCGCGCGATCTTTGAGGCGCTCGTGAATAATGCGCCTCTCGCCGCTGAAGCCCCAACTGGTACGGGCAAGACACTTGCCTATCTGGTTGCGGCGCTTGCAGCTCAGATGGCTCGTCCGGACCCTGAGCCCCTTCCTGTCGTTATCGCGACGGCAACGGTCGGCCTTCAGCATCAGATCATCACTGGCGATTTGCCGAAACTCATTCAAGCCAAGCTCATCGGCCCGCAGGACGCGGTAATTGCGAAGGGTCGCGGCCGATACTTCTGTCCGTTGAGTGCCAAGCGAGTCATCGAAGGCGCCAAAGATTCAAGCCAGTTCGATTTCTTCGATGAGAAGGTGAACGAGGCGCGCGAAGCTCTGCATACTGCCAAGGTCATGCTTGAGAAGTTCCTGAGCGAGGAGTGGAACGGAGACCGTGACCACTATCAAGACTCACCGCCTTCAGCGGCTGTTTGGGAACGACTTCAGGCAAGCTCCGATACGTGCATTGGCCGGCGCTGCCCGATGTTTGAGCATTGTGCGTACTTCAGGGATCGCGCTCGCTTGGCGAATGCGAATGTGATCGTTGCCAATCAGGACCTGGTGCTTGCGGACCTCGCGATGTCTGCCAGTGCGGATCAGGAGCCCCTGTTCCCAACCGACAAATACCTGCTGATTTTCGACGAGGCTCACAATCTTCCGGATAAGGCGCTTGAGGTGGGTGCCGCAGAGATTGAACTCGAGGCCGCTCAGGTGGCCCTTGGAAGCTTGCCGGCATTCTCCGCGAAGCTGTTTCGCGAGCAGGATCTGGCGCGCCTGTTGAACAATCGGGAGCTGCATGCAAGTGACTTTGAGCCGGGGCCGGCGCTTGTCGCTCTGGCAAAGGCTGCGGCTGCTGTGCGCTCGATGGAGCCTGAGGCCGGGGAGACCCTTGTCCGTCTGGGCAAAGGACCTTTGCCCTCTCACCTGCTGCGGCCGGTCATGGAGGTATCCGAGCGGCTAGGTGAGCTGGAGTCGCGCTTTAATCGCGCAATCTCTGCCCTGCGAAACACAACCTTGCCGGAGAAGAAGCCGCACATCGCGCCGGTGTTGTCCGAGGCGCTTTATCTTGCCGCATTCATCGGCACTCGCCTGCGTGAGCTTACAACCGCGGTGAAGCTTTTTCTGCAAGAGGGCCGCACGGTGCGCTGGCTTGATCATGACACCACAAGGGCTCGACTGCACGTAAGCCCTCTGGAAGGGGCGGACGTGCTGCGCAAGCTGCTTTGGCAAAGCGAGCGTGTGATACCCGTTCTCGTTTCAGCGACCTTGAGGACGTTTGGCAACTTCGAGCGCTTCTCGGTTCGCGCAGGTTTGCCCGCACGCACCAATACCTATGCCGTAGACCCGATTTTTGCCTACGAAAAGAGCGTCCTGGTCATCGCCAAGCTCAAAAGATCGCCTCGGCAGAAGGAGCGCGCCGAATGGGAGCAGGAGGTCTGCCGGGAGCTGCCGGAGTTCATTCATGACTCTGAAGGCACTCTGGTTCTGTTCCCGTCCGTTCAATTGATGCGGAAGGTAACGCCGTTTCTCCGCGAACGGTTCGGCGAGGCTGTCCTCGTTCAGCGAGAACTGGCATTCGGTCGCTTGATCGAGGCGCATAAACGTCGAGTCGATGCAGGGCAGACCTCAATTTTGTGTGGACTTGCCACGATGGCCGAGGGCGTGGACCTTCCTGGCAAGTACTGTGTCCACGTCATGATCGTGGCCTTGCCGTTCTCCGTTCCGACTTCCCCTGTCGAACGTGAGCTGCAGATCGAGCTCGGCGATCGATATTTCAGGGAACGCGTATTACCCGACTGTCTGACTCATCTGATTCAGATGGTTGGTCGGCTCATTCGTCGTGAGGGAGATCAGGGGCGGATAACGGTGTTCGACCCGCGTCTGAATGCCACGCGTTGGGGGCGGGAAATGCTGAAAGCGCTCCCACCGTTTCAGAAGCGCACAGAGAAGCCATGGGATCGCCGCCGTGCGAGCCCTTCGCTACACCTCGTAGAGACGGGGACTCCGTCGACGGAGCCCCTTGCTACTGGAGGTGCTCATGCTCACACCGCGAAACCAGCGAGCGATTCGTCGCGCTGACACTCGCAATGCCATAGCCCGTCAAGTTCGGATCCTGAAAACCTTCGGCATCCCCGGACGCGATCTAGACCAGCCCCACCGCATGGCTAAACACCATGCACTGAACTGTGGAAAACCTCACTGCTCGATCTGCGCAAATCCGCGGCACAGCACAGCGGTCAAGGGCCGCGAACGTCTGACGCGACAAGAACTTCGCGCCTTGGATCTTCAGCTCGAGGGGCAGCAGCTCTTGGCATCAAGCGAATAAACGCGCGGCTTACTACACGACCAAGCACTTTAACAAGCAGACGCATACATGCTTCACAAGGAATTTTGGGGGCTGTTATTCCTCGGCTTCGTCGTCTGGATCTTTATGGCTGGCGACGGTTCGACGCGTATTAACCGCGGGTGCCGCCCGATTGCGTGGGGTGGCAACGTGGTCGTGTCGTTGACGGCGCTCGCTTTGCCCTCCCAGCAGGCTGGCGTCAAGAGGTGGGTGGACAAGGTGGAGTATGGTTGCCGTTACTCCGCCTGGCGTCTCTTTTATCAAGACGACTACAACCGAGTACTCGAGAAGCAACAGGCCGCAGGCGCGTCCGCGAAGTCTTCAGCTTCTGCATCCACGCCCACTAAAGCGCCAGCGCCATCATCGACGACGGATAAATAGCGTGAAATCCTTGCGCCTTCTCCTTGTCCTGCTGCTCGCAACTTCGGTTTCACCTGCATTCGGCGGCGAGCCGGTGCACGTGGTGAAGTTCATCAACTTCAGCTGCTCGGTATGTCGAGCCTCAGAGGTGCTTGATGCTCCAATCAAGGCTGAAGTCGAGAAGCACGGCGGACGATTTATCGTGGCACCGCTTCCTCGAGGCATGGATGAAGCCCGGGAACGGTTTTACTACGCTTTGCGCGAGCTCGGCCCAGAGGTAGAGGCCCAGACGCGGCTCTCTCTTTTTCGTGGGGCTCAAGACCTCAACTATCCGCTTTCCGATGTGCCTCAGGTGTTGGACTGGCTGCAGTCTGACCTCAGAGTTCCCTCTATCGACTGGACGCAGATCCTGACTGAGGTGAACGGTACAGCGCCCGCGGCCGCCGTCGAGCGCGCCGTCGTTCTGGCAATCCGTAGCGGGGTGCAGGTCGTACCGGCTTACGTTCTCGTACAAGGCGACCGCATCCTCGCAACTCTCGATCCAAAATCGACGCCAGGCGGCCAGCTGCCCGCGTTGCGTGAAGCAGTCATTGACGCTGTCCGGAATTCGAATTCTGCCTCCTGAAGGAATTTTTATGCCTATCGACGTCCCTGCTCACGTCCAGTACACCGACTACATCGAAAACCACGTTCAAGTGCAAGCGGGCAACAACTGGGACTTTTCACGCACAGCCCGGGTCACGCCAATTGCCCTGGTTCCGGATCCCACACCGGCGGTACCTTCTGTGGAGGCTCCTGAGGCTCAGTTTCCTGCACAGGCTGGTGTACAGGACGGACTGCCGGATGGTGACGCCATCGCTGTTGTTCACTTCTCGCATGAAGGCATCACAATTGGACGCGCTGAACAAAAGCTTCTGCTCGAGCTGCCTAAAGATACCGAGCTCATCGTTGTCGCGCATGGAGATGCGGCGGAATCGGACGCCGATCGGCTCTCGCGTGTACGAGCGAAGGCGGTCACGAGTTTCCTGCGATCGAAGGGATACACAGTCAAGACGGTAAAGGCTGTTGGCGCCTCTCGGCCGACGGCAAAAGCCAACGCCACAGAGAATCGAATTGTGGCGGTGTACGCCTCGGAACGGATGTCGAGCCTTTAAGCATAAAATTCGCTGGCTATACGTCCTCGAAAAAACCGGCTCGTCGGGCGGTCCGGCGAGACCATCGAATAACAAGAAGAGGACCCGCAATGATCAACACATTTTTTCTCGTCGGCGAAATCAAGAAGCTGACAGTTTCCGACCCGAAGGATCCCAAGAAGAACGCCAGCGCCGTTATGCTGATCCAGTATGGCACACAGCGTGAAGCGACGGGTGGTCCGGTCGAGTTCGTGAACGCCACTCTCGTTCGTGTGCCGTCGTACAAGTTTCCAGCACTCCGCGATCGTCTGCACAAGGGCCAGACGGTGCAGATCACCGGCCATCTGCAGGGCGTGTACAAGACGCTCGGCGATCAGGGATTTTTCACCGTGGAGTTGGTTGCCGATCGTGTCAACGTCATCAAGGACGTGAAGCCCGAGGTGGACAAGGCGGACAAGGCCGAGAAGGTCGAGGCAGAAAAGCCTGAAAAGACCGAGGACGCGACCGAGTAATCGAACGCGAGGCCGGTTTGGTGCCTGACACGCTACCTACGCCGCTGGTAGCTCCCTACGGGCATATCGATCAAGAAACGGTGCAGTGTGCGGCTAACGCCGCACACCGCTACCAGGTTCCAGAGCTGCTGCTTCACGCGATCCTGCAAAAGGAGAACGGTCGCGTGGGGCAGTCCGTTCGTAATCGCAACGGAACGGATGATTTAGGGCTCGCACAGATCAACAGTGTGTGGCTCAAGCAGTTCTCCCAATATGGGATTACCCGCGAGCACTTGCGAGATGACCGCTGCACGAATCTGTATGCGGCAGGCTATGTGCTGCGCTCGAATGTTAATCTCTACGGCGGCAACGATTGGTTTCGCGCCACCATTGCCTACAACGTAGGACCCAACGGCTGGTCAAAAAATTCGATCCGATATCGCATCGGCTATTACTACGCCCTCGATGTGATTAAACGCTGGCATGCGCTGCATCAGAAGGTGTTTGGCAAAACACCTCGATGAGCTCGATGAGCGTTCTCCTTCGACATCCCCCCTTCGGGGGCTAATGGCGTCTTGCTATACCAGACCAGAAGGATCAAACGACATACAGACGACGCAGCCCTTGGCCTTTCGGGAGATCGCAGATGAAGCTCAATACCTCTTCCATCAAGTCATCGACAATCGCTCTTGCGATCTGTCTGCTCGCAACCTCTCCAGTGTTCGCGGGCACAATCACTGAGCAAGACGCCTTCTACAGTTTCTACCAGACAATCAACGACTGGGTAGGAGGTGCGCTCGGCACGGGTCTCGCGATCACAATGTTGCTGATGGGCGGCGCTATTGGCGTTGCGCAGAACAGCCCAATGCCGGCTCTTAGCGGCGTCGCTGGAGCCGCCTTTCTGCACTGGGGTCCGGAGATCATCAAGTCGATCATGAGCAACGGTGGTCTGTTCTAGCAGACGCCGCGTTAGCCCGAAGAGTCAGTACGGCACGTCACCACAAGCCCTGACATTCGCAGAGGAGCTCGTTGATTGCCAGGCCGGTCGTTCGCTTCCGCTTGTCAATGTGCCATTCGCTATACGCGTCGGATAGCACACCAATTTACCCAAGAAACCCCGAGCAGCGGGGACTTGGTTTACTCGGAGCCTGCGATGAACCTGCTTTCTCATATCAAATCAAAAGTTGTCGCCGCAGTCGGCGCACTGATGACCACGCCAGCCTTCGCCAGCACAATCAACGAGCAAGACGCCTTCTACAGCTTCTATCAGACGATCGATGACTGGGTGGGCGGTGCGCTCGGCACGGGTCTCGCGATCACAATGTTGCTGATGGGCGGCGCCATTGGCGTCGCCAAGAACAGCCCTATGCCGGCCCTGACTGGTGTTGCTGGTGCAGCCTTCCTGCACTGGGGTCCGGAGATCATCAAGACGATCATGAGCAACGGTGGCCTGTTCTAACAGCCACTGTTCACTGAAGGATAACAGCGCGCCGCGCCTTATTGCGGCGCGTGATCAACTGGTCTACTCATCAGCGCCTCAATGAGTCAGTTCGACCCGCAATCCCACACCGTTCCACACCGCCTCGAAGACCCCATTCCGATCATGTTCTGGGACCCGCTGGAGTTCGTCTTGGCGGTCGCTCTGATGGGTTTCGGCACGGTAATGAATCTGTGGGTTATCGGGATGATCGCGGGCATGGGTGTGCTGCTGGGAAGCCGCTATCTCAAGCGCGGTTCAAAACGCGGAGCCATGCAGCACATGCTCTGGGCCATGGGGCTGCAGCTCGATCAACCCATCGCAAAACGGTATCCGCCGGCATGGGTCAACGAGTTCGTTGAGTGAGAAAACGGGAGGTGTAAATCCCGAGCGCTATAGGTGTTCACTACAGAGGTTTTGTCGTCAATGAAAGCCCGCTACACGGACATTCTCGTCAACGCATTCTCAGAGGTACGTGCATGGAAAGCGACCACGCTCTGCGTCACTGGTCTGTGCGCAATGCTCGCTCTTGCGTTGATCTGGCAAACGCAAAACACCCCCACCATCCTGATCCCTGCGGGCTTTGCCGAAACGACAGGCAAAGTCAGCGTTCATCCGAAGGACTTCCGGAATACAAGCCCGGATTACCTTGCGCAGACTGCTCTCGGTGACCTCGCACTCATACTCACATGGCACCCTGACAACGTGGTGATGCAGTACCAGCGATTCCTCAATCGCACGACGAGCGCGCTATACGCAGATCAGAACGTGTCGCTCCTGGCGGAGGCTGAAAAACACCGGCAGACAGGTGTCAGTCAAAGTTTCTATCCGGAAGAAGTGAAGGTAGATCTGAAAGCCGCCCGCGTCGTAGTGGATGGCTTCCTTGTTCGCTGGGAAGGCAGCAAGGAGGTGCTGCGCCGCAAATCCCGCTTCTCGGTGACCTACGTCAATCACAAGGGTTTTCTCCATGTGGCAAATCTGGAACTCGTCAAGTAAGGCGCTCATCGCCGGGATTGCGCTTGCGCTCGTCTCACCGGTTGTATCGACCTCGAGCCTTGCCGCGGAATCCTCGAAGTCTGAGAAGGTCGCCGAGTCCTTCGCTCCGCCCCTGGAGAACGAAATCGTCGTCTCGGATCGAGACTTCAACCATTTCGTGTTTCCGGCTGCTGTGGTCAATGGGCCCATCTTTCCTGCGGGTGCGCCTGTGCTTGGCCAGCCGGTGTATCTCGCTGACAACACGCAAATTCTTCTGCAGTTCGTCAAGGGCTCTGACAAGCCGTTCAATATGATTGTCGAGCTTGAGAACGGTGCGGTCTACAAGTTCTGGCTGCGACCGCGGCCGATTCCTGGCATTACCAAGCGCATCGATGGGGCAACCGAGAAGCGTGCGGCGACGTCACTGAAAACTCCTCTCACTGCCAGCGCTCGCGCTGCCGATGTGGAGCTCATGAAGCTGTTGGTGCTTGGGCAGTTGCCGGAAGAGTTCGAACCGGTGGCGCTGCCTGCACCTACGCGCTTTGACAAGTTCAGCGTGATTCCGCTGTCCGGGTGGAGCAACGGATACTCCCGCCGGGTAACCATCTACTCGTTGGTAGCAGCTCCCGGAGAAACGGCGGTCGTTGCTGCTCCTCAGTTCTACCGCCCCGGCATCACCGCAATTTCTATCGATGGTGATGTTGTCGACGTTACCAACTCGCCGACCCTCTATGTAATTGAAGAGGTTCCTTCCGATGAGTGAGGAACTCAAAGACGGCGGCTTGTTTGTCGATACCAAGCCGGCTCCTGCGCGCCCAGTCGGAGCACCCGCAAAGAAGGACGTGAAGAAGCGTTGGATGTTTTTGGGCGTAGGCGTAACAGGCTTTGCGCTCGTCGTCTCGTCACTGCTTTCGAGTGATCCGCCTCCACCGCCGAAGAGGGAGGAGCGCACACAGATGATCGACCTCACCCCCAAAGGGGTCGATGAGCGCTCGTGGCAGGTCCGATCTCAGGCGGATATTCAGCAGATGAAACAGGAGAATGACCGGCTGAAGGCTGATCTGTACAGCCTGCGCAGCGAGATCGAGAAACTGAAGAGCGCACCGCCGGTTCAGACGCAGAAGCCGCAGTTGCCAGCTGGTGTGGTTCCGCCGCCCGCGCCGGGTGATTCCGGCATTGCTCCACTGACGCAACCGCCGGTTCCGCCACCGCCGGTTCCGCCGAGCGCATCTCAGCAGCCCGCCGGCGGTCCGGTCGTGCCGCCCCCTTTTACTCCGGAAGCTGACGAGCCGCCCGCGCGACCCCTTGTGTTCAAGCCGACGCGTCTCTCTGCTGGAGGGCCGGAAGTTGCGGCGAAGGTGCGGTACAAACGCAATGAGCAGTCCGGAATGCTTGTGTCCGGCGCCTTTGCTCCCGTCGTTTTGCTCAACGGTATCGATGCAAGTACCTCTTCAGGTGCCCGCACTAATCCGATGCCGGTACTGATGCGCGTCCAGGATCATGCAACGCTTCCGGGCGCTTCCAAGTACACGTTGCGCTCATGCTTCGTCCTCGGGTCCGGCTACGGAGAGCTGTCCTCCGAGCGCGTGTACATTCGTCTCGCGCGCATGTCCTGCGTCGACAAGAGCGATCGACTTGTGCTGTCTGTGCCGGTGCAAGGGTATGTCGTCGATTCGGACAACATTCTTGGGTTACGCGGCCAGTACAGCGATCGTCAAGGTGCTCGTCTCGGCAAGGCGCTTCTTGCTGGGTTTGCCCAGGGCCTGGCCGGAGCGCTGGGCGGCGCTCAAGGCACGGTTACCTCGAGCGTGCTCGGCAACACAACCTCAGTCACAGGAGATGAGGCCTTGCGTGCATCAGGTCTCTCAGGTGCCTCGACTGCTGCCGGTCAGTTGGCGGAGTTCTACCTGAAGGAAGCTCAGAACGTCTTCCCTGTGATCTCGGTCCAGGGTGGACGCAACGCGAACATCGTGTTCACGGAAGACGTGACTCTGAAGTGGGGCACTGTCGATGCGCAGTTCGTGCGACAGGTCGAGCCCGAAACGCGCGGATAAATCTCTGCCGCTCTACATATGACACCGTAATCTCTGGAGCACACCATGAATCGAGTCCTGACCCTTGCTGCGATGCTGATGCTGAGCGCCTGCGCGTCTCACAAACCGTACGTGTGCAAGCTCAACGGCCGGCAGCCCTGCGCCACAATGCAGGAGATCTACAAGGCATCCACCAAGGCACCGCGCAACACTACCAGTCAGCACGTAATGGAGACATTGCCGACTACGCCGCCGTACCCAGGCGTAACTCATAACCCACAAGGGTATGTCGAGCCAGGCGAGAACGGTCAGCCGATCTTCAAGCAGCCCCGGGTATATCGCGTTTGGCTTGCTCCTTACGTCGACGCTGATGGCAACCTCCGCAGTGGGGAATACACCTATTTCTCGACGCCGGGCGAATGGGCCTATGGCACCACGCGCGAAGCGGGTACGGCGAGCGCGGCGACCTTTGGTCCGCAGCGCCCCGACCAGCTCGGCTTCACGCCCGTGGAATCCCAGCCGAAGAAGCAAGCGCCAAAGCCGGACGAGATGCAGTCGCCTCCTGCGGCGACGACGCAGAATGGAATCACGCAGCCTTCTGAGTTGCTGCGCTAAGCATTCCTGGACGTAAGGACGCGGGACTATAGGGGAAGTAAACCACGATGAGGGACTGATGAAAGTTTCTGGTTGGCTCAAAGGTCTGCAATCCTGGCTCCGTCCGGACGCTCCGGGGCTCGAGCCCCTTACTGTAAGCGCGGCTCGCGCACTTACGGAGCGCTCCCGTTTCTCCTCGCTGCTGTCATATCGCGATGTGGACGATCGACACTTCGTTCACCTGGACGACGGCGAGGAGCCAGCGGTTGGCTTCATTCTCGCAATCAACCCTTTGATGGTATGCGGCGTAGACGCTGAACCGCAGCTTGAGGCCGTGTTCAACGCGTGCCCTTCGGACACGATCGTCCAGTTCGGGTCAATCTCCACGCCGCAGATCGAAAGCTTCCTCAACACCTGGACAACCGCTCGACTGGAGAAAAACCGAAATTCGCTGCTGCGGCAGATTGCCCTGCGTCGCCGCGAGTTCATGCTCAAGACCGCAACTGGACCATCGATGCTTCCGCAGGCCCAGCTGCACCCTCGCATGCTGCAGTGGTACGTTGCGGTTCGTGTGCCGTTCAAAGGCGATCGCACCAATCGCGCCGAAATGAATGGTTTCATGAAGCAGGTCGATGACCTGCGCAACACCATCGCCGGGGCGCTGCGATCAATCGGGATCGCCTCGGAACACATGACCGAGAATGACATTCGCTTTCTGCTTCGTGAACTGTTGAATCCTCACATCTCTCCGGCCGAACGAGTCAACACGGCAACCCCCGAAGTGCCGATGCACAAGGACCTCATCGATCGGTGCACTCATCTCAGGGTAAGCCCTGACGGCACGATCGACTTTTCGACGAAACCGGGCGAGCCGGAGGTTTCGGTTTCCTGCCTGACCGTGGATGCAGCACCACGCACGCTTGCGCTGCCCATGATGTCTCAGGTGCTCGGTTCTCCAGAGTCTCCGGACGATCGCGTGACGTGTCCCTATTGGGCCTACACGACCGTTCATGTATTGGATGCTGAGCAGGCGCGTGACAGCCTCACGATGCGCCTGGGCATGCTGAACAAACAGACAATGTCGGAAAGCGCATGGTATCGCTCGATGATGTCGCATCTGTTCGACCGTCGTACCGATACACAGGCTCTGCTATCGGAAACCTCCAAAGGGCATCGGCTCGTTCGCTGCTATGCAGGAATCAACCTGTATACGCATCCTACGGACGTCAAGGTGCAGACGGAGTACGTGAAAGGCCTGTGGAGACGTGCGGGCTTTCGAATGTCCGAGGAAAAGTATATCTCGCTTCCGGCCTTTGTTGCCTCCTTGCCTCTGCAGTACAGCCCAGTCGTTGATCCGCCGAACAAGGGTCTGCAGCGCGCATGGCTCATGAGCTCCTTGAACGCAGCCTCGATGCTCATGCTTCAGGGCGACTGGCGTGGCACGGGCGCGGAGCACGCAGGTGCTCTGTTTGTCTCTCGCAAGGGCCAGCTGGCGTCGTTCGACTTGTTGAAGACGCAAACGAACTACAACTTCGTCATCATTGCGCAATCCGGTTCGGGCAAGTCGTTCCTTGCGAACGAAATCGTATGCGACTTCTTGTCCAAGGGCGGCATGGCACGGCTGATCGACGTCGGTCGAAGCTACCATCGCTTCTGCTCCGTGATGGGTGGCCAGAACGTTGTGTTCTCCCCGGACACACCGGTGAGTTTGAACCCCTTTTCGAACATTTACACGCAGGAGGATCTGAATGAGCTGTTGCCAATGCTCAAGGATCTGATCCGCCTGATGGCGTATCCGCTCACCCCGGAGGAGGAGACACCCGCATTCCAATACCAGCTGATTGAGAAGGCAGTACAGGATGCGTGGCTGAAGAAAAAAGAGCACACCGAATTGGTGGACGTGTATGAGTGGCTGAAGGATTATCACGATCCTCAAAATCGCGCAGCGGACCTGGCGTTGCAGCTCGAGCCGTTCGCGATCGGCCGTTACAAGGCGTGGTTCTCCGGTCCTCGAACCGTGCAGTTCAGCAATCCGCTGGTGGTCGTTGAGCTTGAAGAGCTCAAGCAGGACCTGAATCTTCAGGCAGTCGTTCTCCAGCTCGTCATTCACCTGGTGACCAAGGAGATGTACCTGTCGGACCGCAAAGTGCCCAAGATTCTGGCCATCGACGAAGCTTGGGATCTGCTTGGCGGCATGAAGACTGGTCGGTTCATCGAGACCGCTTTCCGTCGCGCTCGCAAGTACAACGCGATCGCAGGCGTGATCACGCAGTCCTTCGAGGACTTTGAGAAATCTCCGGCCGCGCGGGCCACGATCGAAAACGCAGCATGGCAATTCGTGTTGCACCAGCGTCCGGAGTCGCTCGAGTTCGCCCTGAAAAATCAGCGAATCGTTGGCGGCAAGGCCACGATGGATCTGATGCGGACTGTCAGATCCGGCAAGGGTTATTCCGAGGTTTTTGTGCGTGGTGAGCTGGGCTCGGGTCTGTATCGCTTCGTCACGGATAAACACTCCTACTACACCTTCACGACGAACCCGGTCGACATCAACCGGATTGATGCCCTGACGAAGGACGGAGTGCCGCTTGTGGACGCCATCGACCGCCTCGCCCGGGAAGACTATGCCCGGATGTGGAAGGAGGACGTAGATGGGTCTGCTAACGCGGCTTGATCAGAAGCTCGAGCGCTGGCGCGGTGAGCCTGCGGCGTACGGGGAAGGCAATGGTGGCTCGGATTGGGGCGCCGTGCTCTCCCACCTCGTGGGGGCGGCCCTGATTGCCGCTACCCTTGTTCTTGTGGTGATGCGGTATACCGCAATCGGCACACCGGCGGTCGTTGTCTTCGACGTCATCAAGTACGCGAACGCGCAACGCGCGGTCGCTTCCAGGTTCATTGTGGATAAGGAGGCGGCGAACGAGGCGGCTCCGATGCTTCTTGAATTATCCAAGCGAACTCGCGACGTGATTCGTGAAGCAGCTGGACCTCGGACTCTGGTTGTGCTGCGACAGGCCGTTGTCCAGGGCGAGATGCGAGACATCACCGATGAGGTGCTGACCCGACTTGGTCTGCCAACCGACGTACCGACTGCGGATCCTTCGAAACTCGTTCTGGACATCGCTCCCACCATGTTAGGGGCAGGGCCTCGCATGCAGATCCCAGACGAACCTGAGTCCGCAGTCACAACTGGCTCGAAGCTTCCGTGATGCTGATGACCTCCATGCCGGCTCATACAAGAGTGATTTGCCTGTTCTTGCTGGCTTTTATCGGCCTCATGGCGCTGTTGGCACACCAGTCCGCCTTTCCGGTAGGCATCACCTGGAATCGCACCGCAAGCCTACCGCTGGGCCTTTATTGGCATTCTCGACTTACGGAAGTGCCGGCCATAGGAGATGTGGTGTGTTTCCCCTACCGGGCTCCGGAGTGGGCCAAGTCACGGAAGTACTTTCCTGAAGGGGCCCGGCTATGCAAGCGCGTGATAGGCCTGCCGGGCGATCGAATTGTTCGCGCTGCGGATCGACTCGAGATCTGTCATGCCAACCGTTGTGTTGACGCTGGTCGCATCATGCCTCACGACAGCCTAGGACGACCCGCGGTCGCCGCCGATCTTCCTGAAGTCATTCCGGAGGGGTTTGCCTATATGGGCGTTCCCGAGGTTCAGATGAGCTTCGACTCACGCTACCTGGGCCTTGTCGCCTTGAAGGATCTCGAACGCACGATTCATCCGGTATGGGTGTGGACTCGCGAATAGTTGAGCATGAGAAAGAAGGAAGAAGCCGCAGATAACGAACGCGAGCAAGTCCTGCCTCCTCTCGTCGATGGGGAAATGGCGCGTGTCCTTGATGTGCGCGTCGTCGCCAAGAAGACCAAACCACCTTCACGTTATACAGAAGGCACTCTCATCGAAGAAATGAAGAATGCCGGCAAGTATGTGGAAGACTCTGAGCTGCGGGCGATTCTCAAACAAGTCAGTGGACTTGGCACTTCGGCAACGCGCGACTCAATCATCGAGACACTCAAGGCTCACAAGTATCTGAAGATCTCCGGAAAGCACGTCCTGCCGACCGAGAAAGGGGAGGCACTCATCCGCTGGCTGGATGAACACTGCAGCGAACTCACGGACGTCACATTGACCGCTCGATGGGAAGCAGAACTCGATGCGATCGCCACGCGTGGCGGCGGCGCCAAATTTGAATCGGCGATCGCCGCACGTGTGCGGGAGATCGTATCTACATTGCAACAAGCCACTCCCATCGGCGGAGGAGGTTCATCGGAGAACAATAACATGACAGAACAAACACCCTCGGCCCGTGGAGCCAACAAGCCGACCTCGAAGATGATCGACTTTGCAAGAAAGATCGCGACCAGACTCGGGCAAGAACTTCCGAAGGAAGTTGAAGCAAGTTTCGACGCCTGCAAGGCTTATCTGGATGCAAATCAGGCTGCGGTAAAACGACCAACTGAGAAGCAGTTGGGCTTCGCGAACAACATCGCCGAGCGCAAGGGGCTGGAAATCCCAGATGATGCGCTGGCTGACGGCAAACTCCTTTCTGCCTGGATCGACGCAAACAAGTAATCCGCGTTCGATCACGTATATGGCCCTGCAAGCGTCGCGCTTGCAGGGCGGTTGGATTCTCACCGACAGCCTGCTGCCTTCTGCATACGGCGCAAGCCAAAGGAGTCAGTACCTATACCAGCCGACTGGCCATATGCGGAGGAGAATGATGATTCGAGTAATCGGCCTGCTGGGGGCAAAAGGCAGCGGCAAAGACACGCTGGCCAAGCTTCTCATCAACCGTCTCGGTTTTGTGCGCTTGAGCTTCGCTGACGCGCTCTACCGGGAAGTGTCCGAAGCTTACGGCGTCAGCACGGCGTTTCTCGAGAATCGGAAAACGAAGGAGAAGCCGCTCTGGAAGCTCAGGCTGGCCAACTGCAAGGATCTGAACTTTGTTGAGGTGGCGCTACTGGTGCTGCATTCCGGGCGCTGTCGGAGTGGTTGGCTCGGCCGCCTGCTCAATCGTGGACTCAGCCGCATGATTCGCTTCCTTGACATGCATCTGCCGCGCAGTCCGCGTTGGACCCTGCAGGTGTGGGGCACCGAGTATCGCCGCGGGGGCAAGTATGGGTATGACGCCTACTGGATCGACAAGGTGCGACCCGTGATCGAGGCGAACCGGGAAGCGCGATACGTCATCACTGATGTACGCTTTCTGAACGAAGCGAAGATGGTGCGCGAGTGCAACGGCATATTGCTTCGCGTTCGAAGGCCGGCGCTCGAGGAGCGCGAAGCGGCAGCTCGAAAAGCCGGCGTGCAAACCGCGTGGCATCGGTCGGAAACGGAGCTGGCAAAGTACCCGGTGGATGCCGAGGCCTTAAATCGTGAGGGGAACCCGGAAGCACTGCTTGAGAGCCTCGAGGCGCTGCTGCCTGAGCTCGCCCGAGCCGCCTGACACAAACTCTGCCCCGTGTTGCGTGCACGGGGCTTCCTTTTATTCCGAAAAGGCTAAGGGCTGTCAGCTATCAATGAGGCAGGACGCCGAAGAGCCCGCCGGTTCAAGGTGTGTGGAGCGGCCGGGGTCGCCAGCCAAATCGGCGATGCGAACCCAGCGACGTGGACGGCTGACGACGCATCGATGCGCCTTCTCATGCCGGCAGCAGTTCACGGTATCTTCCATGGATAAAGACGTAACCTAAATTCATTGATGCCGGAAGAGCCGAAGAACAACAAGAAATCCGCCCGCAAGCGCGAAAAGGTGCCCGGCACGTTCGAGCGTGCCTACAAGGCACGCTGCTATCCGACGCGTCAGCAGGCCAAGGTGCTCGCGCGGCTCTTCGGTGCGAAGCGATTCTTGTGGAACCGGCGCAGCGTGGCCAATGCCTGCATGGGCGCGGTTCGTCGGCAGCTTGAATACAAGGCGAAGTGGCACGGCTGCACCCTGATCAAGGTGGGCCGCTTCTTCCCTTCGAGCCAGCAGTGCCACGCGTGCAGCTGGCTATACACAGGACTCAAGTTGGGTGAGTGCACCTGGACCTGCCGGGGCTGCGGCACGGTGCACGATCGCGACGTGAATGCGGCGCGATCGGTGCTGGGCGAAGCCCTGCGCATAGCCTCACTCAACGAGTACCC
>Ga0164243_10001723_pt1 | contig 36683 bp, 36 predicted proteins | sample OricompcompostOP_FD_108781 | JGI IMG/M metagenome (GOLD analysis project Ga0164243, IMG submission 108781) | Organic Plus compost microbial communities from Emeryville, California, USA - Original compost - Organic plus compost (OP) | ecosystem: Engineered > Solid waste > Mixed feedstock >...
CAGGGTCAGGCTCTGGCCTGGCCTGGCGTCGGCGACCTTGCGCACCAGGTCGGTCGAGCTCGCGACGGCCTGGCCGTCGATGGCCGTGACGAGGTCGCCGCGCTGAAGGCCGGCCCGGGCGGCTGGCCCCCCGGCGGTCACCGCGACCACCAGGGCGCCCTTGCCGGCGTTCGGGCCTGAGTCCAGGCCGGCGGCCTCGGCCAGCGCCGGGCTGAGCGTGCGCACGGCCGCGCCGATGTAGCCCCGGGTCACCTTGCCGTGCTCGATGAGCTCCCGCGTGATCCGGTTCGCCAGGTCGGCGGGGATCGCGAAGCCGATGCCGATGGAGCCGCCGCTCGGCGACAGGATCGCGGTGTTCACCCCGATCACGTGGCCGCGCACGTCGAACATCGGCCCGCCGGAGTTGCCGCGGTTGATGGCGGCGTCGGTCTGGATGTAGCTGACGTAGGACTCGCCGATCTCCCGCGCATAGGCGGAGACGATGCCGGCCGTGGCCGTGCCCCCGAGCCCGAAGGGGCTGCCGACCGCCAGCACCCAGTCGCCGACCTCCGGCTTGGCCGCGTCCTCGAAGCTGACGTAGGGCAGGCCGCGGCCGGGGATCTTGAGCACGGCCAGGTCCGTCGCCTTGTCCACCCCGACGACCCGGGCCTTGAAGGTGCGGTCGTCCGACAGGCTGACCTGGATGTCCCGGCTGCCGTTCACCACGTGGTCGTTGGTGACGATGTAGCCGTCCGGCGAGATCAGGAAGCCGGACCCCAGTCCCTCCACCAGCTCCGGCTCGGGCGCGCCGCCCTGGCCGGGCGCCAGGCCGAAGGGACCCGGCAACACGGGGCCCGCCTGGGTCGGGGGCGTCACCGCCGCCACCACGTGCACCGACACCACCGCGGGCGAGACCGTCTTCACGATCGAGGCGAAGGACTGGGGCGCCACCGAGCTCGAGGTGACCGGGCCCGCCCCGCCGCCCGGCGCGCCGCCCTGGTGGCAGGCGGCGAGCGCCAGGGCCGCGGCCGCTGCGCCCGTCAGCCGGGCCAGGTCCGCCAGTTCCGGCCTGGATCTGCGCCTCCCCGTCACCCTGCCGGCCTCAGGCGTTGAGGCCGAGGTCGCGGGCCTTCTTCTCGAACTCGTCGCGCACGTCCGGAAGGGTGGGCAGGCCGAGGGCCCGCGACTCGCGGTGGATCTTCTCGGCCGGGTCCGAGGACAGGTCGCGCTTGAAGTTGACCACGAGCTCCTGGGCGGAGTCGTAGTGCTCGTAGCGGTCGATCTCCGAGCGCGTGGCGTCCTTCACGTCCTGGAGCTTGCGCTTCTCGGCGTCGGAGCGGCCGGACTCGTCGGCCCGCATGACCGGGTCGAACACCCGGCGCTTCAGGAACTCCATCAGCTCCCTCTGCTTGGAATCCATCGTCCTGCTCCATGCTCGCTCGGCCGAGGTAACTCCGGAGCGCCGGTCCAGTTCTGTCGCCGGGCGAGGTTTTTCGCTCGGGGTGGAGACATATCCGGACGGGACATATAATCGGGCTCCGCCGGACACAGACAGGGAGCCGCATCGCCAGATGATCTTCCGCAGCCTCCTCGCGGCCGCCGCCGCAGCCGTCGTCGCCGGGCCCGCTGCCGCCGCAGCCGCCCCGTCCCAGCCGCTCGAGTTCCAGGGCGTCGCGCTCGGGACTCCGCTCCAGGCGTGGCTGCAGCGCCCGCTGGACGACCCCGGCCGGCCGGGCCTGCGCGCCGTCTGCCGGCGGTCCGCGGGGGCCGCGGCGGCGACGGTGTGCCGCTATGTCGGGCGCTACGGCGCCGTCACCGTCGGGGAATCGTTCCCGCTCGCCGGCCGCTACCGCGCCAGGAACGTCGCCTACCGCTTCGTCGGGGGCCGTCTGGCGGAGGTGGATTTCTCGACCTCGGCGGACGCCTTCAACCTGATGATGGCCCGGCTGAAGCAGCGCTACGGACAGCCGGCGCAGGTGGTCCGGGGGACGGCCAGCTACGGCCACGGCGTGCGTCTGCCGCGGGTGCGGGTGGTGTGGAGGCTTCCGGCGGGCGAGGTGGAGCTGACCGATCCGTCCGCCGACCCGGGCCGCATGGCCGTCCGGCTCAGAGGCGCCTCGGTCCAGGCCCGCACGGCCAGCTGACCGGCGGCCTCAGGACCGTGCGGCGGGCGCCGGCGCGGGCGGGCTCTCCGCGACGGGGCCCGGCGCTCCGGCCGGCGTGTGGGTGCCCGGCGTGTCCACCGTGTCGGGATGGCGCCGCCCGAACACGCCGATCACGACCGCGACGATCACGATGGCCACGAGCCAGAGCCAGGTCAGGCGCCGCGCCCGGGATGTGTCCTTCTCGCTCATGGACGACGAACGCGGCCGCAGCGGAGCGGTTGCCGGGCGTTCCGTCCGCGCCGGGCCTGGTGTAGCGCTGGACGCCTTGCCCCGCGAGACGAGCATGGCCGAGCCCGCTTCCGCCGCCTCCCAGGATCCGCAGCGCCCGGCGCGGCTGTCCGTTCAGGGGCTCAGGAGCGGGATCAGCGGCCCCTTCGACCTCGAGCTGGCGGCCGGGACGTGCCTCGCGGTGACGGGCGTCTCGGGGTCGGGCAAGAGCCTGTTCCTGCGGCTCCTCGCGGATCTCGACCCCGGAGAGGGGCGGGTGCTCCTGGACGGCGTGGACCGCGCGTCCGTCGCGGCGCCGCTCTGGCGGCGGCGGGTCCCCTACGTCGCGGCGGAGTCCGGCTGGTGGCTGGAGCGGGCGGCGGACCACTTCCCGGCCGGGCGAAGGGACGCCGCGCGGGCGCTGGCGCAGAGGCTCGGGGTCGGGCCGGAACCCTTCGATGGCGAGGTGCGCCGGCTCTCCACCGGGGAGAAGCAGCGGCTGGCGCTGGTGCGGGCGCTGGTGCTGGATTCGCCCGTCCTGCTGCTGGACGAGCCGACCGGTCCGCTCGACCCGGACTCGGCGCGCAAGGTCGAGGCGGTGTTGCTGGAGCGGATGAGGGGAGGGACCACGATCGTGCTGGCCAGTCACGATCCCGAGCAGGGCGGCCGCCTGGGCGCGGCCGCGGCCATGATGCGCGACCGGCGCCTGGAGCGGCCCCGATGAACCCGATCGCTCTCGACCCGCGGGACCTGGCGATCGCCGGGGCGCTGGTGGCGTTCGACGCCGGGCTGTCCGTCGCGCTGCGGCTGGGGCTGCACCGGCGGCTCCTGTGGGCGGCGGCCCGCATGGTGGTGCAGCTCGTGGCCGTCGGTTTCGTGCTGCGGGCGATCTTCGCGCTGAAGCATCCCCTGGCGACCCTGGCCGTGATCGTCGCCATGGCGGCGGTCGCCGCGCGGGAGATCGCCGCGCGGCCGGAGCGGAAGTTCCGCGGCGGGGCGGGGCTGGCTCTCAGCGCCGGGGCGGTGGCCCTGGCGACGGTGGTCACCGTCGCCTTCGCCCTGGCGACCGCCATCCGGCCGCAGCCCTGGTACGATCCCCGCTACGCCATCTCCCTGGCGGGGATCATCCTGGGCTCGGTGCTGAACGCCGGATCGCTCACCCTGGACAGCCTCCTGGGCGGGGTCGGGCGCGAGCGCGCGGCCATCGAGGCCAGGCTGGCCCTTGGGGAGAGCTTCCGCGAGGCCGTCGCGCCGCTGCTGCGGGAGGCGATCCGGCGCGGGCTCCTGCCCGTCGTGAACCAGATGTCGGCGGCGGGCGTCATCACCCTGCCGGGCGTCATGACCGGCCAGATCCTCGCGGGCCTGGATCCGCTGGAGGCGGTCAAATACCAGATCCTGCTGATGTTCCTGCTCGCCGGGGCGGGCGGGCTCACGGCCCTCGCGATCGCCTTCGGGGCGCTGCGCCGGCTCACCGACGGCCGCCAGAGGCTGCGGCTGGACCGGCTCGAACAGGGCTGAGCCGGAACTATCGCGCCACGAGCTGGTTTCCGCCCTGAAACAGGGGCTCGACAGGCGATGGCCGGCAGGGGCTCAGCCGACGGATGACCCAGCCCGGCCCAGGCAGATCCCGCCGCCGGGACCGCGGCCTGCGCCTGTCCGACGCCGACTACGCCGCGCTGGGGCGGTTCCGGAAGGGCTTGCGCGAGTTCCTCGCCTTCAGCCAGCAGAGCGCGCGCGAGCACGGCCTCAGCGCCCAGCAGCACCAGGCGCTCCTGGCCATCCGCAGCCACCGGGGGCCGGAGGCGATGTCGGTGGGCGACCTGGCCGCCTGCCTCCTGATCAGGAACCACACCGCCGTGGAGCTGGTCGGCCGGCTGGTCGAGCGCGGCCTGGTGGCGCGGCGTCGGTCCCCCGGCGATCGCCGCCGGGTGCTGCTGGAACTGCAGCCCGCGGGAGCGCAGGTCCTGGAGGCCATCTCCATCCTCAATTTCGGCCAGCTCGAGCAGACGGCCGGCATCCTGGCGGACCTGCTGGCGACCGTGCGACGGATGGGAAGGGAGCAGGGCGGCTGAGGCGGGGCGGGCTGGTCCCGCCGCGCCGCCCGTGATGCGGCGGGACCGTGGGGAGAACCGACCAGGAAGCATCGGGTTCCGATATAAAGCGGGAACTTCCGCGGCCGGCGCCGATTTCCGGTCCATGGCGAGGGAAGGCGCGATCATGGACGGGACTTCGGGCGTCGTGGTGGTCACCGGAGCGGGGGCGGGCGCGGCCCGCTCGATCGCGAAGCGGTTCGGCCGGGCCGGCTGGCGGGTCGGCCTGATCTCGCGCAGCCGCGAGCGGCTGGAGGACGCCGCGCGGGAGGTGGAGGCGGCCGGCGGGGAGGCTCTGGCCCTGCCGGCGGACGTCGCCGACGCGGACGCGGTCATGCAGGCCCGCGACCGCGTGCTCGAGCGCTGGGGCGCGCTGGACGCCTGGGTCAACGGGGCCATGGCCACCGTCGTCGGCCCGGTCTGGGACATCACGGCGGAGGAATTCCGGCGGGTCACCGAGACCACCTACCTCGGCTATGTGCACGGGACGCTGGCGGCGCTGGAGCCGATGCGCCGGCGCGGCCGCGGCGCCATCGTCCAGGTCGGCTCAGCCCTGTCCTATCGCGCGATCCCGCTGCAGTCCGCCTACTGCGCCGCCAAGTTCGCGATCCGCGGCTTCACCGATTCCCTCAGGGCCGAGCTGATCCACGAGAACTCGAGGATCACCCTGACCATGCTGCAGATGCCCGGCATGAACACGCCCCAGTTCGACTGGGCCAGGAACAAGCTGCCGGTGCGCTACCAGCCGGTGGGTGGCGTGTTCGACCCGAGCGTGGCGGGGGAGGCGGCCTGGCGGGCGGTCCGGGACGGGCCCCGCGAGCTGTGGGTCGGATCGAGCGCGGTCGAGGCGATCGCGGGCCAGCTGCTGGCGCCGGGGCTGATGGACCGCAAGATGGCCAGGAGCGCCTGGGACGGCCAGATCACCAATACGGCGAACCCGCACGGGCCCGACAACCTGTTCGAGCCGGCCCCGGGCCGGTACGCCGAACGCGGCCGGTTCGGCGACCGCGCCAGGTCCCGCGCGGCGATCGTCGATCCGCGCAAGGCGAGGGCGGTCGCGGCGGCCACGGCGGTCGGGGGGCTGGTCCTGGCGGCCCTGATCGGCCGCGCAAAGGCCGCCTGAGCTCAGCCGCCGCCGAGCGCGACGGCCACGTGGTAGACGAAGAAGGACGAGAGATAGGCCAGGGTGACCATGTAGGCGAACATGATCGCCGGCCACTTCCAGGCGTTGGTCTCGCGCTTCACCACCATCAGGGTCGGGGCGCACTGGGGCGCGAAGATGTACCAGGTCAGGAACGCCAGGCCGGTCGCCAGGGACCAGTGGTGCGCCAGCGTGCTGGCCAGGGCGGCGGGGGAGGACTCCGCGCCCGACACCGCATAGACCGTGCCGAGCGCGCCCACCGCCACCTCGCGCGCGGCCATGCCGGGGATGAGGGCGACGGACATCTGCCAGTTGAAGCCGATCGGGGCCATCACCGGCTCCAGCACACGCCCGAGCATGCCCGCGAAGGTGTAGTCGATCGCCGGACCCGCGGCGCCGGGCGGCGGGGCCGGGAAGCTGGAGAGGAACCAGATCAGCACCATCATCGCCAGGATGTTGGTGCCCGCGCGCTTGAGGAAGATCTGGCCGCGGATGATCAGGTTGTGCGCCACGTTGCGGGCGTCGGGGATCTTGTAGGTCGGCAGCTCCATCATGAAGGGCTCGACCGCGCCGCGCCAGAACACGCGCCGGATGAAGAAGGACACCAGCAGGGCCGACAGGATGCCGGTGGCGTACAGGCCGAACATCACCAGGCCCTGCTCGGACAGCACGCCCCAGATTTTCCGCGAGGGGATGAAGGCGCCGATGATCAGGGTGTAGACCGGGATCCGGGCCGAGCAGGTCATCAGCGGCGCCACCAGGATCGTGCCGATGCGGTCGCGCCGGTTGTCGATCACCCGCGTGGCCATGATCCCGGGAATGGCGCAGGCGAAGCTGGAGAGCAGGGGGATGAAGGCGCGCCCGTGCAGGCCCGCGCCGCCCATGATCCTGTCCATCAGGAAGGCGGCCCTGGCCATGTAGCCGAAGTCCTCCAGCAGGATGATGAAGAAGAACAGCACCAGGATCTGCGGCAGGAACACCAGCACGCTGCCGACCCCGGAGATCAGGCCGTCGGTGATGAAGCTCTTGACGAGGCCGTCGGGCATCGCTTGGCCGACCAGGATCGCCAGCTGTTCGAATCCCGCCTCGATCAGGTCCTGCGGCGGCTGCGCCCAGGTGAACACCGCCTGGAACATCAGGAACAGGATGGCCAGGAGGATCAGGAGCCCCAGCACCGGGTGCAGGAGGACGGCGTCCACCTGGCCGGTGAAGGTGTCGGGTCGCGCGGGCGGCTTGACGCAGGCCTTGACGATCCGTTCCGCCTCGCGGTGGGCCGCCCGGATCTCGCCGGCGGTGGGCTCGCGCCAGCGGCTCTCCGCGCCGGCGCCGGCGGCCAGGCCCATGGCGTCGACCTCGGCGATCAGGTCGTCGACGCCGCGCCGGCGGGTGGCCACGGTCTTGACGATCGGGACGCCGAGCTCGGCCGAGAGCCGGGGGATGTCTATGTGCAGCCCCCGGCGCTGGGCGATGTCGTACATGTTCAGCGCCAGGACCAGCGGCCGTCCGACCTGCTTCAGCTCCAGCACGAGCCGCAGCACCAGCCGCAGGTTCATGGCGTCGGCGACGCAGATCAGCAGGTCGGGAACGGCCTCGCCGGCCAGCCGGCCGAGCACCGCGTCGCGGGTGACCTCCTCGTCGGGACTGCGCGCCCTCAGCGAATAGGTGCCGGGCAGGTCCAGCACATGCACCTGGCGCCCGGAGGGGGAGGTGAACTGCCCCTCCTTCCGCTCCACCGTCACGCCGGCGTAGTTGGCCACCTTCTGGCGCGAGCCGGTGAGGGCGTTGAACAGCGCCGTCTTGCCGGAGTTGGGATTGCCGACCAGGGCGATGCGGGTCGGCCGGACCGAGGCGTCCATCAGCGGCGCCCGCCGAGCCTCTGGACGAAGACGTTGGCCGCCTCGCGCCGGCGCAGCGCCACGCGCATGTCGTCGAGCCTGACCGCGATCGGGTCCCGGCCGAACAGCCCCTCGTGCAGCAGCTCCACGCGCGCGCCCTCGACGAAACCGAGCTCCAGCAGCCGCCGCTCCAGCTCGCCGTCGGGCAGGGCGGAGCGGCCGTCGCGGCCGACGCCCACGCGCACGATCACGCCCCGGTCCCCCTTGGAGAACCGGCTGAGGGGCGCGACGACCTCCGCTTCGCGCGGCCGGGCGTCCGGCGTGTCGAGGAATTCAGCGTGGGCCACGGAGGAACCGTCCATAACTTGCGACTGATTATCAGTTCCAGGGGCCCCTGTCATGTCGCCTTTCACCGCAGCCGCATGCGCGACCATACGGATCGGGAAGGGGGCGGAATTTGATCCAGATCAGGGCGGCGGCGGGGCCCGCGGCGGCACGCGTCAGCGGTGGGGCGGCGGCTCGGGACGGGTGGGGCTCCACCGCCGCCCCTGCTCCGCATGGCGAAGCGGGCGGAGTCTAGCGGGCTGCGCCGCGGCGGCGCTGACGGATGTCATGCATTTCCGTGCTCTAGCGTCCGCCAGCCGCCCGCCGGGGGACGAGCACCTCGACCGTCAGCCCATGCTCCCGACGCGGCGATCCGACGCGCAGCAGGCCGCCGAGGCGGCTGGCCAGCCGGTCGATGATCTGAAGCCCGTGCAGCCGGTCCGGGGATGTCGCGCCCGGGACCAAGCCCGGCCCGTCGTCCTCCACGGTCACGACGTAATGTGCAAAGGCGTCTTCGCTTTCGACGCGGACCCGAACCGCCCCGCCGCCGTCCGGATAGGCGTACTTGATCGCGTTCGTCGTCAGCTCGTTGACGATGAGCCCGATGAGCAGGGCCCGCTCGCTCGCCAGCCACACCGCATCGCCCTGGACGTGGAGATCGACCCCGCGCCGGTCGCATCCGCTGGCCACGCGCACGTCCGCGCAGATCGCCTCCAGATAGCTGGTGAGCTCGACCGCTTCCCCGCTCGCGGACGAGAGGGAATCGTGCAGGCGCGCGATGGCGTTGATGCGGGCGGCGGCGTCCTTCAGGCAGGCCGCCGCGTCCGTGTTCCCCACCTCCCGGGCCTCGGTGGACAGTAGGCTCGCGACCAGCTGCAGGCTGTTCCTGATGCGGTGGTCCGCCTCCCAGTCGAGGAACCGCTTGCGGCCCGGGCCGGCCTTTCCCGGGGGGCGACCGTCCTGCGCCCGAGCGTCTCGCCCTGGCTTCACCTCTGGCCTCCAGCCGGGGCGCCTGCCCAGGACACGAGGCGGGACGCCCCTCTCGACCGATGGTTCATCGCGCCCCCCGCGCAAGTCTAGACAAAGCGAAGTCATAGGGGTCGGCATGGAGCGTCGCCTTGACTTTTGTCATTCCACTGACCGGGGTGCCATCGTGCTCTTCGGAATGAGGGTTGGTTTCAAAGCAAAGCTAAGCTTGACCATGCCGAAATTTCGCGACCCGTGACAAATGTCATGAGTTGGACCTCGTGACAAAGCTAGCATCAGCAAGTCTATCCGTCATACCGGCGGATGATGCCGAGACGATCCTGCTCTGGAGTGATGTCCAGGGGCTTGGGGGGCTGCTCGGGTCAACAATCGCTTCAGATTAAGAGGGTGAGATGAAGTATACGACTCTGCTGGCGGGGGCCTCCGCCATCGTCATTGGGCTTGGTCTGGCGGGCGCGTCCTTCGCCCAGACCGTCAACAACAGCGGCAACTCCGGGAGCACCGTGGACAGCCCGTCGCTGGCCATCGACCACAACTCGCTGGCCTTCGATTCCCCGAACCAGTCCGTGAACGTCGGCGGGGCCCTGTCCGCCAGCAAGACCGTCTCGGTGAGCAAGAACATCGCCAAGACCGACCAGGACCTGAAGGGCGTGGTTGTGGGCAACAGCTACAACTTCAACCCGCAGCAGGCTGCGGCTGCCGCGGCGGCCCGCGGCGGCGACGGCGGCTCGGGCGGCGGCGGCCTTCTGGCCGGCGGGAACGGCGGCTCGGGCGGCACTGCGGCGGCTGCGGGCGCCGGGTCGACCGGCAACCAGCCGATCCAGACCGGCAACATCACCACCAACGGCGCCGCCTTCCAGAACTTCGCGGGCATTTCGACCGTGTCGTTCCAGACCGGCATCGGCTCGAACGCCCTGGCCGCCTCCGGCGTCACGGCGAACTCGAGCGTCAGCTTCGGGCACCAGTAGACCCATGGTCCGACGCCGGGCCGGCCCGTCCGGCCCGGCGTCCTGCTCAATCCGGAGGGTGTTATGGCTATCCAGCTTGCCGCACTGGCGCTCGCCCTGACGATCGCGCCGGCCGGACCGGCCGAGGCCGCGGACCAGGCGGCGCCGGCCGCCGTGGCCGCACCGCAGGCTGCGGGTCAGCCCCTGGCCGCGTCGGTCGTCGCCGACGACCAGCTGTCCGGCGTCACGGGCGGCGCAGAGCCGACGCCCGATCCGGCCCTGTCGAACTCCACCCTGTCCTCGACCAACACCGGCAACTCCATCAACACGGGGGGCCCGGTCACCAACGGGCAGATCGAGCTCAGCGGAGCCGCGCTGCAGAACTTCAGCGGCGTCGGCAACATGGTGTTCAACACCGGCAACAACAGCAATCTCGAGGGCAGCATCACCGTCAACGTGGTGATGGCGCCCTGAAGCCCCGCAACGGCGTCGTTTGGTCATGACGAGGCTCGGATCACTCCTGCGCCAAGCCGCCCTGAGGGCGGCTTTCGGCGCGCTCGCGGCGGCGCCGCTGGCGCTTCCGGCCGGCCCGGCCGCCGCCGCCGACCCTTCGGTCATGCGCCTGGGGCAGGAGGTCGGCGGGCCCTATTCGCTGCAGGTCCTGAGCTGGAAGGACATCCCGTTCCGGACCGTGGTGCGCCAGCAGTGGGACTTCAGCTGCGGCGCGGCCGCCGTGGCCACCCTGCTCCGCTACCAGTACGGCCGGCCGACCACCGAGGACGAGGTGTTCCAGGCCATGTGGCGCTCGGGCGACCAGGACGCCATCCGCAAGCTCGGCTTTTCGATGCTCGACATGAAGCGCTTCCTGGTCTCCCAGGGCTACGCCGCCGATGGCTACAAGATGACCCTGGACGATCTGGAGCGGCTGCACACGCCGGCGATCGTGATGATCCAGATCGGCCGCTACCGCCATTTCGTCACCGTGAAGGGGGTCCACGCCGACCAGGTGCTGGTGGGCGATCCCGCGCTCGGGCTGCTCTCGATCGAACGGCCCAAGTTCCAGGCGATCTGGAACGGCATCGTGCTGGCGGTCCATGACCGGCCGGCGGGGACCCCGGCGCCGAAGTTCGACGACCCGTCCGAGTGGAACCCGTGGGCGCTCGCGCCGACGCGCGCCTCCCTGCCCAGCTGGGCGGCCAGCCAGCTCATGGCCCTGCCGCCCCTGTATCAGATCACCCCGCAGATCGTGATCGATCTCGCAAATCCTGTGGCGAACGTTCCATGACCCTCTCAGCCCGATGCGCCTGGCTGGCGTTCTCGTCCGCCCTCGCCCTGAGCCACCCGGTGATCGCGGTCGGCGACGACTGGGGCGCCTTCGAACGGGTCTCCGACGACCAGCTGGAGGACCAGCGCGGCGGCTTCCTGGTGGCCGACGGCATCTCCTTCGACTTCGGCGCGGTGATGCGGACCACGGTCAACGGCGAGCTGGTGATGGAGACGACCCTGAACTGGACCGCGGCCGGCCCCGTGACCCAGCAGACCATCGCCAATCCGACCCTGGCCAGCGCCTACTCCATCGTCCAGTCGGCCGTCCCCGACGGTTCGCTGTCGCAGATCTCCGGCGCGGGCGTGGTGCTGGCGGGCGGCCCGCCCCAGCTGATCCAGCAGATCAGCCAGAACGGCCTGCAGAACATCATCCTGAACACCGCGGACAACCAGAACCTGCGCCAGGACCTGGAGGTCAATCTGACCGTCGGCCAGGCCGCCGCGTTCCAGAACATGGTCTCCTCGGCCCTGCAGCAGCTGATGGTCGAGCGGGCCGCCGCGCAGTCGGCCTCGTCCCTGCACTGACCGGCGCTCCGGCGCGCCCCGATCTCCGCAAGCCCGCGCCGCCGGCGCTCAGAAGCTGATCGGCAGGCGAATGGTGATGTGGGTGTCCGGCGCGTCGGCCGTGGTCCCGATCTCGAACGCCGCCGCGAGGGTGATGCGGTCGGACAGCCGGTAGGAGGCTCCGAGCACCACCGTCCCGACCTGCAGGCGATGGGAGCGTTCGATGTCGCCGCCGAGGTCCACCGTGGTCGGGAAGATCAGGTTGTACTTGTAGGCGACCGAATAGGAGAAGTTCGGGTTCACGGCGAAGCCGAAGCCGGCGGTCAGGCCGAAGGAGTCCCCCGGATCCACCCGGTTGAGGATCGCGCCGCCGATGTCCTTGTGGAACGACTTGCCGAAGTTCTGCATGTAGCTGGCCGCCGCGAACAGCACCGCCGGGTCGCTGGGGTAGAGGGCGGTCACGCTGCTCTCCAGCCCCCAGAACCCGGATCCCGTCGCCAGCTGGGTCTCCGCCCCGAATTCGTCGCGGTGGACCAGATAGGGGTTGCTGCCGGTGTCGGACTTGGCGCGCAGGCCCACGATCAGCACCGGCCGGTTCCGCCGCAGCTCGTTGAGCTGGTAGCGCAGGCCGAACTCGACGTCGCCGAGGCCGTAGCTGTGCAGCTGCAGCTCCCGGGTGACCTGCTGGTCGCGCTGCTGGACGATGCTGACGCGGTCCTGCCGCCAGACCCAGGGCGCGCTGGCGCTCAGCTCCAGGCGCCGGGTCAGGCCGTAGCGGACCGAGGCGCTGGCGGCCTCCGCCGCGCGGACCGTGTTGCTGGCCTCGATCACGCCGAGCTGCACCCCCGGCACGATCTCGACCCCGCGGAACACCAGCAGGTTCGAGGAGGTCAGGGTGTATTCGACGTCCGGCTCAACGATCAGGTGGCCGCGCGGCGTGAGCACGGTCGCCTCCTGGGGCACGGCCGCGACGGTCGTCTTGGGCGGCTCCTCGGGCGGCGCTTCTCCGACCGCCCCCTGGCTCTGGCTGGATGGTCCAGGCGCCGCGGCGGTGACGGGCGGGGCGCCCGGCGGGGGCGCCGGGTCGGCCACGGTCGAGGCGCTGATCACGTTGTAGCCGGCGGCCCTGAGGTTCGCGAGCAGGGCCTCCCGCTCGCCCATGATGGCGCCGAAGCGGTCGTTGACCGCCCGCAGCGCCTGGCCCTGCTGGTCCAGGGTGGACTGCGCCGTCGCCAGGGCGGAGCGGTCGCGGGCGATCTGCTCGGACTGGGCGGCCACCTGGGCCTTCAGTTCCTCGAGCTGCCGCTGCAGCTCGGCGGGGTCGACCTCGGCGTGGGCGGCGGGCGCGGCCAGCGCGACCGCGGTCGCGACGAGCGAGGCGCCGCCCCAGAGCTTCAGGCGGACGGAGCGTGCTTGGCTGGACATGTCACCCCCACCGGGTTTCCGAGCGGATCGGCGCGGCCCTGGCGGGCGCGAGGCGGCGCGGCTGCGGCGCGCATCGTTCCGGGTGGGGCAGGGCGGTCGTCCGCCCTGGCGGCGGCGCGACCCCCGCTTCCCCGAGTTCGGTCGGGCCGTCCCCGCCGGCGATCTCCTCCAGGCCGTGGAGGTCGGTGATCAGGAAGCGGTTGCCGTGCAGGACCTGGAGCAGGCGGCGGCGGACGAACCGCGACAGGGTGCGGCTGACCGTCGCGACGTCGATCGCCAGGTAGTCGGCGATGTCGGTCCTACGCATGGGCAGGTGCACCACGTAGTCCGCGCCTCCCTCCCGGATGGCCGCGGCGAGCAGGAAGGCCGCCAGGCGCGCGGTCGCCCCCTTCAGGACCAGCAGCTGGACCCGGTCCTCGGCGCTCTTCAGCGCCACGCGGAGCGGATGGCCGGCGTTCTCGCCGGCGGCCGGTCCGGCGATTTCGAACCATCTGTGGGGGCGGCGGACGACCAGGGCCTCGGTGACCGCCTCCGCCGTCGAGCGGTAGAGGCCGGCCTCGACCCCGAACACCTGTCCACGGACGAAGAAGCCTGTGACCTGCCGGTCGCCGCTCGGGAGATAGCGGCACGTTCGCACCACCCCGGTGACGATCTCGTACCAGCCGGTCGAATCCTCGCCTTCCGTGTAGATCGTGGCGTCTTTTGCGAACAGGACTCGATGCCCGTCCGTCCAGGCCTTGTCCATCTTCTGCCCCACCAACCGAGTTGATCTCAGTTCATGGGTCGAAGTCTATGCCGAAGCCCAGGGCGTTAAAGATTGTTTGTTTTCGTACGCAATATTGCGTATCACGGCAGGAAGTATTCGGTATGTGCGTACGTATATGTACCTACGCAATGTTCCGGAGCTGGATCGCTCCGCCATCGGGCGTCAAAATACCAAATGTCGTGTCGCGACTCTCCGCGGTCGCCTCATAGTCGCCGGAGGTCAGGGAAGGTGACGACGTGCCGAACACCGCAAGCGCCCTCCGCCTGATCGCCGATGGATTTTCCGGGATCGCCTTCGTCGCTGACCGGAGCGGCCAGGTGGAGCACCTGTCCCCCCGATTCTACGAGTTCACGGGGATCTCCCGGTCCCAGCCTCCCGGCGAGGCCATGCGCAAGGCCATCCACCCGAACGACCGTTCCCGGGTCGTGGCGCAGTGGGAGGCCGCCGTGGAGGCGGCCGCCCCCTTTCGCGCGGTCTTCCGCCTGCGGCAGGGCGAGGGCAAGGCCCAGTGGTTCTGGGTGTTCGGCCGGCTGATCGCCGGGCCGGACGACGAACGCTCCCACTGGCTCGGCGTCTGCCTGTTCCTGGACGACATCGGCGCCATCCAGCTCGTCGCCGAAGACGACCGCGAGGAAAGGCCGGAGCAGCCCCAGGCGCTGGAGGGGGTCTACGAGGCCTCGTCCTGGATTCCCATCACGACCTCCGCGTCGGCCCCGGCCTCGGCGCCGGCGGACGCCCCGGGCGCGGAGCTCGGCGAGATCCGCGAGAAGCTGACCGCGGCCGCCACCTTCGCCACCGCGGCCGCCCGCCTGCTGGAGTCGGGCGCGCCGGCTCAGCTGCAGAAGGCGCGGGAGATGCTGAACCAGATCTCGGTCGAGCTCGTCGCGGTCGGCCGTATGATCCGTCTCGGCTGGCCAGGCGGCGAGCGCGGCGCGGGCAAGCGCTCGGGCATGATCGGCTAGCTAGCCGAAGGCGCTGCGCGGGGCCCTGTCGACCTGCTGCATGGCGATGCGGACGAGATCGACGAGGTTGCGCGCCGACAGCTTGTCCATGATGTGCGCCCGGTGGACCTCGACCGTGCGAGGACTGATCCCGAGTATTTTGCCGATCAGCTTCGCCGAGCGTCCCTGCACCAGGTGGTCGAGGATCTCGCGCTCCCGCTCCGTCAGGCCGGCGAACCCGGCGCGCGAGGCGGTCGCGGCGGCGCCGTCGCCGCCGCTGCCGACCGCCGCCCGGACGCTGTCGAGCAGGTCGGGCGGGGAGAAGGGGATCTCGAACAGGTCGAAGATGTCGGAGGCGAGCTGGCGCATGCCGCGGGTCAGGTCGGCGGTTCCGGCCAGGAGGATGACGCTGCGGTGATGCTTCATGGTGATCAGGACGTCTTCCACCGCCGTGCCCGACGGAAGGGTGTCGCAGTCGAGGATCACGCAGTTGCCGTCCTGGTCGTCGTCGTCCTCCATGAGCTGGCCGGCGGAGCTGTAGGTGGTGACCAGCAGGTCCGCGCTCTCCAGCAGGACGCGGAGCGAGCGTCGGATCGGCGCGCTCCGGGTCACGATCGCGACCGAAGGCGGGTGGAACGACCGGGTAGGTTCGTGAGCCATGGCCAGATGCTCCAACAGACTCGTCCGCACACCAGCGACCGGTGAGTCCAGGCCACAAGTGAAGTTCGCGGCCTGCCGTTCCGAGCGCCGACGTCCCCAGGCTGATCGGCCGTGTGGTCGAACAGCGTTAATGAACAACCTTAGCTAGTGGTTCGGCTAATATTTGATGAATGCGCGATCCAAATTCACTTAACCCGTTAACGTTCGTCGTCGTCCGCGCTGCGCCCAGCCGCCCAGGGCCCGAAGCGTTGGCGCCGTGTCCTGAGGTTTTGTTCCGGATCAGGTTCAACCTGGACTATGTCCCGGCCGGACGCCTGCGGAGATGACAAATGTCACGCGGCGGAGCGAATCGCCCGGCGTCAGGCGACGCGGCCGGCGCGCGGGGCGCGATAGGCGAATCCCGCCCGGCTGGAGCCGATCAGGGCGTCGCGGATGGCCCAGTACATCGGCTTGGGGGCGTAGCGGTCGTCGTAGGGCAGGCCGCGGTTCAAGGGCGGGGGCGCAGCGCCCGGCGGAGCGGGGTTGCCGGCCCCGTCGCCCTCCGACAGCCAGGAATGGCGGTCGCTCAGGCCCCAGGTCACGACGCCGCGCACCGCCGGCTGCGACAGGGCGATCTCCAGATAGCGGCGGGCCTCGTCGGCGACGCGGCCGTCGCGCACGCCCAGGCTGCTGGCGTAGTCGTCCTCCTTGACGTCCATCTCCGTGACCGTGACGTCCAGCCCCAGGTCGGCCAGGCGGGCGAAGAAGGCGGACAGGCCGCGGGCGTCCAGCGGCCCCTTGCCGAGGTCGAGATGGGCCTGCAGCCCCACGCCGTCCAGCGGCGCGCCGGACGCCTTCAGCTCCTCAAGCAGGCGCAGGAACGCCTCCCGGCGCGCCCGGTCGACGGGATTGGCGTATTCGAAGCCGTAGTCGTTGATCAGCAGCCGCGCGCCGGGCGCGATCTCCCGCGCCTGGATCAGCGCGTCCCGGACGTACCCGCGCCCGAACGCCCGGTGGAAGGTGTTGAGCCGCAGGCCGGCGTCGCCGCCTTCGGTGTCGACGGGCTCGTTCACGACATCCCATTCGCCGATCCGGTCGCCGTAGCGCCCCATGGTCCGCGCGAAATGCTCGGCCACCAGGCGCCAGCGGCGGCGCTCCAGCAGCTCCCGCTTCGCCCATTCGGGAGTGCTGCGGTCCCACAGCAGGGTATGGCCGCGGACGCGCAGGCCGTGCGCCTGGGCGAACGCCAGCAGGCTGTCGGCAGGCCCGTAGGCGTACTGGCCCTTGGCCGGCTCGAGCGCGTCCCACTTCAGGTGGATCTCGGGCGTGAGATGGTCGCAGTCGCGGACGACCAGCTGACGGAGCGACGAATCCTGTTCGAGCAGCTCGGGGCGGACGGCGGCGCCGAAGTAGCGGACGCTCCGGCGCGCCGCGGCCGAGAGAGACGCCGGCGCCGGATCGGGGCCGGCCGTCACGGCCGCCCGCGCGAACGCGGGCGTCGACGCCATCGCCAGCAACAATGCCCTTCGGCCGATACTCGGCCCCATCGCAGGACGCCCCGTGTGTCCGCGCAAGAATAGCAGACGGACCTAACCAAGGGTAAGCGCCAGGACGGGGGCGTCAGAAGCTCCTGTAGATGCTGATGCGGGCGTAGGCGGCGGCGTCGCGGCCGCTCTGGCGGCTGACCCCCGCCGAGCCCTGGACCTCCGATCTCGGTCCGAGCCTCAGGGCCGCGAACGGTCCGATGCGTTCCTGGTCGTAGGTGGGATCGGCTTCTCCGGCCGCCTCGACGCCGACACGGAACACGGGGCCGGCCTGGCGCGTGAGGCTGACGCGGCCCTGGAAGTCGCTGAGGCGCGTGCCGTAGGAGCCGTACCAGTCCACCCGCCAGGGGCCCATCAGCCGCGAGCCGTCGGTGCTGAAGGCGAGCTCGCCCTGGCGGCCGTGGCGGCGGTTGCCCGGGTCGCGCGGCCCCAGCTCGGTCTCGACGTACCGCAGGCCGACCCCGGCGGTCGCCCAGCCCCAGCCGCCGGACCACTGGTAGACGCCGTCCACCTCCGCGCCCCTGAAGTCCGCCTTCACCCGGCCGAGCGTGTCCGCCTCGTAGGCGTAGTCGCCGACGAAGGCCGAGCCGCGGACCGCCAGGCCGTGGCCGAGGGCTGCGCCCGGCAGGGCCAGCTCGACGCCGTAGTAGGCGGCGCGCGAGTGGTCGGTCTGGCCGCCCGCGAACGCGACGCCCCGGTCCTGCGCCCTCGCGGCCAGGGGGCAGGCCAGGAGCGCCAGCGTCAGTGCGGCCCGCGTCCTCACGCGACCAGCCTGTGCTGTTCCAGCTCGGCGATGACCGAGGGGAAGTTGTCGACGGGCTGACCGGCCCGGCCGATCCATTCGATCAGCTCGGCCATGCCGTCCTCCAGGCGCCGCCGCGGCCGGACGCCGAAGGTCCGCTCGATCTTGCCGACGTCGGCGAAGCAGTGCCGCACGTCGCCGATGCGGTAGCGGTCCAGCGTCACCGGCTCGATGCTCCGGCCCAGCCGCTTCGCCAGGATCAAGGCGATGTCGCGCACCGTGACCGGCGAGCCGCTGCCGACGTTGAACGCGTCCCAGACGGGGGCGTCGCTGTCGAGGACCGTGGTGAAGGCCGCGGCGACGTCCTGCACGTGCACGAAGTCCCGCAGCTGACCGCCGTCCTCGAAGACCACGGGCGGGCGGCCGTTCAGCAGCCGCGAGGCGAAGATCGCCGCCACGCCGGTGTAGGCGTTGCTGAGGGACTGGCGCGAACCGTAGGTGTTGAACAGCCGCAGCGCGATCGTCGGAATTCTCAGGGCGCGGCCGACGGCGAGGAACATCTCCTCGTGGTCGCGCTTGTTGATCGCGTAGATGGAGGCCGGCTGGAGCGGCTTGGCCTCGGTGGTCGCGACCGGCTCGAGCGCCTCGCCGCCGTCCTCCAGCTCCCAGCGGTGCGCGGCCAGCTGCTCGTGCCCGCGCAGCTGCGGCCCGACGGATTCCCCGGTGGACGGCCGGCGGTACTGGCCTTCGCCGTAGATCGACATGGAGGAGGCGACCGCGATCCGCTCTACCGAATGCGCGCGCCGCGACAGCCGCTCCAGCACCGTGGCGGCGGTCATCACGTTGTTGCGGGTGTAGTCGACGATGTCGGACATGCTCTGGCCGACGCCGACGGAGGCGGCCAGGTGGACCAGGTGCGTGACCCCGTCCAGCGCGTCCTCGAGGACCTGTTCGTCCAGCAGGTCGCCCGGCGCCCGCCGCGCCTCGCGGTTCAGGTAGAGCGGCCAGCCGTCGGCGTCGAGTTCGGTCCCAGCGTGGACCTGGGCCGACAGCCTGTCCAGGACCGTGACCTCGAAGCCGCGTTCGAGCAGGGCGTCGGCGACGTGCGAGCCGATGAAGCCCGCCCCGCCGGTGATGAGGGCGCGCCTTGTCATTCCGCAGCCTCCGTTGTGACCGCCGCGGCGGCGGCCGTTCCCGGCAGCAGCTCGCCGCCGTAGCGGGCCCGCACCAGGTCGTGGTTGGCGTCTACCTTCTCGGTCCGCTGCCACACCAGCCCGCCGGTGCGCAGGTACATCCAGAGCCCGATGGCCAGGGGGGCGACCCACATCAGCCACCAGATCAGGATCGACGCCGGGTTGACGCGCAGCATGTAGAGCGCCCGGTCCCTCCAGCGGGTCAGGACCAGGCCGGTGCGCCTCCAGGTCTGGCGGTAGAGGAAGCCCAGCGAGACGGCGAAGGCCGTGAGATTGGCGGCGGCCAGCCAGAGGGTCCAGGTCGGCAGCTCGGAGCGCCCTGCCATGACCTCCGCCAGGGCCAGCGCGCCGACCGGGATGCCGAGGGCGTTCACGCCCAGGAACAGGCACGGCAGGAAGTTGGTCCAGGCCTGCAGGCGCTGCAGGGGCGTCAGTCCGAGCTCGTTTAGCGGCCGGCCGAGCGTCTGCAGGAAGCCGCAGACCCAGCGCTTGCGCTGGCGCACGCCCTCCCGGAACGTCGTCGGGACTTCCTCGATGAGCGAGCCGCGCAGGATGCCGAGACGCTTGCCGTTGGCCCAGAACCGCAGCCCTACCTCGGGGTCCTCGATGGCGATCCAGGGATGGAAGCCGCCGAGCGCCTCCAGGTCGGCGGCGCGGAAGAACAGGCCCTTGCCGAGCACCCAGTAGGGATGGCGGCCGTCGGCGGACAGGTGCGGATACTTGAACCCGTCCCAGGCCATGTGGTCGAAGGCGTGCAGGGCGGCGGCCTGGCTGGCGTTCAGGTTGCCCGCGACGTTCTGGGCCTGCAGCACGTCATAGCGGCGGATCCCCTCGGCGGCGGCCCTGAAGTGGTCGGGCGGGGGGCAGCTGTCCGCGTCGATGTAGTTGATCAGCAGGTCCGGCTCGCCGCGCAGCGCCTCGGCCGTGTGGTAGAAGGCGTAGACCAGCTGGCGCGTCTTCTTGGGCGGCAGCTGCCGGTCGCGGGTGTGCGGGCCGCGGTGCCACCAGTAGGCCTTGGGGCTGCGGTCCCAGGCGTCCCAGACCAGCTGCCAGGACGGGTCCGAGGTCGGCGGCGTCTTCAGGATGTCGAGGAACGGGAAGTCCCCCTTGAGCCGCTCGAGCGCCGCCACCGTCTCGCGGTCGTCGGCGTTCGGAATCGCGATCACCCGGTACCGGTCGGCGGGATAGTCCAGCTTGCCCAGCGACAGGAACGTCGTGCGCATGGTGGACTCCAGCTCGCGGAGCACCGGGTAGAACAGCACGATGTAGGGCAGGCGGGCCTCGTCCGCCGGCGGTTCGGGCGCCGGCTCGTCCTCGACCGCGTTGACCGGCAGAGAGAACAGATAGGCGTCGACGGCGAAGGCGGCGGTGTAGAGCGCCTGGGTCGCCACGAAGGTCGTGGTCAGGGCGAGGCTCATGGCGCAAGTCCGGCCAGGGTCCCGCCGGCGGCCAGCGGACGCGACACCCCTCCGGTCTGCACGAGGACGGCCGCGAAATGGTCGATGGTCCGCTGCAGGCCCTCGCGCAGGGGCGTCGTCGGGGCCCAGCCGAGCAGCTCCAGCGCCCGCGTGATGTCGGGCCGCCGCCGCCTCGGATCGTCGGCCGGCAGCGGCCGGTGGACGATGCGGGAGGTCGATCCGGTCATGTCGATGACCAGCCGCGCCAGCTCGCGGACCTCGATCTCGGCCGGATTGCCCAGGTTGACCGGACCGTCGACCGCCGCGTCGGTGCGGGTGAGCCGGACGATCCCCTCGATCAGGTCGTCGACGAAGCAGAAGGAGCGGGTCTGCCCGCCGGCGCCGTAGACGGTGATGTCCTCGTCACGGAGCGCCTGGACGACGAAGTTGGACACCACCCGCCCGTCGTCCGGCTGCATGCGGGGGCCGTAGGTGTTGAAGATCCGGGCGATCCGGGCGGTGACGCCGCCCTGGCGCGTGAAGTCGCTGATCAGGGTCTCGGCGAACCGCTTGCCCTCGTCGTAGCAGGACCGCGGCCCGGTCGGGTTCACGTTGCCGAAGTAGGCTTCCGGCTGGGGGTGCAGCTCGGGATCGCCGTAGATCTCCGAGGTGGAGGCGTGGAACAGGCGGGCGCCGTCCGCCGCTGCGCGCTCCAGGCAGTGGAGAACGCCCTGGGCGCAGATCATGGCGGTGCGGATCGGCTGCGCCTGGTAGCGCCCGGGAGAGGCCGGGCACGCCAGGTTGTAGATCTCGTCGAAGCGGGGCAGGTCGGCGGGCAGGCGCGCGAGGATGTCGTGTTCGCGCACCAGCAGCCGGCCGGTCTGGAACAGGTGGGCGACATTGCCCAGCCGTCCCGTGGAGAAGTCGTCCAGGCACCAGACCGTGTCGCCCAGGCCGAGGAGCCGCTCGCACAGATGCGAGCCCAGGAATCCGGCGCCACCGATGACTGCGACGGTTTTCGAGACGCCGGCTCTGCGCAAAGCATCCCGGCCGGACCAGTCAGATAACGTGTGAACGAACTTCTTGCCCACGGATCAGCCTCCCGAGACAACTGGAGAACAGTTGCCGCCCACCGTGCTCGCAGAAGGTCGAAACCTGGCGCGAGCTGCCGTCTATTGAGTGTGTTGTCCGAGGCCGCCGCGATGACATTTGTCACGGCCCGGGAAAATCGGTCGGTGACCTGACCTCGGCCGGTCTTGGCGGCCTGATGTTTTCCGGATTGTCGCGACCGTCCGGCCGACGCCGGCGGCCTCGCCCATTGCGCCGGGGGCCGCGGCGGGCCAATGCTCCGGCCAGGGGAGAGCGACATGGCCGGACGGGCGAGCATCGTGGTGAACGGGGCGCGGCGGGCGGTCGAGGCCGATCCGGACACGCCCCTGCTGTACGTCCTGCAGGGCGAGCTCGGGCTGAAGGGGCCGCGGTTCGGCTGCGGCCTGGCCCAGTGCGGCTCCTGCTCGGTGCTGGCCGACGGGGTCGAGATCCGCTCCTGCGTAACGCCCATCTCGGCCGTGCAGGGAAAGGCGCTGACAACCCTGGAGGGCCTGCCGGCCTGGTACGCCCGCCGCCGCGGGCTGGCCCGCGCGCCGGAGCTGCATCCGGTGCAGCAGGCCATGATCGACGAGCAGGCGGTGCAGTGCGGCTACTGCTTCAACGGCATGATCATCAAGGCGGCCGAGCTGCTGGAGGCCAGGCCCGATCCGGACGAGGCGGAGATCCGGGCCGCCATGAACGGCCACATCTGCCGCTGCGGGACCTATCCGCGCATCGTCCGCGCCGTCCGGCGCGCCGCTGCGGCCATGGGAGTCAAGGCGTGAGCCGGGAGGCAGGCCAGGGCTTCCCGCGGCGCGAGCTGCTGAAGGGCGGGGCCCTGGTGGTGGGCTTCGCCCTCGCCGGTCCCGCCCTGGCCGAGGCGCCGCGCCGGCGCGGCGCGGCCGCCGGGCCGCCCGACCCCAAGCAGGTCGACACCTGGCTGGCGATCCACCCCGACAGCTCGGCGACGCTCTACATCGGCTTCGTGGAGCTGGGGCAGGGGACCACGACCGCCCTGCCGCAGGTGGCGGCCGAGGAGCTGGACCTCGATCTGGACCAGATCCGGCTCGTGCCCCACGACACCGACGTCACCCCCAACCAGGGCGGGACCTATTCCAGCTCCTCGATCTTCCGCGGCTCTCCGCAGGTGCGGGCGGCCGCCGCGGAGGCGCGGCGCGCGCTGCTGGCCCTGGCGGCCGCCCGGCTCGGCGCGCCGGCGGACGGGCTCGTGGTCAGCCGCGGGGTGGTGTCGGCGCCGGGGGCGCCCGGCCGGCGGGTCTCCTACGGCCAGCTGGTCGGCGGCCGCCGCTTCGACCTGACGGTGAGCGGCTCGGCCCCGGTGAAGCCGCCGTCGCGGTACCGGCTGGTCGGCGCGCCGGCGCCCCGTCGGGACATCCCGGCCAAGGTCCGGGGCGAGTACGTCTACATCCAGCACCTCACGCTTCCCGGCATGCTGCACGCCCGCGTCGTCCGGCCGAAGGGCCAGCGCGCCTACGGCGCCGGCGCCCAGCTGCTCGCGGTGGACGAGGCCTCGATCGGCGCCATCCCCGGCGCCCGCGTGCTGCGGCGCGGCGATTTCCTGGCCGTCGCCGCCGAACGCGAATGGGACGCCGTCCGCGCGGCCCGCCGGCTGAAGGCCGTGTGGGACGAGGCGCCGTCACTGCCGCCCCAGGCCGAGCTGCACGAGCGGATGCGGGCCGAGAAGACCACCGACACGGTGGTGCTGGAGCGCGGCGACCCGCAGGCCGGGTTCGGGGCGGCGGCCCAGACCGTGTCCATGACCTGCCGCGGCCCCTACCAGGCGCACGCGCCCTTCGCCCCCAACTGCGCCCTGGCCGACGTGAGGGCCGGTTCGGCCCTGGTGATCGCCCCCAGCCAGGACATCTACGCCCTGCGCCGGGGCCTGGCCCCGATCCTCGGCCTGGAGGAGCCGGAGATCCGGGTCCGCTACTGCGACTCGGCGGGGACCTACGGCCACAGCTGCTACGACGACGCGGCGCAGGCGGCCGCGATCTGCTCCCAGCTCGCCGGCCGGCCGGTGCGGCTGCAGTTCATGCGCTGGGACGAGCACGGCTGGGACACCTACGGCCCCGCCCACCTCGGCCAGGTGCGCGTGGCGGCCGGCGCCGACGGCCGCATCACCGCCTACGAGTACGAGGGGTGGCAGCACAACTGGAGCCTGACGGAGGCCTCGCAACAGCTGGCCATGGGGTCGGCCCCGGCCGAGTGGCCGACCTTCCCCTCCCAGCAGGTGGCCACCGGGACCTGCGGCGGCATGTACGCCATCCCCGCCCTGAGGCTGCTCAATCACCGCGTGCCGGGCGCAGGCTACCTGCGCGGCGCCTGGCTGCGCTCGCCGCTCGACCTGTCCTTCGCCTTCACCTCCGAGCAGGCGGTGGACGAGCTGGCCTTCAGGCTCGGGCTCGACCCGTACGAATTCCGCCGTCGGAACATCGCCGACGAGCGCTGGCTGGGCGTGCTGGACGCGGCCGCCCGGGCCGCCGGCTGGACGCCCCGCAGGGCGGCGTCGGCCGTTTCGGACTCCCAGGTGGGGAGCGGGCGCGGGATCGGGCTCGGCACCCATCTGCAGTCCTGGGGCGGCGCGGTGGCCGACATCGAGGTGGACAGGGCGTCGGGCGCGGTGCGGGTGAAGCATCTGTACGGCGCGATCGACGCGGGGCTGGTGGTCAACCCCGGCAACGTCGAGGCCCAGATCGTCGGCCAGCTGGTGCAGACCGCGAGCCGGCTGCTGCTCGAGGAGGTCGCCTTCGACGAGCACGGCGTCACCAGCCTCGACTGGAACAGCTATCCCGTGCTCCGCTTCCAGGACTGCCCGGAGGTGACCCCGGTGGTCGTGCAGCGCCTGGACCAGCCGTCCCAGGGCGCCGGCGAGGAGGTCATGGCCGCCGCCGCGGGGGCGATCGCCAACGCCTTCTTCGACGCCACCGGCCGGCGCATGACCCGGTATCCCTTCACGCCGGAGCGGGTGAAGGCGGCGTTGGCCCAGAGCACGACGTAGAGCGCGTCCGGGCGGCGAAACCGCACACACTTTCGCCTGACGCGCTCTAGGAGCGCGATGGGGTCAGGAGCAATCGCCCGACCGTGCCCCGTACGCCGCCATGAAGGCGGCGACGGCTGCCTCGACATTGGCGGTGATGTCCGCGGGCGTCGGGCGCTCGGCGAGGTTCCACAGCCGCGCCTCGTGCACGCCCGCGCGGCACAGGGCGATGAACTGCTCGGCGGCGCGCTGGGGGTCGGCGGGCCTGAGCCGCCCGGCGTCCATCTGGGTCTTCAGATAGTCGCCCAGGCGCGCCACGCGCTGCTTGGGCCCGGCCGCGTAGAGCGCCCGGCCGAGCTCGGGGAAGCGGCCGGCCTCCGCGATCACCAGCCGGTGGATGGCGACCACCAGGTCCGACAGCAGGAAGGCGGTCACCCGCTCGCCGAGGCCGGTCAGCGCCCGGCGCACGTCCGTCTCCTCGGGCCCGATGCTGAAGGCCGCGTCCGCCTCGGCCGCGCATTCGTTGCGGATGAACGCCTCGAACAGCTCTTCCTTGGAGCGGAAGTAGTTGTAGAGCGTGCCCTTGGAGCCGCCGACCCTGGCCGCGATCGCCGACATGGAGGCGGCCGCATAGCCCTCGGCCAGGAACACCTCGCGCGCGACGTCCAATATGCCCTGGCGGCGGGCGTCCCTGGCGGTTTTCGGGGCGGGGGCGGTCATTTCCTCGGCCTTCGCGCGTTCCTGCTTGACGGGACGGCAGGGAAGCGTAAATCATCTGACCGTACTGTACGGTCAATCCTTGTGTGTGTCGAGGCCGTAATGGCGTCCAGTCCCTCCCCATCGTCCCGCCCGGCCGTCCGGGCGGCCGCCCTGGCGTCGGCCGGCGCGGCGGTCCTGGCGCTCGCCGCCTGCGCGCCGGACCTGGGCCCGCGGCCGCAGCCCAAGCCGTTCGCCGCCTATGCGACGCAGAAGACCTTCCAGGCGCCGCCCGCGCCCTGGCCCTCGCAGGACTGGTGGACCCGCTACGGCGATCCGGAGCTCGACGCCCTGGTGGCCGAGGCGCTGAAGGGCTCGCCGTCCCTGGCCCAGGCGCAGGCCCGGCTGCGCGCCGCCGAGGCCCAGGCGATGGAGGCGGGGGCCGCGCTGGTCCCCCAGGTCACCGCCAACGGCCAGCTGCAGGAAGCCCGGCAGAGCCTCAACATGGGCTACCCGCCGCAGTTCCAGTCCTTCCTGCCGCACGGCTGGAACCCGCACGCGCGGGCCACCCTGGACCTGCAGTGGCAGCTGGACTTCTTCGGCCGCAACCGCGCGGCCCTGGCCGCCGCCACCTCCGAGGCCGAGGCCGCCGCCGCCGACGCGGCCGCGGCGCGCCTGCAGCTCTCGACCGCCGTCGCCACCGCCTACGCCGACCTGGCCCGGCTCTATGCGGAGCGGGACGACGCCGAGGCCGCCCTGAAGGTGCGCCAGCAGACGAGCGAGCTGGTCGGCCAGCGCCTGGAGAACGGGCTTGAGACGCGCGGCGCCTTCGCCCAGGTCGCCGCCAACGTGCCGGCCGCGCGGCGCGAGCTGACCGCCATCGACCAGCAGATCGAGGTCACCCGCCACCAGCTCGCCGCCCTGATGGGGGAGGGGCCGGACCGGGGCCTCGCCATCCCGCGCCCGAAGCCCGGCCGGATCGCCGCCTTCGGCCTGCCGCCGGCGCTCGGGGCCGAACTGATCGGCCGCCGGCCGGACGTCGCCGCCGCGCGCCTGCGCGCCGAGGCGGCCGCCCGGCGGATCAAGGTGGCCCGGGCGGACTACTATCCCAACATCGACCTGATCGCGTCCTACGGCCTGGAGTCCCTGGGCCTGGGCATGTTCCTGGACCACAACTCCCAGACCGGCGCGGCCGGGGCCGCGGTCACCCTGCCGATCTTCCAGGGACGGCGGCTGGAGGGCCGGCTGCGCGGGGCCCGCGCCGAATACGACGCCGCCGTCGCCAGCTACGACCAGGCCCTGACCCAGGCCCTGCGGGAGACGGCGGACGCCATCACGGGCTCGAAGGCCGTCTCGGCCCAGCTCGCCGACGCCCGCTCGGCCCTGGCCAGCAGCGAGGAGGCCTATCGGGTCGCCCGGCTGCGCTACGAGGGCGGCCTGGCCACGCTTCTGGACGTGCTCACGGCCGAGAACGCCGTGCTCGCCAACCGCCGCATCGTCACCGACCTGCAGGCCCAGGCCCTGTCCGCGGACGTCGCCCTCGTGCGCGCCCTCGGCGGCGGCTACCGGGCCGGATGAGCGGCGCTCCGGTTTTGCCTTAGGACCTTCCGATGCCCGACGATCAGACCCCGACCTCCGGCCCGGCGCGCCTCGCCGAAGCCCATCCGGAGACCGACAAGGACCTGGCCGCGGCCGCCGCGCGTCGGGACCACAAGCGCCGTCTGCGGCTCCGGCTGTTCGCCGGCCTGGGCGTCCTGGTGGTGATCGTGGGTCTCGGCTGGGCCGCCTGGTGGCTGCTGGTCGGCTCGCACTACGTCTCCACCGACGACGCCTACGTGGGCGCGGAGGTCGCGCAGATCACGCCCCGCGTCAGCGGCACGGTCCAGGACGTCTACGTCTCCGACACCCAGCACGTCAAAGCCGGCCAGGTGCTGGTGAAGCTCGATCCCTCCGACGCGCGCCTGGCGCTGCAGCAGGCCGAGGCGCAGTACGGCCAGGCCGTCCGTCAGGTGCGCCAGCTGTTCGCGACCAACACCTCCTCGAGCGCCCAGGTCTCCGCGCGCGAGGCAGACCTCGCGCGGGCCCGCGCGCAGCTGACCGCCGCCCAGGCGGACCTGCAGAAGGCCAAGGTGGACCTTGACCGGCGCCAGAGGCTCGCCGCGTCCGGCGCCGTGTCCGGCGAGGAGCTGACCACCGCCCGCACCGCCTATGCGACCGCGCAGGCGGCCGTCACCGCCGACCAGGCGGCCCTGCGGCAGGCGGAGGCCAATCTGGAGGCCGCCAAGGGCCAGCTCGCCGCCCAGACCGCGCTGACCTCCGGCTCGACCGTCGAGACCAACCCGCAGGTGGCCGCAGCCAAGGCCGCGGTCGACTCCGCGCGCCTGGACCTGCAGCGCACGGTCATCGCCGCCCCCATAGAGGGCATCGTGGCGCGCCGCCAGATCCAGGTGGGCGAGCGCGTTCAGGTCGGGGCGCCGATGATGGACGTGGTGCCGATCGGCCAGGCCTATGTGGACGCCAACTTCAAGGAAGTGCAGCTCAGGAAGGTCCGCGTCGGCCAGCCGGCCGAGGCGGAGGCGGACCTCTACGGCCACGGGGTCAAGTACCATGGCGTGGTGGAGGGCATCGGCGGGGGCACCGGCTCGGCGTTCTCGGTGATCCCGGCCCAGAACGCGACCGGCAACTGGATCAAGGTGGTCCAGCGTCTTCCCGTGCGCATCCGCCTGGACCCGCGCGAGCTGCAGCAGCATCCGCTCAGGGTCGGACTGTCGATGAAGGTGACGGTCGACGTCTCCCACAAGGGGCGCTGACCATGGCGCGCCCGCCCGCCCGAGGCTCCGCCGCCGATCCGATCCCCCTGCGGGGGCCGGCGCTGATCTGGGCCCTGTTCCTGCTGTCCCTGGCCAACTTCATGGCCCTGCTGGACATGACCATCGTCAACGTCTCGGTCCCGCACATCGCGGGGGGCCTGGCCGTCTCGCCTCAGCAGGGCACCTGGGTGATCACCTCCTACGCGGTGGCCGAGGCCATCACCGTGCCCCTGACCGGCTGGCTGGCCCAGAGGTTCGGCACGGTGAAGGTGTTCGTCACCGCCATCGCCTCGTTCGGCGTGTTCTCCTTCCTCTGCGGCCTTGCGCCCTCGCTCGGGGTGCTGGTGGTGTTCCGGGTCTGCCAGGGCCTGTCGGGAGGGCCGATGATGCCCATGTCCCAGACCCTGCTGATGCGCATCTCCCCGCCGGAATGGCGCGGCCAGGCCATGGGCATCTGGGTCATGACGACGGTGCTGGCGCCGCTCGCCGGCCCGCTGCTGGGCGGGACCATCACCGACCACTTCGGCTGGCCGTGGATCTTCTTCATCAACATCCCGATCGCGATCTTCCTGGCCCCCATGGCCGCGCGCGGCCTGGCCGCCCAGGAGACCGCCGTGGTCAAGCGGCCGATCGACTATGTCGGCCTGGGCATCCTGATCACCTGGGTCGGGGCGCTGCAGATCATGCTCGACAAGGGCAAGGAGCTCGACTGGTTCGGCTCGCCCTTCATCGTCGGCCTCGCCGCCGTCGCGGTGGTCGGCTTCCTCGCCTTCCTGATCTGGGAGCTGACCGAGGACGATCCGATCGTGAACCTCAGGGTGTTCCGCTACCGCAACTTCACCGTGGGCGTGGGCACCATGTGCCTGTCCTACGCCTGCTTCTTCTCCGCCGGCGTGCTGATCCCGCTCTGGCTGCAGACCAACATGGGCTACACCGCCACCTGGGCCGGCTACGTCTCGGCCATGCAGGGCGCCATGCTGGTGTTCGTCGCCCCGGTGGTCTCCCGCCTGATCGGCAAGGTGGACTCCCGCGTCCTGGTCACGGTCGGCATCACCTGGGTGGCCGGGGTGATGTGGATGCGCACCAGCTTCAACACCCAGGCGGACTTCATGCACATCCTGCTGCCGCAGTTCCTGCAGGGCTTCGGCATGCCGTTCTTCTTCATCCCCCTGAACAACATCGCGCTCGGGGCCCTGAGGCCGGACGAGTACGCCGCGGGGTCGGGGCTGCTGAACTTCGCGCGGACGACCGCCAGCGCCTTCGCGGTCTCGATCACCACCACCTACTGGGACAACGCCGCCACCGCCGACCGTGCGGCGATGGTCAATTCCATGAACGCGACCCATCCGGAAATGCACCAGCTCACCGTGCCCGGCCTGTCGATGGGCGAGACCGCCGGCATGCTCAGCAACCTGGTCCAGCAGCAGGCCGTGATGCTGGCGACCAACCACATCTTCCAGGTGATCACCGTGGCCCTGCTCGTCTCGGCGGCCGTGATCTGGATCGCGCCGCCGCCGCCGTGGAAGGGCGAGCGCGGCGCCCGCCGCGTCGCCGCCATCGGGCACTGACCGTCCGCCCGCCGGCGCCTAGTTCACCAGCGCCTGCAGCGGGGAGGGGATGCGGCCGCCGCGGCCGATCAGGCGCTCGGCGGAGCTGGCGTGCACGGGCATGACCGGCGCGCGGCCGAGCAGGCCGCCGAAGTCGACGCTCTCGCCCACGCCCTTCCCCGCCGCGGGGATGATGCGGACCGCGGTGGTCTTCTTGTTGATCATGCCGATCGCCGCCTCGTCGGCGATGATGGCCGACAGGGTCTCCGCCGGCGTGTCGCCGGGCACCACGATCATGTCCAGGCCCACCGAGCAGACCGAGGTCATGGCCTCCAGCTTGTCGATGGTGATCGCGCCGGCCTCGGCGGCCTGGATCATGCCGATGTCCTCGGACACGGGGATGAAGGCGCCGGACAGCCCGCCGACGTAGCTGGACGCCATGGCGCCGCCCTTCTTCACCGCGTCGTTGAGCAGGGCCAGGGCGGCCGTGGAGCCGTGGCCCCCGACCTGGCCCACCCCGATCGCCTCCAGGATGCGGGCCACGCTGTCGCCCTCCGCCGGGGTCGGCGCCAGCGACAGGTCGATGATCCCGAACGGGATGCCGAGCCTCTGGGCGGCGGTGCGGCCGACCAGCTCCCCCGCGCGGGTGATCTTGAAGGCCGTCTGGCGGATCGTCGCGGTCAGCTTGCCGAAGTCGACGGCGCCCGCCGCCTCGATGGCCTTGAGCACCACCCCCGGGCCCGAGACCCCGACATTGACCACGCAGTCGCCTTCGCCGGCGCCGTGGAAGGCCCCGGCCATGAAGGGGTTGTCCTCGACGGCGTTGCAGAACACCACCAGCTTGGCGCAGCCGATCGAGCCCTGGTCGGCCGTCAGGGCGGCGGTGCGACGGAGGGCGCGGCCCATCTCGGCGATGGCGTCCATGTTCAGGCCCGCCCGCGTGGAGCCGACGTTCACCGAGGCGCAGACCCGCCGGGTGCCCGCCAGGGCGTCGGGCAGGGCGGCGATCAGGGCCGTGTCCGCCGGGGTCATGCCCTTCTCCACCAGGGCGGAGAAGCCGCCGATGAAGTCCACGCCGAGCGCGTCGGCGGCGCGGTCGAGGGTCTCGGCCACGCGCACCAGGTCCCCGGGCGGGATCGCGCCGGAGACCAGCGACACCGGCGTCACCGCGATCCGATAGTTCACGATCGGGATGCCGAACTCCTGGGCGATCTCCGAACCGACCTGCCGCAGGTTCCGCGCCCGCGCGGTGACCTTGTCGTAGATGTTGCGGCACAGGGTCTCGGTGGAGGCCGAGACGCAGTCGAGCAGGCTGACGCCGATGGTGATCGTCCGGATGTCGAGCTGCTCGGTCCGGACCATCTGGATGGTCTCGAGGATCTCTTCCCCGGAATAGCTGAGGTGCTTCATGGGAAGGGTCAGATCCTGTGCATCGCCTGGAAGATGTCCTCCCGCTGGATCTCCACCTTCACGCCCAGGGCCTCGCCCGCCCCGTCCAGCCGCCTGCGCAGCTCGGCGAAGGAGGCGGACGCCCCGGCCAGGTCCACCATCATGATCATGGTGAAGTACTCGCGGATCACCGACTGGCTGATGTCGAGGATGTTCACGTTGGCCTCGGCCATGACGTTGGCGATCCCCGCGATGATGCCGACCCGGTCGGAGCCGATGATGGTGACGATGGCTTTGCTCAAGGGGACCTCGCAGGGAACGGCGCGCCCGGGACGGCCCGCCACCGGCGGCGCGAGGCGAGTCGGGCGCGCATGGGGTCCTTCAAAAGGAAACGGCCGCCGGCGTAAAGCCGACGGCCGCCCGATTTTCCGATCCGGCCCGCAGGGGCCGTCGGCCTACTTGCCCTTCTTGGCAGCCTCGATGGCGACTTCGGCCTGGGCGTTGCCCAGGGACATCGTCCGCCCGTTCGGGAAGCTGATCTCCGCCGCCGAGGCGCGGTTGGCGCCGTCGCGGGCCTTGAAGGCCTGGACGATGATGTCCGTGCCGGCGGGCAGGGAGTTGCGGTTCCAGCCCTTGCGCAGAAGGGCGCTCGGGGCGCCGCCCTCCACCTTCCATTCCTCGTGCTGGCCCGTCTTGGGGTTCACCACGTCGATGTGGATCCAGGAGTGCGGGTTGGCCCACTCGAACTGGATCACCTTGCCCTTGAGCAGGACCGGGTTGGTCGGGTCGAACTCCGCGCCGAACGAATGGTGGGCGGAAGCCACGCCCGCCGCGCCGAGGGCCAGAACCGCACCGACGACGGCGCCCTGCCAGATTTTCTTCACCATGGTGTGCTCACTCCTTCGTAGTGTCTCGCATTCCGATGCCGTGGCATCGCACGCTATTTCGCGTCCTTGTTTTGCAAAAGATCGCCGTAGATCAGCAGGTCGGCGAACGGTACGCAGTTGAACTCCAGAAGCTGGGCGTGCGGCTCCACGCGGCGGTAGAGCGGCATCGAGATCTTCCAGGGCCGGGTATAGATCGACGGATCCTCGATCGTCGCCTCGTAGGCGAGGTGATCATGGTCCTTGAGCGTGAACCGCTCGGTGACCTTGGCCTTGGGCGAAAGATAGTCGCCTGCGCGATCCAGCCAAGTCCTCCCGTTCTGCCCCAGGGTCACGACCGTCAAGGTGTCGCCGTCCCAGGAGCCATAGGATGTTCCCATCCAGGTGTCGATGGGCGGTTCCTCCGCCGTCTGCATGTGGATGACGCGGTTGGCGTTCGCGTATTCGTAGACGAACAGCAGGTCCCCGTCGTCGCCCTGGATGATCTGGAAGGGATGGTCGATGTAGGTCGCGCGCGGAACGCCGGGCAGGTAGCAGGCCGCCTCCGGGTCGGCCATGGGCGCGCCCTCGCGGTTCTTCTCGCGCTGCGCCAGCGCCTCGGGCCTGTAGGGGATCCGCCCGCCTTCGACGACGCCGAGCCCGGGCGGGATCGCGCCGATGGCTCCGAGCTTCTCGGCCGCCGCAGGCGCCTGTCCCGCCTCGTGCGGCTCCAGGTTCCAGTTGGCGGTGTTGAGCGCCTGCCAGATCCCGTTCAGGTTCGGATGGCCGCCCAGGCGCGCCGGCGCCGTCGCGCCCGCCGCGGGGGCGGCGCGGGAAGGCGCCTTGGCCTCGGCCATGCCCGCCCCGGCGAGCAGGATCGCCGCCGTCGCGCCGGCAAGCCTCCAGAATCGACTCATCCGAATCCCGTCCTCACGCCCTATTTCGCATCCCCGCGCGTGAACCCTCGCTGAACCCATGGCGCTCACGTCCGTCCGGCCGGGGCGGGCGCCGGGGGCGCGGCGGCCTTCGCGGCGGCGGCGGCCCTCTGCGCGCGCGAGGAGGTGATGTAGTTGCGGATCTGCTCGTCCCCCTCGTGACAGGCGTATTCGAAGATCCCGTACTTGTCGTCACGCTTCCAGTCGAGCCGGGCGGTCCAGGGCCGGGAGAACACCACCGGATCGGTCCAGGTCATCTCGTAGACGATCGAGTCCGGGCCGGTCATGGTGAAGCGCTCCACCATCCGGGCCTGCTCGCTGACCGGCGTGTCGTTCTCCGGCGGGGAGCCGGTGGTGCCGATGTTGGTGGCCGAGGGACCGGGGCGGAAGTTGGACGTCTCGACCACCAGGGTGTCCTTGCCCTCCCAGTGGCCGCGGCTGTAGCCGATCCAGTTGCGCAGCTGCATCGGCACGGGCGGACGCCCGTCGGTGGGGATGATGCGGGTCTCGTGCACCATCTCCATCTGGATCGCCACGATCCCCGGCGACTGGAAGATGCGCAGGCCGTTGTTGTACTGGAACGGGAACATCGAGGCGGGCATGCCGCGCGTGATGCAGCGGTCCCAGCTGTCGAAGTCCGTCACCCAGTCGAAGCTCTGGCCCTTGCGCCAGCTCGAGCGCATCAGCGCCCCGAGCCGCTTGCCCTCGGGCGTGAGCGCCGGCAGCCGCCCGTCCGCCGGGTCCACGATCAGGGAGGTGCGGCGGTTGGCCTCGCCGCTTTCGGCCCAGTGGCCGATCCCGATCTGGCCGCTCTGCTCCTCCTTGGCGTAGCGCTCCTGGAAGCCCTGCAGGAACTTCTCCTTCTGGGCGAACTCCTCGTCCGACAGGAACACCCGGTTCCCGTACTTCGGGTCGCGCTGGAGCGGGGTGCCGTTTAGGTGGTCGATCGGCCAGGTCCCCCGGAAGTCCGGCGCGCCCCAGGAGGTCGTCTTCGGCGTGTAGTCGTGCGGCGTGGGCGGGACGGCGGCGAGGTCCTGCGGCTGGGCCAGCGCCCCCGTCAGCCCGGCGAAGCACCAGGCGGCCAGGGCGCTGATGGCCACATCACGAACGCTCATCACCGAACTCCGCCTCACGCGCCGGCCCTCTCACTTCCCCGCTTCGGGCAGGGCGAAGGCCATGTACTGGCTCGGGCCGGCCTCGGGCAGGCCGAGCGATCCCGAGAACATCCCGTTGCCGCCCACGGGGATGACCACGAACTCGCGTCCGCCGGCCTCGTAGACCGCCGGCACGCCTTCGGAGGCGGCGGGCAGGTCGTGCTCCCACAGCACCTTGCCGGTCTCCGGATCGCGGGCCCGGAACTTGCGGTCCGAGGAGGTCCCCATGAACAGCAGGTCGCCGGCCGTGGCCACCAGGCCGCCGCGCGGCGCGTGGCTGCCGGTCCCGGTGATCCCCTTCTCGGCCAGCGGCATGACGTCGCCGTCCGGGACCTGCCACAGCATCTGGCCGGTGTTCAGGTCATAGGCGGTGATGGTCGACCAGGGCGGCTTGATCGCCGACAGGCTGTTGCTCTGCAGCATGAAGTCCACGGGCGAGCGGTAGGGCTTCACGTCGCCGCCGCCGTTGGGCATGGCGGCCTGGGCCTCCGGCCGCGGGTCCAGCGACAGCTTGGCGTAGACCGGCAGGTTGCGGGCGGCCACGAAGAACCGCTGGTGCGCCGGGTCCACCGCCGCCAGGCCCCATTCGGCGCCGCCGTTGTGGCCGGGCAGGTAGATGGTGCCCTTCAGGCTCGGCGGGGTGAAGATGCCCTCGTTGCGCGAGTTCCTGATCAGCTCGCGGACCTTCGCCTTGTCCTCGTCGGAGATGTAAGGGTTGATGTCCGCCTCGGTCAGCGCCGTCTGACGCGCGAACGGCTCGGGCAGGGTGGGGAAGGGCTGGGTCGGCGAGGCCTTCTCGCCCGGCACGTCCGAGGCCGGCACCTTCTTCTCGACGATCGGCCAGATCGGCTTGCCGGTGCGGCGGTCCAGCACGTACAGGAAGCCCTGCTTGGAGGCCTGGGCGATGACCGGGATGTCCTTGCCGTCCTTGTGGATGGTCAGGAGCTTGGGGGCCAGCGAGAAGTCGTAGTCCCAGAGGTCGTGATGCACCGCCTGGAAGTGCCACAGGCGCTTTCCGGTGGCCGCGTCCAGCGCCAGGATCGAGTTGGCGAACAGGTTGTCGCCCGGACGGTTGCCCCCGTAGAAGTCGTAGCGCGCCGTGCCGGTCGGGATGAAGACGATCCCCAGCTCGTTGTCGATGGTCGATTCCGACCAGTTGTGCACCCCGCCGAACTTCTCGTGGTCCTTGGCCGGCCAGGTGTCGTAGCCGAACTCGCCCTTCTGCGGCACGGTGTGGAACACCCAGGCCAGCTTGCCGGTGCGGATGTCGTAGGCGTGGATGTCGGCAGGCGGCGAGGCGTAGTCGTAGGCCCCAGCCGGCAGCGAGATGATGACGAGGTTCTTGTAGACGCGGCCCGGGTTGTCGGTCTGCAGCGGGCGGACCTTGCTGATGTCCCCGGCCAGGCCGACGCGGATGTCCACCTTGCCGCCGTCGCCGAAGTCGGTGATCAGCTCGCCGTTGTCGGCGTTGACCTCCCGCAGCATGCCGTCGTTGAGGAACACGAGCCGGCGGTCCTTGCCGTCCTCGCTCTCCCAGTAGTTGATGCCGCGCGAGCCGATCCGGCCCTGCAGCGCACGCCGCCACAGCTCCTTGCCCGTCGCCCCGTCCAGCGCCACCAGGGTGTTGCTCCCGGACAGGACGTACATCACGCCCCGGATCACCACCGGATTGAAGTGCGGGGAAGGGCCCTGGCCGGTCGGGAAGGTCCAGGCCACCTGCAGCTGGGAGACGTTGGACTTGTCGATCTGCTTCAGGGGCGAGAACTGCGAGGACTCGTAGCCGAGGTAGGAGGGCCAGTCCTTGGCGTCGGCGCCCTGGGCCAGGGCGGGCGCGGCGGCCGCCGTGAGGAGCGACAGGGTCAGGCCTGCGGCGGCGAGGCGGCTCGCCCCGGCGCGAAGGAGGCTGCGCCGTGCCGGCGCCGTGTGCGGTTGAGTCTTCAAGCCAAGTCCCCCAAACCTCTTCGTGGATCGGCCGATTCTGGCGGTCGGCTTCCGGGCCGCGCACCCTAGCCGAACCCGATTGACTGTGACAACCAATCTGTTGACGGTGACAATCCGCCGAGGGCTTCAGGCCCGCCCGCCGTATAGGCTTGCAAGCTGGGCCGGAGCGGCGGCCAGCACTGTTTCGTGGAGATCGGCGCCGCCCGGCTGGCGCGCCGGAAGGAGACCGGATGGTGAAGAGATTCGGCGCGGCGGCCCTGCTGGCCGGGACCCTGCTGCTCGTGGCCGGCTGCGGCCGCAAGGCGCCGCCCGCGCCCCCGCCCGCTCCCGTGCCGACGGTGAACGCCAGCATGACCGAGGTGATGGCGCCCAACGCGCAGACCATCTGGGACATCTCCAGCCACGCCTTCAACGAGAAGGGCGACGGGCTCGACCCCGCCAAGCTCTCCGCCAAGGACTGGGCCCAGCTGGAGGACGCGGGCCGGCAGATCCGAGACCGGGCGCTCCTCCTCGCCCAGGCGCCGCACGTGACGGCGGTGGGCCCGGGCGAGCACATCATGGGCGAGGACGCCTCCCATCCGGGCGTGAAGGGGACCTGGGACGCCGCCAGCCCCCAGCAGGTCCAGGCGCTGATCGACGCCAACCCGGCGCTGTTCGCCGAGCGGGCCCGCAACCTGGCCAAATCGGGGGACAGGCTGGTCAAGGCCGCCCCCGCCCGGGACGTGAAGACGCTGTACGAGGTCTCCAGCAACCTCGACGAGGACTGCGACAGCTGCCACCAGCCGTTCTGGGGAACCGACGAGCCGCCGCCCTATCCGGGGGCCGGAGGGAAATAGGGGCGCCCGCGAGAGGCGCCGCAGGGAGGACCGAATGTTGAAGAGAGCCGCTTTCGCCCTGATCGCCTCGGGCGCGCTCCTGGCCGCCTGCGGGCCCAAGGCGCCCCAGCCGACGGTGCACGCGAGCATGACCGAGGTCATCGCCCCCCAGGCCCAGACCATCTGGGACATCACCAACCGCGCCTACAACGACACGGGCGACGGGCTGGACCCGGCCAAGATCTCGGCGAGCGACTGGACGCAGCTGCAGCAGGCGGGCCGCCAGATCCGCGA